>Ga0316608_1000596_pt1 | contig 16412 bp, 11 predicted proteins | sample MIS2016152B_MG_FD_207673 | JGI IMG/M metagenome (GOLD analysis project Ga0316608, IMG submission 207673) | Microbial mat bacterial communities from Middle Island sinkhole, Lake Huron, Michigan, United States - MIS.2016.152B | ecosystem: Environmental > Aquatic > Freshwater > Lake > Sediment...
ATGTTATCAGGTAAATTCAATTCAATGACTTTTAACGTTATAAAGATACAACTTTTTTCAATATCTTGTATCTTAATTGTTTAATATTTTATTATATTTGCTTTTTTTTTAACCTAAATAATTACAATAAATAAACATTCTAATGAACAACTTTTTTAGTAGTTACTTTTAATTATGATTATGAAATCTCGTTGGTTAGCATACAACAAGCGATAAACTACGCATCGTTGTTTTTAGTGGGCTGCTATATATCATTGACAATTAATATTTAATAATACATTATAAATTAACTGTTTACTTAACCAAAATTTAAATTTTATGATTAATGTTTTAAATATTGGAAAAACTACATCCATTACATTTTTTTTATCGATGCTGATTTTTATGACATCTTCTTGCAGTCAAAAGAATAACAATGCTGATACTAAAAATGAAATCAGACAAACTGAAAAAGACTTTCAACAATTATTAAATTCTGAAGGAGCTGCATTAGCATTTTATACATTTGCTGCAGATAGCGCTGTGATTAAAAGAGAAAATGACACGCTAATTATCGGTAAAGAAGCAATAAAAAAATACTATTTAAATCATTTCTACAAAAATGCAACTGCAGTATGGGAACCAGACTTAATAGATGTATCTGATGATGGAACAATGGCATATACCTTTGGAAAATATGAATGGTCATTTACGGACTCTACAGGAAAAAAGACAAATTACAGAGGGATTTTTCATACTGTTTGGAAAAAAATGTCAGATGGTTCATGGAAATATGTTTGGGATTAATTAATTTAAAATTAAAAATAAATGCAGTCAAATTTCAATTGGAGGTTATAAAGTAAAATCTTATAAATTATTTACAAATCAAAGTTTTGATATCGAGAAGTGTGATATAGTTTATATGATGAGCGACGGTTTTATAGACCAAAATAATGTGGAAAGAAAAAGGTTCGGTACAAATAACCTGCTGGATAAATTAAAACAGATTAAAGACTTGAAAGTTTCTGAACAAAAAGTTTTTTTAGAAAATGAACTTGACAACTGGATGTACAAAACGGAACAACGTGATGATATAACTTTATGGGCGGTAAAGATTTAGTACACTATTAATTGATAGTTTAAAAATCCAAATCAAATCTTAACTGCAATAACTAAAATATCATCAGTTTGGTCGTTATCATTTTTCCAATCCAAATAGTTATTATCCAGTGAATAACAATAACTTTTTCTGAAATTTTAAGATTTTTAATTTTATTAAACATCCAATTTGATTAAAAATGCAGTATATTTTTTTATCGGTTAAGACGTTGTTTAAAATTTTGTCAATAAATATTTCTATTAAAAAAAACACTAAATTGTCTTTTCCCTGAAATCTATTTGATGTAAATTCTGAAATTATAAAATGTTAATTTGTTGTACATTGCAAAATCATTTCAGTTTTACTTTTTATAACATAATTGCGTTCATCAAAGAGATTTCAAGAAATGACATTACGAGATATATTATTAGTTTAGAATACGGTCTAAAGTTGAATAAATTAAATCCACTTACTTACATATTATACTAAATTGTGAATATAATTTGGACTTTATTTTTTAACACGAAGTCACTAAGACACTAAATTAAAATACTTTGTGTCTCAGTGTCTTTGTGTTCAATTCTAAATTATTTAGACATATTAGTATAATGAAGAAAAAAAAAATAAATTTTAATTACTTTTATTTGGCAAAATAATTGTTTAAATCAGCAAAAGAATTAAATTCGCACTGATTTATAACTTTCCTAATAGCTAATAATATATGAATAAATTAAAATTTAAAAATCTCAGGACAAAATTAATCATATTAATTTTTATTCCGGTTTGTATTATTTTTTTTGGAATAGTATTTTATTTATCTACAACTATTTACCAAAATGCTTTGAAAAACTCGAAAGAACAGGCAAAATTAAAGGCTTTTGAATCGTCAAAAGATGTACAAGCTTATTTGGATAAAGCTCTTATTGCTTCAAGATGCATTGCCAAAGGTTATGAAGAATGGAAAGAAAATAATAGCAATTCAAGGCAAATTGTTGACGGATTTATGAGAAGAATTTTAGCTGGCGAGGCAAGTTATTTAAGTGGTTATGCTCAATTTGAATATGACACAATTGAAGCAGCAAAAATCAAGGAATTTACTATTGAAAAATCATCTGAAATTTTCGGACCTGCTTTGCTTAGATCGGGGTCTGACATTGTACAGGATTACATTGGGGAAGATTATATTGAAATCTACAACCAGGAATATTACACTTTACCAAAACAAACCCAAAAAGAGTGCATAATGGAACCATATTACTGGGTTTATGCTGCCGATATAGCAAAAAGAAATTGTTATGTAACAAGTTGTATTCAACCACTTTTTGAGAACAATGTTTTTTTTGGAATAGTTGGTGTTGATATTGAAATTAGTGCACTTTATGAAATTACAAAAATTTCGGATAATGATAAATTTTCAAAAAACGGAATAGTTACAGCAAATCAAATGATTGCTATACATAATGATACTTCATTAATTGGCAAAAATTTTCTCCTTCAACTTGGTAAAGATTCAACTGAAATAATTCAAACGTTGGAAAGTGAGCCATTCATTCAAATAGAAACTACTGATAATTTTAACAATGAAAAATACCTTACTACAATATGTCGCATAGAATTAGGAAAAACTCAAACCCCGTGGTACTATTTTAACCAAGTTACATTACAAGTAATTGCAAGAGAAGCACGTCAAAGTTTTATTTTTGCAGTTTTATTAGGTATATTATCTCTGATATTATTATTGATTATTTTGTTCTATATAAGTAGAAATGTTACAAAACCCTTATTAACAGGAGTAGAATTTGCAAAACACATATCAGAAGGCAAATTGTATGCTAAAATTGACACTCAATCTTATGACGAAATAGGGCAACTTTCAGAGTCATTAAATAAAATGGCACAAAAAATAAAAGAATTAATTGCAAATGTAAATGAAAGTACAATAACAATTTCAACAGGTAGCGCACATATCTCTGCAAGTTCGCAAGCTATTGCCCAAGGAGCAAATCAACAGGCTGCATCATCCGAAGAAATTTCAAGTTCAATGGAGCAGATAAGTGCAAGCGTTCAACAAAATACAATTAACGCCCAACAATCATCCCAAATCATTCATTCTGTTTCTATTCGAATGTCCGATATTAAATCTTCATTTATTGATAGTTATCAAGCAACAACCGATATCTTGCAAAAGAGTAAAACTATAAATGAAATTGCTGAGAAAATAAACATTCTTGCAATTAATGCTGCAATTGAAGCTGCAAGAGCCGGAGAATTTGGAAAGGGATTTAATGTTGTAGCAGCAGAAATTAGGGAACTGGCTGTGCATACACAAAAATCGGCACAGCTAATCAACGAATTATCGCAACAAAGTATTACAAAACTTGGACATACAAATAATTTATTGTTAAATGTATTACCTGAAATTAAAAAAAGCGAGCAGTTATCTGCTGAAATTAGTGCTGCCAGTTTTGAGCAAAATTCAGGAATTTCACAAATCAATACAGCTATTTCTCAATTTACTTCAGTTATTCAAGAAAATACTGCATCTGCAGAACAACTGGCTACAAGTTCCGAAGAATTATTTTCTCAATCGCAAGTAATGTTAGATTTAATATCATATTTTAAAACTACAGAATCAGATATTACCGAACAAGATAATGAAATATTAAGAAAAATTGAAATGTTACAATCATTATTGTCTAAAAATGTTAAAATTCCGGACTATAAAACATCTAAAGTCGGAATTTCAAAAACATCCTATATTAACGCCAATAAAGGAATAACTCCAAACATTCAATCAGATAATGAAGATTTAAATTTTGAACAATTTTAATTTGAAGAAAGTTTTTTGATAGAAATTTTTGAAAAAAAATACTATAAAAATGAAAAAAAAGATAGTTATAGTCGATGATTTCGACAATACTCGTTGGGTAATAGAGTTTTCACTAAAGTCAATAGATTGTGAATTTTTACAAGCCAGTAATGGTAAACAAGCATTAACCTATTTTGACGGTAGTAAAATAGATTTGCTTATAACTGACTTAAATATGCCGGTTATGGATGGTATTGAATTGGTAAAAGCTGTAAAAAATAAAATTGAATATCGACGAATTCCAATAATTATGCTTACAACCGAAAAAAAGCCTGAATTAAAAAAGGAAGCACTCGACTTGAATATAACAACATGGATGCAGAAACCTTTTAAAAATGACGAATTTCTGAAAATTATAAAGAAATGCCTGGCAATAACTTGATTTTAGATATTATAATTTTTAGATATGAGATACAGGATTACTGATATTTCAATATTTGAAATTAAAATACTTAATATTCAGGTTTCAATTAAAATTACTTTCAAATTGGTATTGTTAACAAACTCTAATTAATCATTTTCAAAATCAAATTTTTATGCTCGAATTTCAACAAAAATATATTGAAGATGCTGGTGAATTAATATCAAAATTAGAAGCTGATTTAATTAATTTTGAAAATGATACTGAAAATGATGAACTTATTCAGGAACTGTTTAGGGTAATGCATACTTTAAAAGGTTCTTCTTCAATGTTTGGGTTTAACAAAATAGGAGAATTCACTCATTTGCTCGAGGATATATATGATTTAATAAGAAATAAGCAACTTACAGTAAATAAAGAAATTCTAAACCTTACTTATCAATCAGTTGATTTTCTGAAACTTTTATTATACTCAAAAGAAATTCTAACTGATGAACAGGAAATTGAATTTGCAGAAATATTAATATTAGCCCAAAAATATTCCACAAAAAAACCATTAAATGAAATAGTTGTTCCTGAATCTAAAAAAGAGGATATTCATCTTTTACGAGTTTTAATTAAACCGAGACCTAAAGTTCTGTTAAGAGGAATAAACCCTGATAATATTTTTGCTGAAATTCTCACACTCGGAAAAAACATTAATTTTGAGTTTACAGATGATTCTATTGACCTTTCAGATGATGATTTATTTAATAAATATTGGGAAATATTTATTGAAGGAACTGTTTCTGCCGATGCTGTAACAGATGTTTTTCTTTTCTTAGATGAATCTGAATATTCGATAAATGAACTTACTGATATTTCCGATGAGACATTAAATGATTTTCTGTTGAAATCGGAAGCAGTTGATAAGAAAATTTCGCTTGACGAATTGAAAATTCAGTTAAATGAAATAATTACAAAACCCGAAAAGAAAGAAATTGAAACAAAAGAAACTTCCGAGAAATCGGCTAAACCTGTAATTTCGACCTTATCAGATGATTCTATTCGTGTTTCTGCAACAAAGCTTGATTATTTATTAAACCTTGTCAGTGAACTTATTATTGTTCATGCTCAGTTCGAAAATCATTCCGAACGGCTTGGCGACGAAAAATTATTGGCAACAGTTAAGGAATTATCAAAAATTTCAAGAAATTTCCGAGACGAGATTCTTTCAACCCGACTAATACCCGTTGCAGTTCTTGCAACCGGAATGCAACGTCTGGTGCGAGATTTATCCTTAAAAATGGGAAAAGAAATCGAATTAATAACAGAAGGTTTACAGACCGAACTCGATAAAAACATAATTAGCAGAATTGAGAGTCCAATAATGCACATAATAAGAAATTGCATTGACCACGGTTTGGAAATGCCCGAAGAACGTATAAAAAACAACAAAAAGGAAAAAGGAATAATCAGATTTATAGCATTTTATGCAGGTTCATCAGTTTTTATTCAAGTTCAGGACGATGGAAAAGGAATTGATACAAAATATGTTTTTGATAAAGCTGTTTCAAAAGGAATTATCAAATATGATACTGAGCTGACCAATAAACAGATTTATGATTTTTTATTTTTACCTGGATTTTCAACAGTTTCCGAAATTACTGAAATTTCGGGACGAGGTGTTGGTCTTGATGTTGTTAAAAAAAATATTACCGAATTGCATGGTGAAATAAATGTCGATTCCGAAATTGGACTTGGTACAAGTTTCACACTCAAACTGCCATTAACATTATCAATTGTTGACGCTTTGTATGTAACGGTTGGGAAATTTAAAATTTTAGTTCCAACCAGTAATGTATTGATGTGTAAATATTTGCCATCAGATTATTTTATTGGAAAAGATTTGAATTATAAATTTGATAATAAATGTGCTCCAGTCGTAAGGTTATCAAACCTTTTTGTTAAAGATAAAGCTGAAAATGAATTTGAAGTTCTTATAATTTTTACTATTTACGAAAAATTTTATGGTATTTTAGTTGATAGAATCGTAAACTCAATTCAGGCTGTAATTAAACCTTTGGGACATTTACATGCAAACCATAATTTGTTTATTGGGGCTTCACAACTTGGAGACGGTACAATGGCTTATGTTTTAGATACAAATTTTTTACTGAATATTTAAATTTGAAATATTTATGATTATTTCTGAACAATTTATCACATTTGAAATTAACAATCGTTTTTTTGCATTTGAAGCTAAAAATGTAATCGAAATATTTGTAAACAAAACTATAAATCCTATTCCAATAGCTCCTGATTATGTAGTAGGAATTATAAATTTCAGAGGCGAAATTGTTTCGGTTATTGACATTTCGGTAAAGTTCGATTTAAAAGAAAATAAACAAACAGAAAATAAATATATAATTGTAACTACCTTGTTTGATGACAATAAACATTTAAAATTAGCTTGCTTATGCGATAATGTACACCGAATTGAAACCATTAATTTTGCAGAAATACAACAAGTGCCAAGTTTTGGTACGTATTTTAATCCAGACTTTTTAAAAGGTGTATTTTATTTAAATCAAGAATTATATACAATAATAAATATTGAAAAAGTCTTTAAATCAAATGTTGAATTCGCAATTGAAAAAATAATCGAGTAGGAATACAAAAGGTTTAATAATTCCTAGTGTTATGTCAAGCTAAAGTTGTCAGGTGAAAACACCTGATAAGTGCATCAATCACAACACATTTCATGTGTTTTCGCCTGAAATTTAAGCGTCATTTAATGTTTGACATGACACTAGTGTTATGTCAAGCTAAAGTTGTCAGGTGAAAACACCAGACAAGTGCATCAATCACAACACATTTCAGGTGTTTTCACCTGAAATTTAAGCGTCATTTAATGTTTGACATTACACTAGTAATATTTCAATGTCGTTTAGTTAAGAATATATTTAGAATCAAACCTCTATGACATACTGGAAGGAACTTATGGAATAAAAATAAGGAAAAAGTTCAAATGTTTGTTTTAAATGCTTTTTGTTTTCAATATTTTTATTGTACTTAATCCTATTTTCAAACCCACGAGTTCCTTTACTGGATGACAGTTACGGAAATCCTTAACTAAACGACATTGAATTACTAATTACTAATTACCAATCACCAATCACAAATTACTAATCACAAATTACTAATTACAAATTACCAATTACTAATTATCAATTACCAATCACCATTTACCTAAAAACCTAATGACCTAAAAACCTAACGACCTAAAAACCTAAATTAGCTCTTGGTTTCTTTGGCTTTATCAGCAAGTTTTTTAAGTATAACTTCTTGTAAAGATGCACTTACCGGTAAATAGCTGCTAAATTCCATTGAGTAGTTTGCACGTCCAGATGAAATATTCCTTAAATGTGTAGCATAACCAAACATTTCGGAAAGAGGTACAAATCCATTAATCTTTTGTGAGCCTTTTCTGTAACGTCTCATCGATTCAATTTTACCACGTCTGCGGTTTAGGTTTCCAACTATATCACCAATATATTCATCAGGAGTATTAATTTCAATTTTCATTGTAGGCTCCATCAAAATAGGATTTGATTTCAAAAATCCTTGTTTAAAGCAAATTGAAGCACAAGTCTGAAAAGCCATATCTGAAGAGTCAACATCGTGGAAACTTCCATCAATAAGTACAACCTTAACATCAACTACAGGATAACCTGCTAAAACGCCGTCTTCCAAAGTCTTTTTTATACCTTTGTTTACTGACTGAATAAATTCAGATGGAATTACTCCACCTTTTATTTTATCAATAAATTCGTATCCTTTACCCGGATTTGGTTCTAATCTAAGTACAGTATGTGCAAACTGTCCACGTCCACCCGATTGTTTTGAATGTTTGTAAGTATGCTCAATTTCGCGGTTAATAGTTTCGCGGTAAGCGACTGTTGGTTCACCAACTTGAATTTCTACTCCAAATTCGTCTTTTATACGGTCAAGAATAATTTCAAGATGCAGTTCGCCCATTCCGGCAATAATAGTTTCGTTTGATTCCACATCAACTCTTATACTGAAAGAAGGGTCTTCGTTTGTTAGTTTTCGCAATGCTTCGCCAAGTTTTTCCTGGTCTTTGCGTTTATCCGGTGTTATGCTAAGTTCAATTACCGGAGGTGGAACGTGAATTGATTCCAAATGTAATTTATGAGCTTCATCGCACAATGTATCACCTGTTTTAGTATATTTCATTCCAATCAAAGCAATAATATCACCGGGTCCGGCACTCGATATTTCTTCGCGGTCTTTTGCCTTTATTTTCAACATTCGACCAATTCTTTCGGCTTTTCCTTTTGTTGAGTTAAAAACTCCCATTCCGCTTTTAATTTCGCCTGAATAAATTCTTACAAATGTTTGTTGTCCAACGTAAGGATCGTTAATTACTTTAAATGCTAATGCAGAAAAAGGGTCTTTTACAGATGGACATCTTGTTTTTGTTTTTTCCTGATTGTCAACATCCATGCCTACAATTGCTCCTACGTCAATTGGTGAAGGTAAATAATCAACAACTGCATCTAATAGCAATTGAACACCTTTGTTTTTATATGCTGCACCACAAAATACAGGTGTTATTAAAAGTTTTAAAGTTGCTTCACGTGCAACTCTTTTTAGGAGTTCGACTGGAATTTCTTTTTCTTCAAAAAATAATTCCATCAGTTCTTCGTTAAACTCGGCAAGTTTTTCGATAAACTGACCACGAATCATATCAACTATCTGTATATATTCTTTTGGAATTTCTTTTTCAACTTTTGTTGTATCAACAAATATAAATGCTTTTCTTTCAATAATATCAATTACTCCTTCAAAATTTTCTTCAGCACCCATCGGTATTTGAAAAGCAACTGCTTTTGCGTCAAGATATTTATTTAACTGACCAACAACTTCGTTAAAATCGGCACCTGTTCTATCCATTTTATTGATGAATGCAATTCGAGGAACTTTATATCTATCAGCCTGATTCCATACAGTTTCAGATTGAGGTTCAACTCCACCAACAGCACAGAAAACAGCTACCATTCCATCAATTACTCTTAACGAACGTTCAACTTCTATTGTAAAATCAACGTGTCCGGGTGTATCTATTAAATTTATCTGGTGATTATTCCAAAAACAAGTTATTGCTGCAGATGCAATAGTAATACCTCTTTCTTGTTCTTGTTTCATAAAGTCCATTGTTGCCTGACCATCATGCACTTCTCCGGTTTTGCGATTAACACCGGTATAAAATAATATTCGCTCACTTACAGTAGTTTTACCTGCATCGATATGAGCGGCAATACCGATGTTTCTTAATTTTGTTAAAGACATTTGTAATAGTATTTTAAATAAATTTTGATTTTTTTTAATAGGAAATATTCAGGATATGAATTATGAATCACTAAACATCATTATTAAAAAATAATTTTAAAGATTTTTTTTAAGCCGGCAAAGGTACACTTTTATTTTGAAGTTTTGATAATTAAAGATATAATTTTCTAATTTTTTGTAAATCTTTTTTATTAATAATTTATTATTTAATATATTAAGCTCATATATTTGTAATATGTAATAAAAATAGAAAATGTTTTACAACTTTTTTTCAAAAAAATGCAAAAAAGTTTATTTTTAAACCATTTTACACCAATTTAATAGCATTTTTATAACTTTTATCATGTTATTTTGTATTCGAATGTAATTTAAATAGTAAAAAAATTGACAAAAATTGTATTACTATTAAAAAAAACATATTAATATATAGTATAAGTATTGTAATGTTTACATCTACCATTCTGTAATTAGCAACCATTATTTTTGAATTAACGCGAAAGTATTTGTAATAAAAAACCAACTATTTGCAATTAACATCTAAGCGTTTGGAGTTAACGTCTAACTATTTGGAGTTAGCGTCCAACACTTTGGAGTTAACGTCTAATTATTTGGAGTTAGCGTCCAACACTTTGGAGTTAACGTCAAACCTTTTGGAGTTAACGACCAACTTTCTGTAATAAGTAGCTAACTATTTAGTTTAAACGTCTAACTATTTGGAGTTAACAACCAACATTTTGTAGTTAGTATTGTAGGTAAAATGGTGTTAAGTACAAATGATGAGTAGGGAGTTTTGAATAAATCAACTTCAACAACAAATGGTGCAAGTGTTTCGCTTATACATAAAATACATATAGAGACGAGGTATGCAATGTATAAAGACGTGGCATGCCTCGTCTTAATATTTAACAAATGGTATCAAAACAACTTGACAGCGTCTACAAGACGTAAGTGTTTGAGGTTTGGTTTGCTTATTATTGTAATAAATCGCCTTTTTAAATAGGCAAAAAAAAACAGGATTATAGTTTTTTATTTACAGGGCTACAAAGTTGAATGAAAGTATTACTAACTATAAAAATAAAATTAATGTAGAATTTGATTAATTAATTTAAAAAATTATTTTTGCAAAAAATATTAATTAAAAAATGTTAATAAAAAAATATTTATATGAAAAAATCTTTATTTTTTATTCTAATTATTATCTCAATGGGTTGCCTGAATGCTCAGAACTCAGATAATAATAGTTATGCGTGTAAACTTGCAGCAAAAAATCTATTTAAGGTTTTTAACGACAATATTGGAAGTCAATCAAACATAAAACAGGTGGTTGTAGTACCAATTTATAACAGTAGTTTTAAAATAGATGACAATAGTGTACTTCTAAGCCAAACCATTACTAAAGAACTAGGAATTTTATTTCAGAAAAATGATTTGAATTTTAACGTAAGAACATTCGAAGACGACTCTCTTATTACTAAAAATGTACAGACAACTTTTTTAACAAAAGAAAAAGAGGTTGATTATTGGAAAAAATTAGCAACTTGCAATAATGTCGATTATTATATATTGGCATATTACGAAAAAAAAGATGATATAATAATAATATACAATATGCAAATTACTAATAATGTCCTTAATGAAGCTGAAAGAGTAAACAAATATGCCGATGATGTGGACATTGAAAAAATAATAAATAGAAAAGCATTAGTAAAATCAACATTTCCACCTGGTTTTGGACAATTTTATAAACACCAGAATTTAAAAGGAACACTTTTTCTTGTTACAACAATTGGGTCTTTAACTTCCGGATTAATTACTTTCCCATTCTCAAAATATTATTTAAACGAAAGCGATGGAGATACAGATAGTAATGATTATACAAATTATTTAATCTGTAAAAATGTCTCAATTGGTAGTTTTATTGGATGTGCATTTTTTTATTCGCTAAATCTTATTGATGCCTATTCATCTAAAAACAAAAATACAAATAAAAGTGTGTCTTTAAATAATATAAAGTTTTATAATGAATATTCTTACAACTATAATTGGCTAATAATGAGAATTTATTTTTAAAAATATTATAGAAAATATAGCAAAATTCTGAAAATGCAAAATTATGATATGTTTTACGATGCAAGCCAAAATATTCATAAGAATGCTAATGACTTGCGTAAAAGAACAACAAATGCTGAAAAATTACTATGGGAAAAACTAAGAAACAGACAATTAAATGGATTAAAATTTAGACGACAACATCCTGTATCAATTTTTATCGCAGATTTCTATTGTCATGAACAAAAACTTATAATTGAACTTGATGGAGAAATACATAATACAATTGAAAATCAGGAATACGATAAAAACAGAACAAAAGAAATTGAAAAATATGGTATTAAAGTTATTCGTTTTAAAAACGAAGAAATAGAAAACAATATGTCAGATGTATTAAAAATTATAGTAGAAAACCTCACCTAAATCCTCTCCTAAAAGGAGAGGACTTTTATAACTCGTTAAAAAAAAGCACCTCTCATTTAGGAGAGGGGTTGGGGTGAGGTAAACCGAGCAAGACAAATATATAAACCAATTAAATTAAAATAATATGAAAAATAAATGCACAACACTTTTAATAATAATACTAGGTATTATTTTTTTTAATTCTTGTAATCCTGCATTAAAGTTTTATGGAACGGTAAAAGATGACACAGGTAAAGAATTAACAGACGTTGATGTTACAATTAAAAATTTTAATGACGATACCGAAGTAGTTGGACGCGATGTGACTAAAGAAGGTGGAGAATATAGTATTGATGTTGAAGGAATGGGTAAGTTTAAAGTTATTGCAGAAAAAAGTGGTTACAGAGGAGATAGCGTAATAACTGATAATATAACTGATGAAAATGAAAAAATAGAGACACCTTTTACATTGATAGCTCCTATTTTAGATGCATCAATTAACGAATACGAAATACTTTCTCCAAATGAAGATTATATGGAATTTACTTTAACAAGTAATCTAAATTGGACAGCTTCCGGCAACGACTGGCTAACTTGCGACCCAATAAGCGGAAACGGAGATGAAACAATAAAAGTAAACTGGACAGAAAATACAGACCCTACCTCAGGTGGAAGAACTGGGGAAATATTACTTAAATCAAAATATACCAATGATAAAACTATTACTTTCACTCAACCTGCAGCTGAATTATCGGCGATTTCATTATCAGATGAATTTAAGTCACTTCAAAATAATGAGGTAATATGCGAAATATTTGTTAGTTCTAACATAACTTGGAATGCAGTAATTACTTCAAATAGTGATAATTTAATTACGTCTATAAGTCATTCAACAGGAACAGGTACTGATTTTAAATTTACAGTAATTTGTAGTCAAAACCCTACTGTTAACTTAAGAACTGCAAAAGTTACATTTTCAGGCGAAGGAGTTACAAAAGAATTAACCATTACCCAGTTTGGACAAAATCCATCAATACGGTTGAATGTACCTAATGGAAGCGAAACCTGGTATATAGGTAAAACAAACACAATTAACTGGTCTGATAATATTTTGGAAAATGTTGTGGTTGAACTATGGAAAGGGTCAAATTTCGAAACTTTAACTTCAGAGCCAGACCCAACAGAAAGTTACCAATGGTTAATACCTTTAAGTAAATTACAAGGTAATGATTATAAAATTAGAGTAAAAAGTGCAACAAATAGTACTTTAGCCGATTATTCAGATAGTTATTTCACATTAAGTTACCCTGTTATTACTGTAACAAATTTTACAACTATAGTAGCAGGTGTACAACAAACTATTTCATGGACAGTAAATCCTACAATTTCAGATAATTTCATTGTACAGTTATATAACAATAATACCCAAATAGGAGAAAATATCCCTAACACAAGTCTAAGTCAATGCACATGGACACCTAATTTGTCGTTATCACCTGCAAGTACATACCGGATAAAGGTTATGAGTTCAACAAATCCTGAGATTTTTGATTTTACCGAATATTTTACAATTGCAACTCCAACTATAAATATTACAACACCAACAACCTGGTACACTAAATATCAGTATGATATTAACTGGAGTTACCCAATAACAACTGACTATGTAAAAATTGAATTACTAAAAGGCGGAGTTGTGCAAACAACAACAATACCTTCATCAACCCAAAATACAGGAACATACAGTAATTTTACAGTTCCCGAAACACTTGTAAATGGCAACGATTATAAAATCAGAATTTCGAGTACAACACAACCTGCTATAACCAATACAAGTTCAACTTTTACAATAAATCAAACAAGTTTAACTTTTTATAGTCCATTGGTTAATACGGTATATTATAAAACACAACCAAATACTATTTCCTGGAATGATAATATTACAGAAGCTGTAAAAATTGATTTATACAAAGGTGGTAGTTTTGTTAGTAATTTAACCTCCAGTACACCTAGTAATGGTTCTTTTAACTGGACTCCATTAAACACATTGTTGGAAGGCACAGATTATACAATAAAAATTACAAGTACAACAAATTCGAATGTTTGGTTTGAAAGTGCAGCTTTTTCAGTTTTAATATTTCCTGTAATTACAGTTACATCACCTATTTCGACAACTGTATTAGAAAAAGGAACTCAACCAACAATTACGTGGACGTATAATATTACAGACAACGTAAAAGTTGAATTATTCAAAACAGGAAATTCTACAGCAGTTTCATTAATTACAGCCAGTACAAGTGCAAATAGTATTTCAACTTGGACTGTACCAACAACATTAACAATAGCCGGAGATTATTATATTAAAGTAACTTCTATCGCCAATTCTTCAATTTCAGATGTAAGCGAAAATTTCTGGATAAAACCTTATTTGTCAACAGGTTTAATTGCTTATTATCCTTTTAACGGGAATGTTAACGATGAAAGTGGAAATGGAAATAATGGTATAAATTACAGTGTTGGATTTACTTCAGGGAAAATAGGTCAATGTGGTAGTTTTGGTGATAATAAATGGGTTGATATTCCAACTCTGCCATTATTAACTCAGAACGGTACAATTTTCTTTTGGGCAAACGATGGAGGTTCAAGCGGTAACGGATTAAAATGTTTATATTCTACATATAATACAAATCAATTCCCTATCTTAACATTTTGGATTTGTGGAACACCTTATGCTGGTGGATATTATGTTCATATTGAATTTAAAGGAGCTGGTGGTACTGGTGATTGGATTTGGGAATGGCGTGTAGATGGTGGTGTATTTAACCCATTTGCAAATGCTTGGCATAGTTATGCATTAGTTCAAAATGGAAGTCAAATTAATTTATTTATTGATGGTACTTCTTTAGGTTTTAGCTCTGGAGGTTCAGATGCAGGAGCTTGGTTAGGAGATAAATTTACTGAAAATGATAAAACACATTTGGGAAAAGATTTTTCAACATCAAGTGATTATTACGGTCAAATGGACGAAGTAAGATTTTATAATAGTGCTTTAACATCTCAGGAAATACAAAATTTACATAATCTAACTTATTAAAGTATTGATAGCGTATATTAATGGTGACTTTTATATCCCTCCCTAGTCCGAGTATATGATAAGCTAAAAAAAAGCTTGTTCGAGCTCGGACAGGGTGGCAAATAACAAAGGTAAAAAAAGATAAAATAGATGAATTAAAAGACTTTACAGGTAAAAGTTCGCACCAGCCTTGGAGTATCCATATTAAATCCTGTAGTGCCTCTTCTTCTGTAAAATATTTTATAATTAGTTCTGAAAATTGTTGGGCAATGTTGCACCACTATATATACAGCATTTTTATACATTATATTTCGTTTCAACACTTGTTCATTATCTGAATTTTATTCCTTTACCTGATTGCTATGGTATTTACACCTGAAATTTATACGCCAATTAATGATTGTTATGACACTAGCGGGGAATAGCTTAAAGAATATTTAAACATTTTTAAATAAATACGAAATCAATAATTTTGTAAAGCTAAAATTAAATATAGAAATTTGCGTTTTGATATAAATATTAAAAATTAAATTCTATTAATTATGAAAAAATCAATTTCGACAGTATTGTTAATTATGGGCTTATTTGTAGCAGCACAAAGTTTTGGACAAGAATTAACATGGTACACTTGGGAAGATGGCTATAAATTGGCAAAAAAAGATAATAAAATAATGCTTATAGATGCTTATACCGAATGGTGTGGCTGGTGCAAAGTTATGGATAAAAAAACTTATACCGACAGCACTATTATTGCACTTATAGAAGAAAACTTTGTTCCAATAAAATTGAATCCTGAAGTTGAAGCTACTTATGAATATCTTAAAACAGATTACACAGGACCTCAATTAATTAAATTTTTATCAGACAGTAAATTTACAGGATATCCTTCAACATTTTTTGTTTTTACAAAATCTGATGATAAATATATGGAGGTTGGTTATAAAGATGTAACAGTGTTTAAAACTATTCTTGAGAAATATATTCAATTAAATTAAAATAAAAAGGCACTCCGAAAATTACATTTAAACATTATTGCAAGTAATATCAAGTTATTGTAATTCAGAATTATATTTATTCGGCAATAATTCGAAATAAAGTTAATGACTTTTCGGAGTGTATTCAATTAATAATTACTCCTATAAATACTACTTCAAATTCAGAACTCCTGCCCCTTATTTTATATTTCAATTACTTACAAAAATTAGTTCGTAAACAAAAAAGTTGC
>Ga0316608_1000597_pt1 | contig 16362 bp, 7 predicted proteins | sample MIS2016152B_MG_FD_207673 | JGI IMG/M metagenome (GOLD analysis project Ga0316608, IMG submission 207673) | Microbial mat bacterial communities from Middle Island sinkhole, Lake Huron, Michigan, United States - MIS.2016.152B | ecosystem: Environmental > Aquatic > Freshwater > Lake > Sediment...
TCAGATTTATATGAAACTTTTTTATACGAAAATATAATTAAAAATATTAAAATATTGTTACTTTATGTTAATTTTATTTGGCTAACTCAATTTTTCCATCTTATTTTTACTTTAGGGACGCACACTATTTAGCATGTAAACCACATTCTTTTTTTGAATTGTCTTCCCACCACCATCTTCCGGCTCTGATGTCTTCTCCTGGATTTACTGCTCTGGTACATGGTTCGCAACCAATGCTTATGAAGCCTTTATCGTGCAAAACGTTATAAGGTAAATTATTAGCTCTGATAAAATCCAAAACATCGTCAATATTCCAGTTAATTAGCGGATTAAATTTCAGCAGTTTATAGTTTTCGTCAAATTCCAAAAGCGATAATTTTTGTCTTTCACCAGATTGTGATGCCCTCAAACCTGTTATCCAGCAATCTATTCCTGTTAAAGCTCTTTTTAATGGTTCTACTTTTCTGATATTACAACATTCTTTCCGGTTTTCGACCGATTCGTAAAAACTAAATGGTCCTTTTGTTGTCATCAGGTTTTCAACTTTCTCTTTATCAGGAAAATAAACTTTAATTTTTTTATTATATTTTTGTATAGTTTTACTATAAGTTTTGTAAGTTTCGCCAAACATTCTTCCTGTATCTAAGGTAAAAATTTCGACAGGTAAATTATTACTGAAAATGAAATGTGTAATTATCTGGTCTTCTTGTCCAAAACTTGTCGAAAAGGCAATTTTTCCTTTAAATTTTTCGGCAAGAAAAGCAATCTGCTGAACAGGATTTTTTTCTTCTATTTTTTCAAGTATTTCTGGAATTAGGCTTTGCATAAATTTTGTATTAAGGTTTAAAAATAAAAGTTAATAGTTCGTAAATTGTTCATTTAAAACTATTAACTTTTAATTATTTACTTTTTTTATTTAGTCTTTTTTTCTGTTAAATCTCATAGTTTTAAGCATCCAGTCGGGTAACGGTTTTTCTGGATTTCTTTTCTTTAAGTTAAGATACCAGCCGATTTTTTTCAATAACGGCATTTTATGTGTTTCAACAAATTCAATAAGAGCACCATCAGGGTCTTCGATATATGTAAAATGACCTGAAGCTTCGCCCATGTCGAATGTTCCTTCGCCTTTTTCGTAAGATTCAGGATTACTATCGACAGTAAAATTACAGCCAAATCTGTCGCAATCTTCTTTTACAGACTTCATTCCCTGAACATCGAAGCACAAATGAATAAAACCTAAATCTCCCCAAAGACGATTTTCGAATATTTTCTTAGGTTCTCTATCTAAAGTTTTTACAAGTTCAATTTGTGAATCACCCATAAACCTGCTGAATGGTCCTTTACGTGGACTTCGGTTTCTAAGAAGTACTCTTTTGAAATTTCCACTTCCGCCGGGTAATGCTTCAAAATCAGTAAAATGACCTTCTTTTTCGTAAACAACTTCGTCGAAACCTAAAATATCTGCATAGAATTTTTTAGATTTGTCAATATCGGTAACACCAACTATAACACCGTAAGCACCACCTGTATATGCTTTAGATTCTTTGAAAAAATTTGAATTATCAACTACCTGAAAAATATTTCCGGTTGGATCTTTTACAAAAAAATGTTGATTTCCGATTGGGTCTTTAACTATGTTACTTATAAGGTTTTCGTTTTTAACTTTAAAGTTTAAAAAAGCACCGTTCAAAGTTTTGCTTTTTATTTTTGCAGCAAAAAAACCTAAATCACCAAGTTGAATATTAAATGCAGCAGGTTGAGGAGTTCTTGACGTGTATTGCCAGATTTCAAAACCGCCGCCACCTTGAATATTTACAGCCAAAATTGCATGTCTTTCATGAGGTTTACCTCCTGTGTATGGCAACATTAGACCTGCTGTTCCTGGATCGTCAAATACCGGAATGTCGAAACCAAAATTTTGTCTGTACCATTTCCATGCTTCGTGTACGTTAGGAATTCCAATTCCTATTTGCTGAATACCACTAATAATTTTCATGTTATATAATTGTTAATAATTTAATATTCAATGCATTATGTAAATTTACAAATAAATCAATACAAATATTGTTTATATATCTGATTTTTAAAATTTTTCTTCCTATTTATTAATAATTATCCGTTTTAATCACAAAAGTAATGAAACTTAAATAGAAAAATACGTCATCGCATTGAGAACTTGCTTAAATTGAAATTACATTAGTTGGTGATTTTTATAGACAATTATTTATTTTTTTCATGCAAATTTAATTAATATCTAATAACTTTCAACTGTTTTTTTATATTGTCTTCAAATTTGGTTAGTATAAAAGTTAAATATTATTAAAATTAGTTTGAGATTTTATTTTTCTGATAATATTTTTTCTAGAATATTTATTTTATCTATGATTTCAATATTTTCCGGATTTTTTTCAAGTGCTTTTCTGTAAAATTCCAACGATTTTTCATAATCTTTTTTATTTAAATATGTTGCACCAATATTTCTGAAAAGGCTTTCATAATCAGGGTCAATTATTAAAATTTTGTTGTAACATTCGAGTGCATTGTCAAAATCTGAAAGTTTTGTATAAATATAGCCTAAATTATTATAAGCATGAGCAAATGTAGTATCTATTTTTATTAACTTTGAAAAAAGTTCCTTTCCTTTTTCATAGTTTCCATTCTCGGTTTCAATTATACCGCTATAATTCAATAAATTTAAATTAAGACTGTCATATTTAAGTCCTTTGGTAAATAGTTGTAATGCTTTCTCTTTTAAATTATTAGAATAATATAAAAAACCAAAGCTGTAATAAACAGAAGGATTATTGGGATAAATTTCAATTGATTTTTCAAATTCGGTAACAGAATTTTGAAACAGAATATTCTTAATTACAGGGTTTTGCTCGGTTGAAATTTTCAATCTGTAAGTATCTGCAAGTGCAATATGTGCTCTTGAACTGTTTGTACAAACTTCAACTCCTGCTTTATAAATAGATTCATCTGTTTTCCAGTCTTTATTTCGAGTAAAAGTTCTAATTATCATTAATAACGAAATTGCTGAAATTGAAAATATTAGGATTATATTTTTTTTTGCAGATTTTGATAAAATTTTTTCAAAAAGAAAAATTATAGAAATACAAAAACCTAAAGAAGAGGTAAATATAAATCTTTCGCCCATTGTTGATGCTATTTTTACTATAAAATTTGAAACAATGGAAATTGTAATGATGTAAAAAAGAATACCAAAAGCAATTGGTACTTTCTTTTTAATTCCAATAATTGAATATACACCTAATGCAATGAATATTAATAGAGAAAGTATTGCTTTAAAATCTGTAAAATTTACAATTGGTATTTGATTGTATGAATAATCCCAGCTTAAATTAGCCGGAAAAATCAACAGAGTGAGATATTTAAGATGAATAACAAAATTTGTTGCCAGATATTCGAAAATATTTTCAGCACCAACTAATGAATTCTGATATAAAGTTATTTCATTTTCAAACGTTACTGTATCAAGAATATTCATCCTTAGGATAAAATAAATTACAAAAACAATAATAAAAGGACTTGTTTGGATAATAACTTCTTTCGGTTTTAAATCTCTGAAAAAAAATAACATAAAAGGAATAACAGCAATAAAAGTTATGGCATTTTCTTTTGAAAGAAGTGCAAGAAAATATGAAAAAATACTGATTATCAGAATATAAATTTTACGTTTATCGATATATAAAATCAACAAAAGCAAAGTGGAAATGATGAAGAAAAAGTGCATTAATTCATCTCTGCTCTTTACATTTGCAACGACCTCTGTATGAACAGGATGCACAGCATACAAAATAGTGATTAACAAAGGAATCAAGTAATTGTATTTTGAAAATAATCTTTCTAAAAATAAAAATAACAAAAGGCATGAAAGCGAATAAAACAGTATATTAAAAAAATGACTTACTTTTGGGGAAAGTCCAAATATTTCAGTTTCTACTGCTATCATTACCATACTCATAGGTCGATATGATTCATCGTTTCGTCCTGTATTTGCATAGAAATATCCATGCGAAATCAAATCAGGAATTCCTTCAAAACCTTTTTGAACAAGTGGATTTTGAGTTGTAACTATAATGTCGTCAACTACATATTCGTGATTTATTGTATTTGAGTAAATTAAAAAGGAGAGTGCAAATATCCCAAAAGCAAAAAAAAATCTGAACTTTGAAAATTCAAATTTTTGCGAAATTTTTGAAATTTCTACTTTTTTTACCTCAGATTTATTTTTTTTATTTTTAACGCTTTTACTTAAGTTACTGCTTTTTTCCATAATTATTTTTTACAGAATCATGAATGGTCATTTGCCACAGATTGTACAAATTACCAAATATTACATTAATAAAATTTAGCTACTTACATCAATGTCATTTAGTTAAGGATTTAACTTATTGTCATCGCTTTGCGAACTCGTGGGTTAGATAAAAGGATTAAGTACAATGAAAATATAGAAAACCAAAAGTTTTTTATATTAGCATTTTTACAATTTAAGTGTATGTTTCCACAAGTTCCCTTCGGAATGACATATAGGTTTGATTTTAAAGATGTTATTAACTAAACGACATTACTACTTACAAATAGAATTCTCCGAAATTTGGATTTTATATTAAAAAAAACTTTCAGTCAAATTTAGAAAAAGAAAATGACTGAAAGCTATATCTGATTTTTTTAAAATAACCAACCTAAACTAATATAAAGCCCAGAATTTCCATCTTGTTTTGAATTTGCTAACCCGTAATCTACTGCAACTATTGAATTTTGATTTATTCCAAATCTGATTCCGCCTCCATAGCCTAAATGTAAAGATTCATCACCATAAACAACACTTGCTCCAGAAGTTTGAGTAAATTTATATTTTTGAGTTACCATTCCTGCATCAGCAAAAGCACTGAGAGCAATATAAAAATCGAGTTTTCCTCCAATTTTTGTTTCAAGAACTTTTCCTCTAACTTCTACATTTCCAAAAGCTACACCATCGCCAACTAATCTGTTTCTTAACATTCCGCGTATAGTTTTTGCACCACCAAAACCATCTCTGACTTCTAAAGTATTCTGATAAAAAGGAAGCATATAAAATGGCATTTCACCAGAAAGTTTAGCGTTGTACGAAACTCTGTATGCGAACATTAATCTTTCCTTTAAAGTACTAAAATACTGACGATGAGTAAAATTGAACTGAGAATATCCATATTTATTTCCAAACAAAGGAGCTGAATATATCACTAAAGCTTCTGTCCATATCCCTTTTGTTGGACATGCTTCAAAATCACGAGTATCCCAAACAACACCAGCCTTTATATGATTTACAATTCCTCCGTTTTTCTGGTCTTCAGGAATTATGCCATTTGATATATATTGTTCGTATAAACCGGGTTGCGATTCTACAGTCGGAAGTTTTTCGGATTCTTCTTTTCCTTTATTAAGTTTTTCAATATCAACTGAGTTAAGGTTAAAATCATAGAAACTATAACCTGCTATTGCTTTTAATTTATTTTCTACAATAGGAAATTGAAAATCAGTAACTATTCTTAATAATCTTCTATCCATTTTGTAATACATTCTGGTTAAATAATCAACGCTTGTTGCATCTTCAAATCCATGATTATAATATGAAGCAAAGCCATTGTAACCGTAAAAATCAAGTGATTGTTCGATATAGTAACTGAAATCACCTAAAAAACGAATGTTTTTACCAAGAAATTTTTTATCATCGTACATAATTTTGTTAATTCCACTGCCTTTGGTAGTTCGCGACCATTCAGCGTAGATTGATTTCATGTAATTTGGAAAAGTAGAACCATCTCCAAAGTCGTAAAATGTTACTAAAGCACCATATTTAAATCCAATATCAGAATCAAATGCAATTGCAGGTAGAGCAATTCCAAATTTCCAACCTGTTTTTTTATTTACAGTTGTATCAGTCTGTGAAAAAACAGCGTAACTTACTGATATAAAAATTAATAAAAGTAAAGTCTTTTTCATAAGTTATAAATATTAAATTAAAAATTTTCATAAATATACAAACATTTTCAATTTTTCAAAGAAATTTTTAAATTTTTTAGTATTACATTGATTTTTTTGATTGTTCGTTTTCGTACACATTCTAGGTAAAATCGAACAATACTTTATTTATTAAAATGCAATTCTAACAAGATTATTAGTTAGTTATACTTTTGGAATATTTATTGTAAAATAATAAATAAAACCAATCTATATGAAAAATATAACTTTAATTTCGCTAATTTTATTCACGTTTAACGTGTCCTTTGCTTTGGAAGCAAAAAGATTAGCAAGTGCAAATCGTACAACCGAAACTATCAGTGTTGATGGTGTTTTAAATGAAAGTGCATGGCTAAATGTTATACCTGCAAACGATTTTGTACAACTCGACCCCGAAAATGGAAAACCAGAAACTTTTAAAACTGAAGCAAGATTTTTGTACGACGATAATGCGATTTACATTGGTGTAATGATGTTCGATTCTTCACCTGATAGTATTCAACGTCAGTTGACTACAAGAGATGAAATTAATCAGAGTGATTTTTTTGGAATTTACATCGACCCATTTAACGACGGTTTAACTGCTTACGGTTTTTTTGTAACAGCCGCAGGCGTTCAAATTGATATGAAAGCTCAAGATAATGAAGACCCTAGCTGGGATGCTGTATGGGAAAGTGAAGTCAAAATTACAGATGACGGCTGGATTGTTGAAATAAAAATTCCTTACTCTGCTCTAAGATTTCCGAGTGAAAGTGTTCAGACTTGGGGTGTTAACATGTTCAGATATATTCAAAGAACAAAAGAAAAAACAACTTGGAATCTGATAGATAAAAATATTGACGGATTTATAAATCAATCTGGTGAACTTAATGGTATTTACGATATTACACCTCCTTTACGATTGTCAATTATGCCCTATTTGTCGGCTTATGTCGAAAATAATTCTGAAAATAATTCGTGGAGTCGTTCTATCAAAGGTGGACTGGATTTGAAATATGGTGTAAATGAAAGTTTTACACTAGACTTGATGCTTATTCCCGATTTCGGACAAGTACAATCTGATGACAAAATTTTGAACCTGACGCCTTTTGAAACTTATTACGAAGAAAAGCGACAATTTTTTACAGAAGGAACTGAACTTTTTAATAAAGGTGAAATATTTTACTCTCGTAGAATTGGTTCAACACCAAATCTTTATGATGATGTTGAAAATAATTTAAATCCAAATGAAGAAATTATTTCAAATAGAACAGAAAATCAATTAATTAATGCAACAAAACTTACAGGAAGAACTAATTCGGGAACTGGAATTGGTTTTCTTAACGCAATGACAATAAAATCTGAAGCTGTAATTGAAGACACTTTAAGTAACGAAAACAGAAATTTTACAACTCAACCATTTACAAATTATAATGTTTTGGTTTTTGACCAGTCTCTGAAAAATAATTCTTACGTAAGTTTAATAAATACAAATGTGAGCAGATTTGAAGATAAATATTACGCAAATGTAACTGCAACCGATATTAAACTCTCAAATGCTGAAAAAACTTATTCGTTAGGTGTAAAAGCTGGTGCAAGTCAAATATTTGATAGAGATTTAGAAACCGAAATAGGTGGAGCTTATTCTGTAGATTTATCAAAAACCAGCGGACAATTCAGATTTATACTTTCACATTATTTAAAATCCGACAAATTTAATCCTAACGACTTGGGTTACTCTCCAATGAATAACGTAATAGGCGAAAATCTTAATTTGCAATACAATTTTTATAATCCTTTCGGAAGATTTATGTATCTTTATAATAATGTAAATTTGTTTTACGAATCTGTTTATAATCCAAATGCTTATGGTAAATTTGAAATTGCAGCCAGTTCTTTAGGAACTTTTAAAAACTATTTGACAGTTGGTGTTGATATAAATGCATCTTTAAAAAATGAACACAGTTATTACGAAACCAGAGTTACAAACCGTTATTATAAAGTTCCACTTTGGAGGTCATATCAGATAATGTTTTCTACTGATTATCGCAAAAAATTTGCTTTTGATGTTTGGCAGGGTTACTGGAGTTCTGAATTTGATAACTACGGTGGTTTTTGGATGGGGTTTAGTCCAAGATTAAGGGCATCTGACAAATTATTTTTTGTTCATAGATTTGCTTTAGCAAAAGAAGAAAATAAAGGTTATGTTGATAATTTCAGCGACGATGAAATATATTTCGGAAACAGAATTCAGGAGACTATAGAAAACTCTTTGTCTGTAAGTTATATCTTTAATAATAAACAAGGTATTTCATTAAAAGCCAGACATTACTGGGCTAAAGCTGATTACGATAAATTTTATTTTCTCGAACAAAATGGTGAATTAACTTTAACCCAAAATTATACTGATAATCCTAATATAAATTACAACACTTTTACTCTCGATTTTGTTTATTCTTGGAACTTTGCACCCGGAAGTGAAATTTCAGTTGTCTGGAAAAATTTAATTAGTAGTGCTGATGAAAACATAATTAATTCATATTCACAAAATATTCAAAATACTTTTTCATCTCCACAAATTAATAATTTTTCTGTAAAAATTTTATATTACATAGATTATCTGTATGTTAAAAATTTATTAAAATAAATTTCAACGACTAAATTAATTTGATAAAAATCCGTGAAATACGGATTTTTTTGTTTTAAACAAATCATAAAAAAAGTAGAAAATCAACATTACAACTATCTTATAAATAAAATTTTAGAATTTTTTGTTCCGTTTGTCAGAATAAATAAACTCATTTTATTTCAAATAAACCAAAAAAAAATCTATATTTAAAGTGTGAAATGTTATTCTCATGTCAAGAAATATTGCAATATTATCTATTTTATGTTTAATAACTTCATTAAGTTATTCGCAAAATCTTGTAGTTTTATCTGATAATACTCAATCAGTTAAAATAGGCAAAAATATTTCTTACTTCATTGATAATTCAAAAAAAATAAGTTATTCGCAAATTCTGACTTCAGAATATCAGGACCAATTTATTAAATCAGAGGCAGATATTCCTTTTTTTGATTATCAGAATTCAACTATCTGGCTCAAATTTATAGTTACTGACAAAAGTACTAAAGAACAAAATTTTGATTTACTTATTGATTATCCGCTACTTTACAAAGTAAGACTTTTTAATTATATAAACAATAAAATTGATACACTTTTCAACGGCGATGGTTATGTTTACAATAAAAGACATATTAAAAATGCATCTCTTTTATTTGAACTTGATAATCACGAAAATGACACTATAACATATTATTGTTCAATAGAAAGTGATGGAGATGTTGTTACAATTCCAATTTCAATAGTAGAAAAAAATTATTTCTACGAAAAAAATGAAACCCGAAATCTGATTTTAGGTTTTTATTATGGATTACTGATAATTGTTATAATAATAAATCTGTTTTATTATTTTAACATGAAAGACAAATCTTACCTTTTTTATATCTTATATCTGATTTCATTATTCATGTTTCTGTTTATACGTGATGGATTTGCATACAAATATTTATGGCAAAATTCACCACTCTGGAACAATATTTCAATTGTATTTTTTTCGATGTCTAGCGTAATTACTGTTTTACTAATGGTAAGGATTACTCTACATACAAAAAAGAATTTTCCGGTTATTGATAAAATTATAATTTTTAGCATTGTAATAATTTCGTTGTTGACAATTTTGCCAATATTCAGTAAATCCTTCTATTTGTTTATGATTTCATTTGGTAATATTATAACCGGACTGGGAATTATTTTAAGTTTTATTACTATTATAAAAGCATTAAAAAAGAAAATTTATTTTGCTAAATATTTTTTTGCTGCAATTATATTTCTTTTACTGGGTGCTATTTGGCTTGTAATGAAAAATAATGGTGCAACCGGAATTTTTGAATTTGAACATGGAATGAAAATAGGTTCTGGTCTTGAAGTTGTGATTTTAGCTTACGGTTTGACTGTAAAATTTAAAAATATGCTCAAAGAAAGTCAGCAACAGTCAATTAGCAGACTTGAAGAAATCAACAAAATGAAAGAAACAGCTAATCAAATCCTTGAAAAAGAAGTTATAAAACGAACCGAACAATTGCAAAAAAGTTATGAAGAAATAAAACTCGCGAACCTTGAAATAAACCAGCAAAAAGAAGAATTAAAAGCTTCAGCAGAAAATCTGAAATTTCTGAATAACGATTTAACTCGTAAGAATGTAAAAATTAATAAACAATCTGAAATACTAAAAGCTACAAATGATTTACTTAAAGAACGAAATGAAGAAATAAACCAGCAAAAAGAAGAAATTATTGCACAACGAGATGAAATTGTAAATCAACGTGATACAGTACTTTCGCAAAAAGCTATACTTACACAAAGTATAGTGTATGCAAAACGAATTCAACAAGCTGTTTTTCCGCCTGTTTCACAATTTTCTGAATTATTTAACGAAAGTTTTGTTTTCTTTATACCTCGTGATATCGTTAGTGGAGATTTTTACTGGATAAAACAATTGAAAAACAGTATTTTAATTGCTGTTGCTGATTGTACAGGTCATGGAGTTCCGGGAGCATTTATGAGCATGCTGGGAATTGCTTTTTTGAACGAAGTGCTTATTCGTGATAATATTAACAGACCGGATATAGCTCTCAATGCTTTAAGAGACAATATTATAAGTGCATTACATCAAACCGAAGACAAAAGCAATAACAAAGATGGTATGGATATTGCTTTTTGCGAAATTCAACCACAAACAAAAAAAATATTTTTTGCTGGAGCAAATATGCCTTTATACATTGTTAGACAAAAAAATAATAAACCTGAATTACATATTTTAGAAGGAGATAAAATGCCTATCGGAATTTATCAGCGTACAGACAATTTCACAAATCATACCTTTGATTATCAAAGTGATGATATAATTTATATGTTCACAGATGGATTTAGAGATCAATTTGGCGAAAATGGTGATAGAAAATTTTTACTACAGAATTTTAAAAACTTACTGCTCAGTTTTTCTAATGAAAAATTAGAAATTCAGTCAAAAATTATTGAAAAAACTTTTTCAGAATGGAAAGGGTCTTTAAAACAAATTGATGATGTTACAGTTATTGGTATTAAAATATAGAACTATAAACATGCAAACCAAAAGATTAATCTTATTATTTATTTTTATTTGTTTTACTATCAGGATTTTTTCTCAAGAATTCGGTTTACCTTTTATAAAAAATTACAATCCAATAGATTATAATGGCAGTGGACAAATATGGTCAATAGTTCAAAGCGAAACAGGAATAATTTATTTTGGTGGAAATGACGGAATTTACGAATATGACGGCACCGATTGGAAATACATTAATATTAATAATAAAAGTGGTGCAATTTCAATGGATATTTCTAAAGATGGCACTATTTACGTTGGCTCAAGTGGAAGTTTTGGTTATCTTAAACGTAATCAAATTGGACAATATGAATACATTATGCTTAATAAAGATATTGATTCAGCATATTCACTTTTTTCAAATGTCTGGAATACTTTTGTTTTAGACAACAATGTTTTTTTTAATACAACCGAATGCATATATAAGTATGATATAAAAGAAGATAGAGTTGAAATTTTAAAACCAGAGAACAAATTTTTTCTTGCAAATAAAATATACAATCAAATTTATGTAATTGATATTGGCGTTGGTTTAAAAAGATTTACAGGAGATAGTCTTGAACTTGTTTTTGGTGGCGAAAAATTTGCCAGAAATATATCGTGGTTTATGTTGCCTTACAATGACAAAATATTGTTAGGAAATGATAATTCAGGGTTAAGTGTTTATAATCCAAATACTAAAATCGAAGATTCTATTTTAACAAAAACATCTTTCAACAAAAAAGATTTGTTAATAACAGAAAAATTTATTGCAGAAAATCAGCTTTATAGCGGAAAAAAATTAAATGATGAAACCTACGCACTTGGTACAATAAATAAAGGTATTCTGATTATAGATAAAAGTGGAAAAATTGTCAAAAATCTAAATAATTCAAACGGATTAAACAGTCAAACAGTACATTATTTATACCAAGATAACCAAGAAGGTCTTTGGGCTGGTTTAACTTATGGAATTTCGAGAATTGAAATAAACTCACCATTTCGTTTCTGGAACGAAAACACAAATTTACCCGGAAGCATTTATAATGTATTGAGATTTAATGAAAAAATATATGCAAGCAGTAATTTGGGATTGTATTATATGCAAGATGATATTTTTTTCCCGATACCCGAACTTGCCGAAAAAAATGCAATTCAGGTTTTTGAAATGCAAAATTTATTTTTTCCCGATTTGCAGACAAATAAATTATTAGTTTCAGCTACAAGTGGAATTTGGGAGATATCAAATTATCACGCAGTTAAAATTAGCGAATTTTTTTCATTCAATATTTATCAATCACGTAAAAACACAAATGTTATATATATTATTCAAGATTACGATGTTTATACACTCGAATATAATAATGGAAAATGGTTAGAAAGCGAATCTTTAATCAGTTTCAATTCCTATCCATCAACTATTTGCGAAGATAATGACTTTAATTTATGGTTTTTAATCGACAGCAAACCTGTTTTGGTAAATACATCAAATAATAAATTTCAAATAATTGAATTTACTGATAATGAAGATATTAAAAACATAGATTTTACGAATATATACTTTATTGATAACACAATAATATTTTCAACCAACAAAGGTTTTTATAGTTATAAAAATAATAATTTTTATAAAATTGATTTCCAAAAACTTATAAATGATAACTCAATAGTCTCACTTTCAGCTTTATCAAATAATATAATTGCGTATATTTTTGAAACAAATTCTAAAAATAATTTATTTCTTCTGAATAGAAACCAAGATACTGAAATAGTTGATACAATTTCGTTCAAAAGAATTTCGGAATTTGACTATACTTATGCCGATGGTGATAGTAATTTATGGATTACTTCGCCTCAAAAATTATTCAAATATAATGTTAAAGCAAATATTAACTATTTATTTGATATTAAGCCAATTATTCGCAAAATAGCATTAAATACCGACAGCTTGATTTTTGAAGGGGAAAGTATTGATTCTTTACATTCTTATATTTTTGATTATGAATATAATAATATAAAATTCTTCTACTCACTTCCATCTTTTGATAATGTTGAGGCAAACAAATATTCGGTTTGTCTGGCAAAAAATGGAAAAAATGAAATTTGGACAAGCTGGAATTCAGAAACAAGCAAAGAATATACAAACCTAAATAACGGTAAATACATTTTCAAAATTAAAGCAAAAAATATTTACGATATTCAAACTCAAATAGCAGAATTTAAATTTGAAATACTAACTCCTTGGTATAAAACTTACTTAGCATATATTTTTTACATAATTCTTTTAATAATAATTATTTATATCTGTGCTAAACTATATTCTTTCAAACTTTTAAAAGAAAAACAAAAACTTGAAATTATTGTACTAGAAAGAACAAAAGAAATTAGCGAAAAAAATACCGAACTTCAACAACAAAAAGAAGAAATTCAATCAATTGCAGATAATTTACAAGAATTAAACGAAACTCTGCTTCAAAAAAATGAAGAAATTAATCAACAAAACGAAGAAATAAGGACTATAGCTGATAATCTTACAGTTGCAAACGACGAAATCTCAAATCAGAACATAAAAATATTAGCAAGCATAAAATATGCTCAACGAATTCAGGAAGCATTACTTCCTGTTAAAGAAAATATTGAAAAATATTTCCCGAATAATTTCGTATTCTACAAACCTAAAGATATGGTAAGTGGTGATTTTTATTGGTTTAAAAGCATAATTTACAATAACGAAAGATTAAATCTAATAATTGTTGCCGATTGTACCGGACACGGTGTTCCGGGAGCTATGATGAGTATGCTTGGAATTTCATTTCTGAACGAAATAATTAAACACGACGATATTAAAACTCCGGCACATGTACTTGACAGATTGCGTATTTACATCAAGAAAGCTCTGAAACAAACAGGAAAAGACCGCGAAGCAAAAGATGGAATGGACATTGCATTCTGCGTAATTTACAGCCAAACTCTAAAACTTTGCTTTGCAGGTGCAAATTTGCCTGTTTATATTACATCTAAAATTGGTAACGAAGTAAAACTTACTGTTATAAAAGGAGATAGAATGCCTATTGGAATTTATCTGAACGAAAAAGAAAATTTTACAGATAATGAATTTCAGCTAAAACCAAACGATTGTATTTACATGACAACAGACGGTTATATTGATCAATTAGGTGGAAAAGATGGACGTAAATTCTTATCCATAGGATTTCAACAATTACTGACATCAATTTGCGAAAAAGACATAGAACAGCAAAGTGAAATTGTAGAAAGCACTTTTAATGAATGGATTAACTATAATAACGTGAATATAAATAAGCAGATTGATGATGTAACTGTTTTAGGAATAAAAATTTAATGATTATTTAACAAAACTTTAACAATAAAAAAATAATTGTTTTCGCTTTTTTTCTAAATTTGTCGTCTAAATATTTAATCTAAAATCTGACAAATTGTTAAGTTACCAAATAATAGTAGTTTCTATAGTAATTATTTTTATTATTGTTGCTCTTTACAAAGAATTATTAGGTGCCGGTTTTATTTTTCTTATAGGAGTAACTGTTTTGGGACTTTTTAAAATCCTTACTCCTTCTGAAATTTTAAGCGGGTTTGCCAATGAGCAGATAGTAGTAATAATAATGCTATTACTGCTGGGCGATATATTCCGTGAAACTTCATTATTAGATATTTTTTTTGACAAAATATTTAAATCTACCAAAACTTATCCGAGTTTTATTTCAAAAATGCTGATTTATATTTCACCTGTTTCTGCATTTTTAAATAATACTCCGCTTGTAGCCATAATGTTACCTTATACTCACAGTTGGGCAAAAAGAAATAATGCTCCAATTTCAAAACTACTAATTCCTCTGTCCTATGCAACAATACTAGGAGGTTGTGCAACTTTAATTGGTACATCTACTAATCTTATTGTAAATGGATTAGTTTTAGACCAGAAAATAATTGAAAATCTTGAACCATTAAAATTATTCGATTTTGCTTATGTAGGTATTCCGATGATGATTATTGGATTTTTTTACGTGAGATTTTTCGGACATAAATTATTGCCTGATAAACAAAATGTTACAGATACATTTGTTACAAATTCAAGAAAATATATTGTTGAAGTTGTAATAAAAAATAAATCGCAACTTATTGGTACAACATTAGGAATTTCAAAAATTAAAAGTTTTGAAGGTTTATCTCTATTTCAGATAATTAGAGATGGAAATATATTAGAATCACCTTCTTATGATACAATTCTCGAAAAAAATGATGTTCTTTTATTTGCAGGAAACACCGATGCTATTGCAGATTTAATTGACGAAGAAAGCATTGTAATACCTTCTCTTGGAATGTTTTCACGCAAAAAAAATACAGATATTGTTGAAATAGTAATATCTCACAATTCATCAATGATTAACAAATCTCTCGAATCTGAAAATTTTCGAGCAAAATATGACGCAACCACAATTGCAATTCATCGAAATGGTGAAATGATTTCAGGAAAAATAGGTTCGGTTGATTTAAAAGGTGGAGATGCAATTCTACTTCTTGCCTCTAAAGAATTTGATACTCTGGCAAATCTGACAAACGATTTCTATATAATAAACAAAGTAAAAGAAATTAGCAGACTTGGGGTTTTGCGTTCAACCGTACTTATTGGAGGTTCCATTTTAACTATTTTGCTATCAACTCTTGGAATTATTAAATTATTTTTTGGTCTGATAGTACTTTTAAGTATTGTTTTAATTTTAAAAATTTCAAAACCAAACAAACTTGCCAAGAGTATAGATTTTGATTTAGCATTAATAATTGCAATGTCTCTGGCTCTGGGTATTGCAATGGAAAAAACTGGTTTTGCCGAAATTATTGCAGCTTTTTTAATAAATATTTTCAAACCATTAGGCTCAATAGGATTGCTTTCGGGTATTTATCTTATCACTGCTCTGTTAGCAGCTTTTATAACTAACAAAGCTGCTGTGGCTCTTGTTTTTCCTGTTGCATTAACAATGGCAAAAGAATTAGATTTACCTCCATTACCTTTTATTCTGGTTGTATCATTTGCTGCTGCTGCAAATTTTATGACACCTACAGGTTATCAAACAAATACAATGGTTTACGGACCAGGAGGTTATAAATTTAAAGATTATCTTCGGATAGGAACTCC
>Ga0316608_1000599_pt1 | contig 16344 bp, 13 predicted proteins | sample MIS2016152B_MG_FD_207673 | JGI IMG/M metagenome (GOLD analysis project Ga0316608, IMG submission 207673) | Microbial mat bacterial communities from Middle Island sinkhole, Lake Huron, Michigan, United States - MIS.2016.152B | ecosystem: Environmental > Aquatic > Freshwater > Lake > Sediment...
ATTAACACACATTTCAAAAATTCATAAAGATTCTAATATTGATGAGATTTTTGATAGGTTGGATATTAAATGTGAATTGTGTGGTGATAGATTATTTAGATCTACAAAATTTGGAAATTTTTGCAATCAACAACATTACGAAACTTTCAAAAGAAAAAAATCAGATAAATTAAATTTTATATGTGAAATATGTGGGGTTGGTTATAACACTATCGGTGGATTGCGACAACATTTGGGTGCTTTGCATAAGGATATTGATAGTGAAGAATATTATGTGAAATATATATTGAAACCAGATGATCCTAAAGGTAAATGTTTGTATTGTGGTAAAGATGTTAAATTTTCATCATTCACAGATGGTTATAATAAATTTTGTTATAATACTGAATGTAATGTTAAATGGTATAATAAAAATTCTGATAGAAAAGAAACAGCTTCAAAATCAACAAGTGAAACATATAAAAATCATCCCGAAAAACTCTATACGAGAGTTGAATATTGGTTGAATAAGGGGTTTACTGAAGAAGAATCTAAAAAAATTATTAGTGAAAATCAATCCACGTTTAGTTTAAAAATATGTAAAGAAAAGTATGGTGAAATAGAAGGTTTAAGAATATGGCAAGAACGACAATTGAGTTGGCAGAAAACACTTAATAATAAGTCTATCGAAGAGCGAGATAGGATTAAACGATCTGTGATTCAATATTCTAAAGTTTCTCAGAAATTATTCGATTCTATATATGATAAAATAAAAGAAAAATATGTGAATATTCATTATGCTACTAAAGGTGATAAAAAAAATAATGAATATATGGTTATCACTAAAAATAATAGTTGTAGATTTTTAGATTTTTATATTCCAGAAATAAATAAAGCTATAGAATTTGATGGTGAATATTGGCATGGTATGAAAAGGGGAAATAAAAAAAGAGATGATCAAAGGGATATTGATATTATTGAAAAATTGAATTGTAAAATATTTCATGTTGATGAGAGATATTATTATAACGATAGTAAAAAAACAGTTAATGATTGTTTGGAGTTTTTGAATGAATAAACAAATTGAACCCATTGATGAGAAATTTATAGAATCTTATTCTACTGATGAATGGGAAGTTGAAACAGAAGATGGTTGGAAAGATATCACTCATATTCATAAAACAATTAAATATGATGTTTGGCAATTGGATACTGTTAATTATAGTCTTAAATGTGCTGATGATCATATAGTAATGGTTGAGGGATCTATTCAAAAATTCATAAAAGATTTAACTTGTGATGATAAAGTTATTACAAAAACAGGATTGGAAAATGTTATCTCAATAAAGAAATTAGATATTGATTCCGATAATATGTATGATTTATCTATAGATTCCGATAACCATACATATTTCACGGATGGTATATTATCACATAATTCAACAATCTCCTCTATATTTTTATTGTGGTATGTGTTATTTAATAAGGATAAAACTGTTGCTATAATGGCAAATAAAGAAAGTCTCGCAATCGAAATATTAGAAAAAATTAAAATGTCTTTCAGTAAATTACCTAAGTGGTTACAACAAGGCGTAACTGATGATGGTTGGAATAAGAAAAAATTATCCTTAGAAAATGGTAGCAGATTAATCGCAGCAGCTACATCATCAAACGCATTAACTGGATATACTATTAACCTATTATATCTTGATGAATTTGCCAAAGTACCTCAACATATCGCTGATGATTTTATCGCCTCTGTTTATCCCGTTATCACTTCAGGAAAATCATCCAAAATTATTATGGTGTCGTGTGTCACTGATGATACTTTCGTTTTAACCCCAAATGGTATATCTCAAGTATCAGAATTTATAGATTATGATAGAGAACCTAATGGTGATATCGGATATGCCGTTTCTCGCTATACTGTATGTGGTAGAAGAGGCTTTAATGATGGAAGCCTAATAGTCAATAGCGGATTCGTACCCACCCGAATTCTATCAACAGTATCGTCTAAAATCGAATGTTCTCTTAATCATAAATTATGGATTAGTAGAGATGGTGAATGTAAATGGGAAACTGCTTCTCAACTAACAACTAATGATTATCTTTGCATTAAATATGGTCAAGATATTTGGGGTAATAACGATTCAATAGATTCTGATCTAGTATACTTATTAGGAATGTTTATAGCTAATGGAAAAATCTTTATTTTAGATAATACTAATAATGATTGTATTAACGGAATAACTATATCGAGTAATGATTATATTGGTAATTTCTTAAAAAAATTAGAGTTAGATTTTTGTTGCTTCGATAATATTAACTATACAATATTCTCAAAATATTTAAACGATATTATGAAAACACTAAATTTTGATTTATCTAATGATCAAATATCAATTCCCAAAAAATTATATTCTCTAACTAAAGATAATATGATCAATCTCATTCAAGGAATTTTTGACTCATCTGCTATTATTGATGATGGTATAATTTCTATCTCTCACCATTCACAATTTCTAATATCTCAAATTAGAGCCATTTTAAACAATTTCGGCATCCTTTCCGAATTATCTCAATCTGATAATTCCTTTAAACTATTATTAAATAAAACTATGTCTGATAGATTTTTCCATATTATAAATTTTAAATTTATTGATAAAAAACAAATAATTACCGATTCAAATAGCATCCTTAAATTTAAAAAAGAAAAATGGGAAAAAATATCTTATATTAATGAATCAAATAATAATGTTTATGATTTCTCTTTAAATGAAACCGGAGACGATTGGTGTCATTCTGTAATGTATAATAATATTGTTGGTCATCAAACTCCTTACGGTATGAATCACTTCTATAACTTCTGGGTTAATGCCAATCGTAAAGATGGTAATGAAAATAGCTTCTATCCTATCAGCGTTAATTGGCAAGAAATCCCTGGTAGAGATGAAAAATTTAAAAAGAAAATTGTTAAAGATATTGGAATAAGTCGTTGGTTGCAAGAATTTCAATGCCCAAAAGTAGATACTCTTTTAAAAATTAGGCACATTGATACTAAAATCGAAGAAACAATAGAGATAGGTGAACTGTTCAATAACAAAAAATATAAATAGAAGAGAGGTAAGCAGAACTGCAATTCTGCGATGGGGGAGTCAAATTTCCCATATGTCCCTCTTGAATATATTTATAAAGGAGTCAAAATGGAAAAGGAAAGAGTTTTTTGTAAAATTTGTAACACCCAAACTAATTTAGTGATTGATAGTTTCAGTCGTTATCATTTAAAAACAGAACATAATGGAATTTCTGTCGAAGATTATTATGATTTATTTTTTAAAAAAGAAGGTGAAGGTGTTTGTTTATGTGGAAAAGAAACAAAATTCTTGAGTTATAATAGGGGTTATCAGCAATTTTGTTGTAATAAATGTAGTACGACTTCAGATTATATGAAAGACAAAATTTCAAAATCATATGAATATAGGGATATGAAATCTGTAGTTGAGAAGAGTAGGAAAACATGTAATGATAAATATGGTATTGATAATTACGCGAAAACTAAAGAATGTAAGAAAAGAGTTGAAGAAACATGTTTGAAGAAATATGGGGTTAAACATAATTTTTTAACAGAAAGTTGTACGGAAGCGAGATGGAAAACATTGAATGGAAATAAAGAAGAAGTTAATGAGAAGAGAAAAGCATTTTGGCGAGGTTTAACAAAAGAAGAACAAGATGATATTAATGATAAAAGAAAAGAAACTTGTTTAGAAAAATATGGATTCTATAATGTTTCTAAAGTAGATTTTATTTCCGATAAAATTAGATTTGCTCATGAAAAAACTGGTAATTGGCGTTCTGATATTATTAAAAACGATTATCAAAAATATTGGGATTTGGTTTATTTAAAAACAAAAGAATTCAAAGATAAATTATTTGAATCTTGGGATGGTAAAGATTATTATACTGGTGAAATATTAATATCAAATTAATAATAATAGAAGTTTGAATTCTAATGTTAAACAACCAACGATAGATCATAAAATTTCTGTTAAATATGGATATGTCAATAATATTGATCCATTAGAAATTAGTTCATCGCAAAATCTTTGTATATGTTCCAGAAGTACGAATAGTTCAAAGAATTATTTGACAGAGGAAGAGTTTATGGAGAAGTTAAATGAAAAACAAGTTTAAGAAGATTGAAGAATATGAAGTATTGACTCCATATGGTTGGGTTAAATTTGATTCAGTAGCTAAGATTAATTTAAAGGTAATTATAATGAAGATTACCTTGGAAGATGGTAATTACATAGAAGTATCGACAGATCATATATTTCTATTAGAAGGAATAGAAATGAAGGCGATTGATCTAATAGAAGGAGATGTATTAGATACAATAAGTGGTAAGAAACGAATAGATAAGATTACATTTAATAAGAAGAAAGAAAATGTATATTCTTTAATTGATGTGGCATCTCCAGATAATTCATATTACACAAATGATATAGTCAGTAAGAATTGTCAGTTTTTAGGTTCGAATTCCTCATTAATAGATTCTGATGTATTAGAGAGAATAGTATTTAAGATACCAAAACACACAAAATGGACTGGATTATTCTCTATATATGAACAACCAGTCAATAATGCTGAATATGTTATTGGGGTTGACTCTTGTAAAGGGACTGGAAGAGATTATGCAGTGATACAAGTATTAAGAATTCGAAATGAATTTGATTTAGAACAAGTGGCATTATATAGAAATAATACAATAGCACCAAGAGATTTCGCTCATGTATGCGTATCAATAGCACAATATTATAATAATGCTCATATGATGATAGAGAATAATGATATTGGTCATGCCGTATGTGATTGTGTTTGGTATGAATTAGAATATGAAAATTTGGTTAATTTAGATCCAAAATCATTAGGTGTTAGAAGTACAAAAAAATCAAAAAAGATTGCTAATATTTTATTGAAAGAATATGTTGAAAAGAATTGGTTGAAATTGTGTGATGAAAGAACAATATATGAATTGAGTCGATATGAGGAAATAAAACCAGGAATATTCGCTGCAGGAAAGCATGAACACGATGATGCTGTGACATCTTTACTTTGGTCATTATATTTTATCAAGTCAGATGAATATAGTGGAAAATCGTATGATAAGATTGGGATTTCTAATGAATATAATGTTCAATATGGTGAATATGATGAAGATGAAGAAATCTCGGATAATAGTGTTATAAATATAGATGGTAGTGGTAGTGAGGGTTCGGATCCAAATTATACCCCATATATAGATGAAGATAATTTTTAATATTATAAATACATTAAGAGGGAATTAATATGAGTAGAAATCCATGTGCTGGTAAGTGTGGTCCGAAATTAATTGTTACTGAAATTAAATCTGAGAAAATTGAAATCATAAATACTATTGTAGAACCTTTAAAAATAGTGTTGCCTATAATTAAAGAAATTAAAAAGAAAAAAGAAATCGTATTAGAAAAATAAGATAATATTTAATAGGAGAATTTAATATGAGAAATTTTAGCGTACCTGGCGTTACTCGTCAGGAAATAGATTTATCGGAAATTATGGTTCCTACTGGCACGTCGAATGGTGCTGTAGTAATTCATTCTAAGAAAGGGGCAGTTAATAGACCTGTTCTTATTACAAATAATAAAGAATTCATCGAGACTTTCGGTGAACCTATATTTACTTCTGGGATTAGTAATACAGAATCTGGTAAATTAACACCTGAATATGGTTATGGTTCATATGCAGCTCTTGAATTCCTTAAAGAATCTTCTAATCTTTATGTTGTTAGAAGTTTTAGTGATAATGATAAATATGCCGAAATTGATATTTCTGGAATCGGCGATTTGAGTTTTGTGATAGATAGTTCTGGAATTAGTGGTACAAATTTTGAAGTTGGTGATCGTCTTGATACTAAATCATATATTAGTATTCTTGATGATTATGCCACAACAGGAGCGACTGGAAGTTTAGTAATCGGTTCTATTGGTATGGGAACTGAAGGTAATCATATTGCTGTTACTATCGAACCATTTAATCTTTCTGCTGATTGGAAGTTGAATTATGATGAATATCCTACTATGACGACTTCTGCTTTTTATTACAATTCAGCAACATATGCTACTGTTAATATTGCATCTCCATTGGTATCAGCTCTTTCAGAAGGTGTAATTACATCTGTATCTGGATTTCCTATTGCTTGTAAAGTTGCGAAGATTAATGTATTTGTAAAGCAAAGTACTGTTGAATGGGAAAGTTATTTTAGAACGGATTCCGATAGACTTAATGGGGCTTTATATATTAATCCAGTTGAAACATATTACGGATCTCTTAGTGAGGATTTAAGAGATGGTAATAATAATAATCTTTTCATTGAAAATGTTATAAATGGAAATTCTAAATATATTTATGTTAAAAAGGGAGCATCTGTCACTGCTGATTTTCCTATTGTTTCTTCTACTTCTACTGATATGATTCCATATGGTATTTCTGGTACTGATCAATATATTAAATATAATAATACTTTGATTGGTACGTCTGCTAATAGATTAATGATTCTTTCTGGTGGTGAAAGTGATACCACACCGAATTTAAATGATACAGGAGCATGGGCTATATTTGAAGATAGAAATAATACTAATGTTAATATTCTTATTGGTACTAGTTTAGATACATCTTACAAACAAGAATTGGCGAGAATTGCTTCTGTAAGAGCTGATGCTATTGCTGTATTACAAACAGGAAGCTTAACTGATGATAAGCCCGAAGATATTATTTCTTCGGAAGATTATGGTTATAGAACTCCATCATATGTATCTTTATATGCCGGATATTCAAAAATCAAAGATACTTATAATGATAAAAATGTATTGATTCCGGATTCCGTTTTAGCAGCTGCTGTTTATGCGAGAGTTGACAATATAGGTTATTCATGGGACGCTCCGGCCGGAACCAATAGAGCAATTCTTTCTGTTATTGACAAAAGAAAAATTTTCTCTGATAATGAAATAGGACAACTATACGATAGGAATATTAATTCCTCGAAATTTATTAGGGGAAGTGGACATTTTCTTTGGGGTCAGAAGACAGCACAAACTAAGGCATCATCTCTTGATAGAATTAATGTAAGGAGAAACTTGTTATATATTGAGACTAATATTGAGAGATCGCTTCTTCAATTTTGTTTTGAAAATAACACAGCTCAAACTAGATTGCGTGTATTTAGTATTGTGGATGCTTTTCTTGGGAGTATATATGCTGCAGGTGGATTAATTAAATATGAATGTGTAGTTGATGGTTCGAATAATCCCCCTGAAATTATAGATGCTAATAGAATGAATGTAGATATATATGTTCAACCAGCAAAAACAATTGAATATATTCGGTTATCAACTGTAATTACGAGAAGTGGTATTTCGTTTGATACAGTAAGAATTGCTAATTTGTAGTAAATATGTTATAATTAAAAAGAATCTGGTTTTATTTCCAGATTCTTTTTAATGAAACAATAACATTGGAGTTTTATGTTTTGTGATATATGTAATGATGGGATAGATTATCATCCATCAATGTTTTCATCTAATCATTTAAGTGCTATTCATAATATTTCTAATAAAGATTATTATGATAAATATTTAAGATCCGAGAATGAAGGGTTCTGTTTAGTTTGTGGTAAAGAAACACATTTTTTGGGGATTGGTAGAACTAAAGGATATCGAAAATGTTGTTCATCAAAATGTTCTAATAATTTAGTTAGTAAAAAGAATAAAACGAAAGAAACATTAATAGAAAAATATGGTGATGAAAATTATGTTAATGTTAATAAAATGAAAGAAACAAATATTATTAGATATGGAAATGTTTGTTCGGTTCATAATGATTTAATTTCTAAAAATATTAAAGAAAATAGAAATAAACACAAATTTGATAGAATATCAAAAATAATTGAAAAAGAAGATTGTGAAATTATAGATGTTGATTCGCAAAAAAATTATAAACTTAAATGTAATAAATGTAATAATGAATTTGTTATTGATAATCAAACATTTTATCTTAGAAATAAACATAATGTCCAAATTTGTTTAAAATGTAACCCATCGATATCATATTCGATTTCTGAGAATTTATTGTTTGATTTTATTAAAGAAAACTATAGTGGTGAGATATTGGAGAATTCGAGACAAATTATATCACCATATGAATTAGATATTTATTTACCAGAATTAAAATTGGCTTTTGAATTTAATGGTCTATATTGGCATAACGAACTTTATAAAGAAAATAATTATCATTTAAATAAAACTAATAAATGTGAGGGACAAGGAATTCACTTAATTCATATTTACGAAGACGATTGGATGTTTAAACAAGATATAGTTAAATCGAGAATATTGAATCTTCTTGATAAATCTGAAGTTATTTATGGTAGAAAATGTGAAATAAAAGAAGTTACATCTAAAGAAAGTAAACAATTTTTAAAAGAAAATCATTTGATGGGGTCTTCAGTTGATAAGATTCGTTTAGGTTTATATTTTAAAGATGAATTAGTTTCTCTAATGACCTTTGGTAAACTAAGAAAAAATCTTGGTTTTGTTAGCAAAGAAGGATCATTTGAATTGATTAGATTCTGTAATAAATTAAATCATTCTGTTATTGGTGGTGCTAATAAACTATTCAAATATTTTAAAGAACATTACAATCCCATTGAAATTATTAGTTATGCTGATAGATCATGGACTATGAATAACGGCAAATCTATTTATGATAGATTAAAATTTAGTTTGTTAAATAAAACTTCACCTAATTATCATTATATAAATAATAGAGTAAGGATGAATAGATTTGGATATAGAAAAGATGTTTTGGTTAAAGAAGGTTATGATAAGACTAAAACAGAACATGAAATAATGTTAGATAGAAAAATTTATAGAATTTACGATTCAGGACAATTAAAATTTAAATATTGATATGTTAATAACTTTTTTAGGAGAAAAAATAATATGGCTAATTTTTTATTGGAAGGTAGAGCGAAAGCACTTCCAGATGTTATGCGTACATGGATGTTTGAAGTATGGATACCTGATATCAGTTTAGTAACTGGTGGTATTATGGGTACAATGGAGGATTTGATAATTAGAGCAAGAACAGCAACAATTCCTGGTCGTTCTATTGAACCTATGACGAGTGAATTTATGGGGATGAAACAATATTTTCCTGGTAAGACTTCTTTTGAAAATACATTTTCAGTTTCTATTGAAGAGACGAGTGATCAGATGGTATGGAGAGCATTATCATATTGGCAGAATCAAATGTATTTAGTTGATCCTCTTGGTGCTACTGGTGGTGTATCTCAAGTTTCAAAGAAACGAGATATATGTAAAGATGTTTATGTTAAGTTATATAAACATGATGGTACTGATATGACTCACGGTGTTAGATTTTGGAACGCTTGGCCGTCAGCAATAGCAGCTCAATCATTGGATTACGCATCGAATGAACAAGCGAAATTCGAAGTAACATTTACATATGATTTTTGGACTAAATCCGAAAATAAGTAAATTATATTTTATTGTAATTTTTCACTGGAGAATATTTAATATGCCATTAGGATTGAACAATATTGAGACTATGAGATGGTTTTTACAACCATCTAATGCTGGTGGTAAGTCTCTTCAATACGAATGGCAATTTTATGGTATGTTTTTATTTGATCCATTTTCATCGAAAACTAAATCAGCTTTTGGTAAAATTGCCGATCCTAAGACAGGTGTGACGAATTTACTTAAATCTGTAAATGAAGATTTTCCGCCAGTCATTCAATCATTTCATATTAAAGGTGTATCTGTTCCGACATATGAATTTGAAAAGAAACAAATGATGTATGGACAAATACCGAGAAGTTTTCCATTATTGAATGCTATGAATATGGATCTCCAGATTGATTTAGAAGAAGATGATAAGGGTTCCGTGGATTATTTTATTAATTGGAATCAACGAAGAATTATAGATAGCGATGGTTATTATAATTCACCCAATTCTGTAAAATTAAAAGCGTTTGTGTTAGAAGTTCAAGATAAACAAGGATTACCTATAGTTTATTATACATTTCATGATATTTTCTTTTTGAATGGTGGTACTGTAAAATATTCTTATGGTGGAAATGGGCCAATTCAAAGATCAATAACTTTTGGTTGTGATAGGATGTCTACTATATATATAAAACAAAATGCTGTTGCTCAAGCATTGAGTTTTGCTCAAGCATTAATTTGAAAGATTTTTTTTGAAAATAATTTTAATAATGGGGGTTTATAATGGCAGTAATGGAAGATGTAAGTGATGCTGAATTACAATCTATTGAAAATGGTTCGCGTGTTTCTGTTCAGAAAAATAAGAGTAATGATATTGAGGATGAAAAATTGATAAACATGGTAAAGGATATCAAAGAAGGAAAAATACCATCAACAAACTTGGTTCCTAATACAACTAATATTCCTAAGATTATTGAACCTGATATGATGAAATATGATTCTCCTATGGAAGTATTGACAACTAATATTCAAGGTTCTAATTATTGGAAGATTAATGGTATGCCATCTAAGGGTAAGTTTTATAAATCTGGTGATATTTTAGGTAGACCATTGAAAGTATTAGAAGTAAAGAAGATTTCTTCAATGAACGAAGATAACGGCGATTTTATTCTTAATGATATTATTAAGAAAACTGTTACTGGAATTCAATTGGAAGAAATGTATATTGCTGATAAGTTATTTATAATTTTTTGGTTGAGAGCAAATTCATATAAAGAGAGTGGATATGTAATTCCTTTTGAGTGTAACAGATGTGGGAAGAGTTCTGAATATCATTTTGAAATCGATAATTTGGAAGTTTCTGAAATATCTGATAATTTCTCACCAGATGCTGATTATACATTACCTTGTGGTGAGGTGATTCGGTATGATTATTTGAAGGTAAAAGATGAATTGTATATTGATAGATTTAAAGAATTGAATAGAAATGTTATTGGTGATATCGATGTTGAGTTGTTAGCTATGGCGCAGATGATTAAGAGTATCAATGGTAAAGTAATGACATTGTTACAGAAATATTATTGGATTACAGAATTATCTCCTGGTGATTATTCATATATTAAAACGATAATTGAAAAGAACGGAATGGGTATTAAGCCATATGTTAATGTCACATGTAAAGAATGTGGGGGCACTGCTGTCGTAGCAGTGTCATTTCGGGACGACTTTTTTACTCCCCAATATAAAGCTGAATGATATTTTAGAACTTGAATTTCAATTGGGATATGCTATGGCAATATCTCCGAGTTTTAATGATAAAGAATTTTTTGAATTTATTTGGATGTTTGAAAGGATGGTAAGTCAAAGAACAAGAGAGAATGAAGAGAAACAAAAATCCGGTGGTGGTGGTCGCCAAAATATAATGAATGGTTTTGGTGGTTGATTTTTAATAGGATGTTTAAACTAATTAGACATCCTATTTTTTTATCTTATAAATATATAATATAAGATTAACTTTAGTGAGATTAAAAAATTATGGCAGATAATAAAGAAGTTGGTTCTACTGATAAGGGTCAAAGTTTTTTAGCACAAAGCTTTCTGAAGAATCAGAATATGGCTAATAAAGGTAAAGATATTACTTCGATATTGGGTTCTATTGATTCCTTTTTGAAATCCAATAATAATCAAACTGCGAAAAATAAAAATTCACTTGTCAATATTAAAGATATGAATTTACTTATTACATCATTAAATTCATTATCGAAAGGTATACGTACTCTTAATAGTAATATTTCTAAATTGTCAAATAGTGGAAATAAATCTGTTGTTGCTGAAAGAAAAGATTATGTGAAAAAAGCAGATCCTAATAAAAAATTATTGAATAGTGTCGATGACTTAGAATCATTGATGAAAGAAAATAATAAAATACAAAAAGATAATGCTAAAGCAAAAAAGAAAGATGGTGGAAATTTTTTCAAAGATTTATTAATGGGTATTTCATTGGCATTAGCTGGTACTGGTTTAATTGGTTTTTTATTGACTGGTAAGACTGAATTTTTATTTTCATTAGTAAAGGGAATGAAACATGCTTTTTTTGATATTCCTAACGCATTTAAAAATGTTGGTGTTAATATTTTTAAAAAAATATTAGGTCTTGGGGAATTTTCAAAAGAAGCAAAAGAGGCTACGAAATTAGCAAAAGAAGCTTTAAAAGCAAAGAAAGCATTAAATACTGCCGGTAAATTATTAAACAAGAGTAAAAATTTAATAAACAAGTCTGATAAAGCAATAGAAGCTGGTAAATTAGGAAAGGCTGCTAAATTAATTAAATCTGGATCGAAGGTTCTTGATAAATCAGAAAAAGCGTTAAAAATCGCAAAAACATCAACAGAAATATTAAAAGTTGGTGGTAAAATAGGATCATCTGCTGCTAGCAAATCTGCATCTAAAAAAATTCCTATCGTGGGTTCTATATTAGCATTAATGTTTGCTATTGATAGATTTAGAAAGGGTGATGTTGTTGGTGGTTTATTAGAAATAGGGTCTGGACTTGCTAATTTATTATATTTGACTGGAATTGGAGCACCTGCAGCATTAGGTATTCAATTATTAATTGATGGTATTATTGTTGCGAGAGATTTATCAAAAGCATTTGGTGGAAAAGAACAAAAAGAAATAAAACCAAAAAAGACTAATAAAACTGATTGGAAAAAAATTCCTGTTATTGGTGGCTTGATTGGTATGTTTGAAGGTATTGAAACTATTGCTGGTGGTAACGTATCAACTGGAGTTAAACAGGTATTGATGAGTAGTTTTGGATGGTTTCCTGGTGCTGCTTTTATTATGTCAAAAACTTTTTTTCCTTTAATTGATGGTGTTGAATGGGTAATTAAAAAAACTCCTGAATTTTTGGGTATGGTTGGTGGTAAAATTGCGGATTTTGCTGTTTCTGGATTTGAAGAAATTAAAAAATTACCAATTGTAGGAATGTTTATTGGTGGTATTGATTCTTTAATTAATTTTGCTAAAGACCCAAAAGCTGGTATTCTTGGAATTGCTAATATGATGGAAACATTATTACCAGGATCAGGGGAATTATTAATTACTGCTGGAACTGCTATATTTGGTGCAGCTGATTATATTGTTAAAAATGGTGGTGCTGCTTTAAAATGGGTTTCTGGTGGAGTAGCATCTTTGATGGGATCTGTAAAAACTGCTGATGACACTGCTAAAAATGATCTCAATAAAAAAGCAGAAGCTGAACAGAAAGCGAAAGATGAAAAACAAAAAGCAATAAATGAGAAATCCGCTAAAGAAGCACTTATAAAACAAAAATCACTTGAAAAAATCGAACTTGAGAAAAAAGCAAAAAATGTTGCTAATGATTTAAATAAAAAATCTAAAGATTTTAACGCTAAATCTGAGGGTTATGGTAAAACAGCAGGAACTGCTATCGCTACGAATGCCAATGCTGTATTAAATACAGGAGGTGCGTCAAATAAGGCAAGTGGATCGATTCCTGCTACAAAAGCACCTACACCATCAGCTGTCGGCGATGTTGGCACTCCACCGAGCAAAGGTAACGTAGGAAATATAGCAAAGGGAATTATCACTACGAGATCTGGTAAATCTGCACAAGTCAGTCCTAAATATGCTGCAAAGTTTCAAGCATTTATTGATGAATTAGAATCAACTGGATATAAGATTGATAGTCTTGGTGGTTTTTCTGATAGAGCAATGTATGGTGGTACTGCGAAAAGTTATCATGCTTTTGGTGCTGCTATTGATATTAATCCTAAAAAAAATCCATATGTCAAGGGAACAAAATTAGTTACTGATATGCCAGCGAATGTAGGTGCTATCGCTGCGAAATATGGTATTGGTTGGGGTGGTAATTGGAATACTATAAAAGATGCGATGCACTTTTCTGTGGCGAAATCCGAAGGTGGATTTGATTCTACATTAAAAAGATCAAATGAAACAATGGCTGTTGGTGGTGCTTCTCGAAGCGTTGCTGTAACACCAACATCTAATACTGGAACATATGCGAGTGTCAGTTCACCATCAACATCGAGTGGTGGTTCTTCGGCATCGTCTATTAGTTCAAGTGGTAGTTCTTCTAATATGCCAAATGTTAGTATTCCATCGAGTAGTAGCATTAGTTCATCTGCTAATAATGAAATTAATTTATCTGATAGTACTATTCAGAAATTAGCGCAAGCAATGGGTGGATCTTTCAAAAATAATATGCCATCTCCTAAAAGTCAAAATACTTTTATCGATACAAATATGAGAGGTTAAATTAAGGGGGTTTTTTGTGTCATTTATTTCAGGTGCTATAGATAAAAGTTTATTTAATGAGAAATCATATCTCGCTGCAATTGGTGATGTTGAAGGTACTAAGAATGGTTATTCTGTAGTTAGAATTACACCACAATCGAGAAATACAGGAGAAATAGATCCTTCTGTTGTTGGTGTTTTATCTGATGATAATGGATTTAGATATAGTCTTGCTGCAAATTGGTCGTCTATGGGTACTGTAGCGAGTTCATCTGTATTATCAAAAACATTTGAATTAGGTAGGAAAATATATGATGTTTCTTCACCATTATTAGCACTCGGAGGATCTTCGCTTGATAATTCATATGCTTCTAAAAAAGTATTTATTGTCGGTGAAAATTATTTAAATATTAATATTAATATGATGGTTGTAGATTGGGATGGAGAGGGGCAACCAATGTTAGCTGCGAGAGCATTGTCAAAATATTTATTACCTGCTAATGGTGGTGTTAATGGGATTGAACCACTACATGTCAAAGGAGAAATGTTAGGAATTTTTAAAACAGTCGAAGATGCTACTATTAAAGCTGCTGCTAAAGTTATTGGTGAAAAACCAGCACAATTTATAGAACAATCAGTTGATACTGGGCTTAATTTTGCTTCAGATACTATTTCGACATTAACAGCGACTATTGATACTACATTTAAAGGTTTGACAGGTAACGCTGGTAATATATTAAAAAAAGGTTATGAAAATGCTACTGAAGGATTAGGGGACATTGATTTAATTAGATCATCACCAGCACCTATCAATCTTGAGATTGGTCAATTCTTTAAAAAATCTGGTATGGTGATTGAATCGTTAGAAGTTCAGTTTTCTAAAGAGATGACAAGAACTGGCGGTCCTTTATATGCGAATTTTACGATTGGATTTTCGTCACAGGTTTGTTTAACAGATATAGAATCTATAGGTTTGAACAAAATACAAACACAAACAAGAGTTACTTTTATTTAGTTTGGAGTTTTAATGAATAAATATTCTCGAATTAATTATATGAAAGAAGAAGTTGTTAATAATGTTCTTGAAATGGATATTGTAAATAACAATTGGGATTTATTTATGATAAAGAGACCTATGTCATATAAGACTATTGCGAGGAGTTTTATTGGTAGACCTGATTTATTATCATTAAGTATTTTTGGTAAGATGAATTATTGGTGGATTATTATGAAATGTAATCCAGAAATTCAGGATATGTGGAATGATATAAATATAGGAGATGTAATACAGGTTCCAGATGTTAGGGACATTGAAGATTTTTATTCTGCTGTTCAGTTTAGAAGAGGAAATTAAAATGGCTGAAGAAGGACAATTAGGTGGAATACAATATTATGTAAGTTTAGAGATTAAGAATAAAAAATATAATCCAGTAAACATCACATTTTTAATTATACGTGAGTGGATTTTTAATATTTTACCTACAATAGAAATTCAGTTAGTGGATGATGGGTATTTGATTGAAAAAAGTCCAATGGAAGATAGTGAAGAAATAAAAGTTATTTTAGCTAAACATGAGAATGATGAAAATCCGTTAAGTATGATTTTTTTATTAGATGATTATGATATTGGTATTTTGGGTGATAATAGAAAAAGTATTATAAATATTACAGGTCATTTAAAAGTTAGTAATATGTTTGAATTGAAAAATAAAAGTTTCCCTAAACAAAATTCTTCTTCTGTTTTAGCGGAAATTGCTAATAATTCAAAATTAAAATTTTCAAATCCTTTTAAAATAGTTCCTTCTGATAATATGACATGGTATCAATCGAATCAAAGTAATTTTGATTTCATTCGTCATGTATTAAAAAGATCATATGTTCCAGATGATGTTTTATTTTGTTATGCTGATATTTATAGTAATTTATTTTATACATCATTAAATTCTGGAATAGGAAATGAAAAGTATAGAAAAGCGAAATTCGATATTAAAAAAGCTGAGAGTGATGTTGTTGATAAAAAATA
>Ga0316608_1000600_pt1 | contig 16292 bp, 11 predicted proteins | sample MIS2016152B_MG_FD_207673 | JGI IMG/M metagenome (GOLD analysis project Ga0316608, IMG submission 207673) | Microbial mat bacterial communities from Middle Island sinkhole, Lake Huron, Michigan, United States - MIS.2016.152B | ecosystem: Environmental > Aquatic > Freshwater > Lake > Sediment...
GCGTAAAATCGCACAGGAACTTTTATGTTCTTTCTTGGGTTCTGGTGACAACTTTATTGCAGAAGAATATCTTAAACGTATTCAGGAAAATGAGATTAGACCACCAATTCGTCAGGAATACGTTGACAATAATATGTGGATTTTTGAAGACCCCGTTGTTGGTGAAGACTATATAATGGCACTGGATGCGTCACCGGGACACGGTGAGGATAATTCCACACTTAACATGCTCAAAACCATTGAAATAATAGAAGAAAAAATAATTACTAAAGGTGATAAGGTAAAAAAAGTTAAAATTAAACGTCATAAGGTTGAGCAAGTTGCTGAATATTATGGAAAAATAACTCCACAATTACTTGCAGAGGTTGCATATCAATTCGGTAAACGATATAATAATGCATACGCTGTTGTAGATATAACTGGTGGTTATGGCGTACAAACAGTTGAAAAACTTTTAGAGTATGGGTATGATAATGTTCATTTTGCCGAAGTAACTCACAAACCATCCAGAGATAGATTACAAGGCTATATTAAAAAAGGTCAGAAGGCAATGCCTGATGGACAGGTAATTAACGTGGACTTAATCCCCGGTTTTTTCATCGGTAATAACAGACCATCCGTAGTACTTGAAATGCAAAGAGCAATACATTTGGAAGATGTTATAATCAGGTCAGTTAGATTATTGAATGAGTTGAAAACATTTGTGACTGTTGCAGGTAACCGAGTTGCCGACCATAAAAGAAGTTTTCATGATGATAGTATTATGGGATTATCTATTGGTTTGTATGTATTGAATTTTGACATGGCAAGATTTAAACAGAGCAAAGGTATTACAGAAAAAATGCTTAACTCAATTCTTACAATAAACGATATTTCTGCAATAGGAAAAAAACAAGAAATTAAGAACAAACCATTGATTTCACCAAGCAGTGCATCACAATTAAATCCATATCAGGCAAATGCTTGGTTATTTACAGGATTAACTGAGAAAAAGAAAAACTAAAATGTATTTATGGTTGTAGACTTTTCAAAACTTTCTACGTATTTATAAAAAAGTATAAAAAATTATAAAAATGGCTGGCGAAGAACAAAATAAATTAGTAAAAGGTACTATATATCAAGAACTCAATAAAATGTTGAACCTTGATGGCTTTGGCTTTCAAGATTCTCAACCAGTTGCTCCAGTTGCAACACCTGAGAGAGCAAAGATTGTTATTAAAGGTAATACACCTGAAGAAATTCATCAAAAAGGTTTGGAGTTAGAACAAAAAAGAGAACTTCAAAGCAAATATTTTAGAACAACTGAAAGGGGATTTCAGAAGGCATTACAATATGAAGCAGCCAGACTTCCAGCATATATCGACTATGAAGGTATGGAATTCTATCCTATCATTAGTAGTGCATTGGATTTGTTCATGGAAGAAGCAACTACCATTGGCTTAAATGGTAAAATGTTGAATATCTATTCGAACAAGGAACGTATTAAATTTTTGCTTGAAGAATTTTTCTATGATATCGTTAATGTAAATGTCAACCTACCTTTCTGGGTAAGAAATACTGTTAAATATGGTGATAACTTCGTTTTACTTTATGGCGAACGTAAAAAAGGTATTACACACGTTAAACAATTGGTGAATTATGAAATTGAAAGATTCGAAAGAATTCAAAATGGTAAACCATTAGTTAAGTTCAAAGAAAGAATGACTGGTGATGAATACAACACATTTGAAATTGCACACTTTAGATTACTTGGTGACGACAAATATTTACCCTATGGTTCATCTGTTTTAAATAAGATTCGTAGAGTATTCAGACAATTGATTATGGCTGAAGATGCTATGTTAACATATCGTATTATTCGTGCAGGAGAAAAGAAAGTATTTAAAATTGACGTTGGTAATATTGATGAAGATGATATTGAAGAATACATCTACAAAGTTGCGACAAAATTCAAAAAGACTTCACAGGTTAGTCCAAATGACGGACAAATTGATTACCGTTTCAACATATTAGGAAATGACGAAGATTATTTTCTACCAGTAAGAAATGCTAATACACAGACTGGAATTGAAACACTCCCCGGTGCTTCCAACCTTGACCAGATACAGGATATAGAGTATCTCAGAGATAATTTATTTATTGGTTTAGGTATCCCAAAACCATTCTTGAGTTTCCAAGATGCTGCTGGTGCAGGTAAAAACATGGCACAATATGATATTAGATTTGCAAAGAAAATCAGTCGTATTCAACAAGCTATGATTCAGGAACTCAACAAAATGGCAATGATTCATTTGTACTTGTTAGGTTATAGTAATGAAGACCTTAAGAGTTTTACATTGACACTTACAAATCCTAGTACACAACAAGAATTGTTGAAATCAGAATTGATGCGTGATAAAGCACAAACTTACACAGAATTAACACGTGCTGAAGGTGGTATTGCAGCAATGTCACATACAACTGCAAAACGTTTGATTTTCAACATGAGTGATAGAGAAATTGTCGATGACTTGAAACAACAGAAAATGGAAAAAGCTGTTATGCAAGAACTTGCTGACACGCCAGTTACTATTAAGAAGACTGGATTATTTACTGACATCGATAAGAGATATGGTGAACCAGTTGAAGGAATGCCAGTTAGCGGTGGAACTGAAGGTGGTATGCCACCTGCAGGCGGTGGCGCAGGTGCTCCACCACCAATGGGCGGTGCTCCCCCAATGGGTGGCGATGCAGGTACACCAATGGGTGGTGGTGCAATCGGTGGTGCTCCACTTGGTGGCGGTGCTCCCCCAGCAGCAGGTGGCGCAGGTGCTCCACCAATGATGGAGAATCGAAGATTCACCGAAGAAGAATATGATAGACATATTGAAAAACTCGTATATGGTAGTACTCAAGAACCAGAACATAAAAATGAGATTGCACATAGAGAGATTATTCAAGAAAATAATGAGATTAACGATAAATTAAATCAAAATGCATTAGAAATGATAGGCGAGATTGATAGATTACTTGAAAGCTCCGAAAGTATCAACTCATTGCAAAAAATTAATGAAGCACAAGACGTTGATATTGAAGATATTGAAAACATTGAACTACCTGAATAATATCAGGTAGCTTAATGTGAGAAACGTTTATAATTAATTACAGTATTTATAATAAATCGAATTATACTATATGAAAAACACCAACATAGGAATTGCTAATTTGATAATTTCTAACAAATTAAAAGATTCGTACTTCAACGATAAGTTGATTGAAGAATCAAAGAAAGTCGCTTTCGACTTCTTCGATGTTGTGAAGAGTTCACCAATTCTACAATTGGAGTTCAAGGTGTTTAATAATATAGAGAATAAACACATTGACAGTGATATAATTGCAACACGTTATATCGACAATAACATTAAGTTATTTGAAGTATTCACAATTGATGAAATTAATGCTGAACGTGCTAAATTAAACGCATTTGTTAACGAGAATTCTATTCCAGAAGACAATGATAAAGTATTATTGTACAGTGCAATTGATAATTTAATTAAAGAGTCACTTAACGACAACGAGAACATCGATGTTGACAATATCCACGAATCATTTACTTTGGTCTTAAATCATATCAAAGAACCTAAGAAAAAAACATTAGTTGAAACTGCTGAAGTTAAACATATTGACGAAGATGTTATTGAAATTGCAGTGAATAAGTTCAATGAGAAATATGAATCACTCAATGAAGATGATAGAAATTTACTCAAGATACTTATCAAATCTACTGACAAGGAAAAAGAAGCACTTCTCGAAACATATAAGACCGAAAGTCTTACTATTTTAGAGGGTATCACTAAAGAAAGTGCTAAAGATGCTATTGCAACATCAATTCAAAAGATTAAGGAAATGATGTACAAGAAAGATAGTGTTGAAGATAACATTATCAGACTTCATGAGTTAAAAAAAGAATTACTCTAAGCATAAAATCCTGTTGGATATAATTGAGACTTTAACGTATTAAATGCTGTGATATCTGTTGCATGTCTATAACTACCTGCCCAACTTGGGTTATATAGCGAAATTTTTCTTCTATTAACTCTATCACCACTGGGTATTACGAGTGATACGTGTATCCAGTTTGGACTTCTACCATCCCCTTCTTCCCAAATTAATTGGTCGAAATTTAGGTTATTGGCAATATAGTAAAATAGTTCAGAATTACTGTGTGATGCTGGTGCATCTATATCAATAGCTTCACCTAATTTATGTTGAGAATTTTCACTACCCTTTACTACATTATTTAAATATGCACCTCTATATGCTGAGTTTACAATAACCTTTTTACCAATAAAATCACATAATGGGTCATAGATTTTCTTACCAATATTAATTAGGTTATCGAGACTTTCTTGTGTTGGCGTATTATCATAGTTTTTTCTTTCAGGCTGACTTGGATTCATTAACGCATTCATTGAAATTGCATCATAATATGAAAGATGTTTGGTTAATTGATAATTTGCAGGATATTTGAAACCATTTGGATAATATTTACCTAATGATTGAACTTCAACACCATAAATGCCACTTTCAGCTACTTCTGCAGCATATACATCGAAGGGTTCGTTTAGATTAAGATGGTCATATCCAAAATAGCCATATTTAGAAAACTTATTATTACCAAGATAATTAAATATATTGTAAACATAACCAATTCCCTCAACTTCATAATCTACACCACGTTTTGGATTTTTGGCATTTTGAATTGATTGTGTGTATGATGGTGTGACTGGAAGGTTAGGTCCTCTATTATATCCGAACAGCGCACTGCTTGCAAGTCCATTACATTTATTTGAAATATATTTCATATAACAAAATTGTGCCTTAATCATAATTTCAGGGTTATCAATTATGTTCTGATGAATAAACGGTCTATTAGTTCTACCAATCAAAAATTTAGTACTAAAACTATTCTCTTCCTTCAAATTACCTGTTAAATTTTTGGTAATTGCAGCAATTTCTTCATTAGTAAATCTATATTCGGGTTTAGTTGCAAATTTATTTGCAACAATAACCCCAAAAGTTGTATCTGTGGTAAATTGACTAATACCTGATGCATTACTTGTTAGTGGATAATTCCAGATTTTATATCCAGATTCTGCAAATGCTTGTGCTGCAATAATATTTGTATCCATTTCAAACAACTGTCCATACTTATCAAACCAAACAATAAGTGCTTCACCCAACTGTTGGTTCGTGGTAATATTTACTCCATTAAACTTTGCATGACCAGTCCAAGGCATTGCAGGTGATTCTGGATTACAAAATGGCAGATGACCATCAATGTTATATAATTTACTTTCAATATCATTTATCTTATCGTGACTTTGACCTGTTAATAATGAATTACTTGTACCAGCACACGCATTTCGAATGAACTGTTTTCCAAGTTCGGTTAATTTAATATATGCCATTTTATTCTATTTTTAATATATACATTGAGTTGAACTTAGTTTTCAATGAATTTGATATGAGAGCAGCTTTAGTTATTTCACCAACTGATGATGAACTCATATCACCATTAAATCCAGTAAATGCTGCAGGATTTAATACTCTTGGAACTGGATATTTCAATAATTTTGTTCCAGAGAAAGTTGTTGTCATTTTATTTGCTTCAATGCTATGCTCAACATCCAATATAATATACGCACCATTAAATAGTGGAATATTTTCTAATTGGAAATATTGTGTTGGCTGAATCATCGCATTACCAAATCCAGTAACTGTTGCCTTATATGACCTATTTTCATATAGATTATATAAATTTTGTCCTTTTGGTGTTGGTGCATTTGCTTTATTATCACCAGCTAATCTCGATAAAATCTGAATACTTTCATTGGTTTCTGGATATTCTTTACTATCAATTTTTATACCAGTAAACATTGATTGATTTTGCATACCGAATCTAACTCTAAACGCACGAACCTGTCTCCAAGGAAAATCTGGATTATTCTCTATCTGTAAATCATTTACTGTCCCTTGATTTGCGGTTGGTTTTGTTGAAAAATCTGAAACCCCGGGGTTAGCAATATCTATAATACCATCATTAACAAACCCATTTTGTGCTGTTGATGGATAGCTTGACGAACCACCAATATACATACATACAAATGCAGTTGAAGTTGTCGCTGGAATTGCGCCAGTATGAATTTTAAACGAATCAATCCATGAAGTTTCACTAGTAATCGACATGAAATTTTGTAACGGGAAAAATTCAAATCCATTTAATGATAATAATTGTGATAATGCACTGAATACACTGATATTTGGGTCTTCAAGCATCTGCACAAGTATCTCGGCATTAATGATTGTATCACCAATAGGATTCATTGCTCTATCTACGAATGCAAACATATCGATTAGATTTTTTTTACCTTCACTATTAAATGGATAACCAGTTTGATTACCATTGACGGGACCCGATAACCACTTATCATTTATATTTTTAAATGAATAATAAGTTTGTGTAATAATGTCTTTATCACCTTTAATTTTCTTCGATGCTTCTTCATCTTCTTTTTCCTTTTTACCCTGCTCTCGAAGTTCAATTGCCAATTTTCCAAATAGAGTCGTAAAGAATTTATCATTAATTGGTTTATAATCTAAAACGTCTTCAGAATTTTTATGAGTATTTAACGTTGCAAGTGAAGTATATCCTGCCTCATATGCAGTATTTTTCATTTTAAACGTAATTTGACTAAAATTAATTATATTTTTCTTCGTAGCCAAGTCCTTTAGAATATAAAATGAAGTACCTTTTTTTGTACTATCAATATCTGCATTGGGATTGAGGTAAACGTTATACGCAATTGTTTTAGAGTCAAAGATTCCCTTATTAACAACTTTTCCAGTACCGTCATTACTATATGTGGTGGTATTTGCACTAACTTTCAAATATAGGTCATTCAATCCATAGGAAATTTCAGTAAATTCTTTATCCAAAAAATCTACATATGCTTGTCTAAAAGTGCTCTTATCAATTACAGATAGATAATTTTGAACATCATGTAAATCAGCTAAGACATAATAGCCTTCATTTGAAAATATACTACCAAGACCATTTCCTTCGTCATAATTTCCAGTACCAGTGCTACCAGTAAAAAAATTAAGAATTTGATTTACCCATCCACCTTCAATTGCATCCACAAGTGCTCCAATATATTGTGGTAAATATGTTGGAACTTCAAGTGCCGATGGCGTTTTAAATAACAACTGATTTAGATTACTTGGGTAGATATTAAATGGACTTAACGTACTTCCAAAATTAGAAAGAATTAACATCGCACTTAAGTTATAGTTATAGTTTGGACTACTTGTATTGATGATAGTGTCGTATATAGCATCGTCATTATCTTTGAATTGTGCATATCTACCACTCAACGCTTCAATCCATATTGGTAATATTGTTGATGCATTGTTTAGTAAACCTTCATCTGAGTTTGACATGCCCTTGAAAGCAGTATTTCCATTTTGATATGCAAGTTTTTGACTTTCAGGAAATTGACTTCCACCCAAATCATACGAATATGCTGTTAGAAATCTGGTTCTTGTAGGAACATTACTTATCATTGTATTACCAACCTGTTCAATATCTTTAATATATAATACATTTTCTTGAGTGAAGTCATATAAAAATGATTCTGGGGCACTTGCACCAAAAACTCTCTTAAAAAACTTCGATTTTGCATTAGTTTTAAACTTATCAACTGGTTTTTCAGCATTTTCAGTATCAGGTGGTGTTTGTAATGTAATATCTGCTGGATATAAAAACACACCTTCAAATTCTGGATTATTTTTATCAATATAAGCCAAACCATTTAATGTATCTGTTGGTGTTATTGGAAAATATTTGGGGTCATCTGTTGGAAAATTATATAGATTAATTGTACCGTTTTCATATGTGTCAGTAATGTTTGTAATACTATCATAAAATAATTGTGGGTCTTGTGCAAATTTAACTGCTTGTTCATTAACTAAACCAGAAATTTTTGAATTTTTTACTGCAGATAGTGCAGATGCCAAGTTTACTGCTTCAGATTCAGCATATAATTCCAAATATGCGTTATGCACTGCATTTGAAGGACTTGTATTATAAAAATCATCATAAATCACGCTTTGAGTTAGTATGTAGAACCTTTTTAACAATATTTTATAGATTTGTTCTAATGCATTATCATTAATGCCAATATATGGACTAAGTGGTGATGCACCACCAAGTGTGGAATCAAGTGGTGATATTGGAATCCATTTATATGAACCATCATCATTTTGTTCACTACGTAAGTTATACTGCTGTTCTAATCCTTCTTGTGTTTGAAATGTATCTATAAAATTATCGACCATATCTAATTCAGGAAATTTTGCACCTAAGTCTCGATATTTAATCGGTGCAACTCTTTCTTCTTTAGCACCACCTTGCACTATACTGGTCTCAACGATTAATGGAAATGCATATATTTTCGTACCATTTACGTCACTATTATTTCCAGTTATAATTGCCTTATCTTTTTCATGTTCAACTTCTGCAAGTTTTGATGTTGTTCTTAAAACATCAAAAAATTCATCAACATCATTCAATATTATTTCAAATATATTATAAATCGTTGGTGACATGCCTAATCCTTGAGAAACCATATTATTAATTTTCGTTGTTATTACTCCAGAAAGTTCATTTTTTTTCTTGTCAGCAACTAATTTCTTTTTATATAGTTTATAATAATAATCTGTTATATCGAGTGAAACATATGTGGTTAATGTGGCTTTAGTTGTATTATTACCAATACTCATTTTACTAAAGAATGTTCCTGCATCTGGAATGTCATTTGTAGTAATACCCAACTTAGGATTAGCATTATTAACTAAGGTATCACGATAAGTGTTTAATACTTTCTGTAAATCAGCAATTCTACCCATATCTCCAATATATGTTGGGAATGTTGGTTGCTGGGTTGTGCTATCGAATGGAACGAATTGGTCTTCATCTGCTGGTGTATTATTTGTTCCAATTACAAATACAATACACAACCTATTTTTTAAATTAACTGGTGTTCCTGTAGTAGATTCTTTTTTTATTGACGTATCAAATTCTGACAATTGCACTAATTGGACAACCGTTGAAGTTGCATTACTCTGGGTTGCAGGATTAATACCTGAATCGATATCAGATTCATCACCTTTAATTACTAAATAAGGTACATTTTTATTTAGCTCTTCATTTAACTCATATTCTTTTAATGCAGTAATAGCAATATCGATATATTCCATATCCTTTATAGCACTATCATAACTCATGTTATCTGTGTCTGTTTTTAGTTTATCTGCAATTGCTGAATATAAATTCTTTAGTTTTAATATTAACTCATACGTATTTTTTGGTTTTACACCAGTAGTCGGTGTCATTGAACTTGCATCATTAATTAATGCTACGTTAACAACATATCTCAATAAAATATCGGCAAGTGGTGCAAACGTCATTGCAACAAATTGTGCATCAATAACAAAGTTACCATTTTCTGCACTAAATTCTGAAGTATATTTTACCAAATGGATTTCATATGTAATTGATTTACCATAATATCCCTTGATTGTTAACGTAAATGTTGGTGGTGGAAAATCAAACAATATTCTATATGGAGAATCTTTTTGATTAAAAAATGCCAAACCTCTTACATCAACAAATTGAATACTAATTTGTGGAACAAATGATGCGCTAACTTTAATCTTAATATTACTAATTCCAAAACCTTCATACTGAGTACGATTTCCAGTACTACCATCATAATAATTCGTGGTGAAATTTAAAAAATTAGGATTATCACCACTACTATCTTGATTATTTCCCATGAGGTTAATGGTTTGTGGATTTTCACCCGTCCATTTACCATTAATACTAACAGACCTACCCTTACTCCTTGCAGTAAGTTCTGCAAAGACGTACATATCTTGATATTGCGGGATACCGTTGACAAATGGAACACCATCAGTTAAAGTTCTATTAATGTTTACTGCATTGGGTTCAATTAGAATCACATTACCACCACTTGGGATTATAATATCGTCATTCGAAGTATTAGCCATTCCTTATTAATTTCTTATAAATACATAAACAGTAAAAATATACAAATTAGAATGCCGATTGAACAATTTCTACTATTTATATAAAACCAATATTACGATGCTTCAAACATTATTTATACTTAATCAAATTCCTTGGTATCACGATACATTCTTCTATTTATTTATTGGTATGACTATTTTATCAGCCATTGCAATTACAATCATGATGAAAGTTTTTGCAAGGAAAACTGCTGAAATGAAGTTAATGCAGCAGCAACATGTAGCAAAGGTAGATAATGTAAGAAGGGAGCAATCGGATGCAATGGAAAGAATAAGACAAGAAATGGTTAAACGTGAGGAAGAACGTGGTCGTCAATGGATGGAAAGTGAAAAAGAAACCCTTCACGTATTGAATGGTGTATCAACATTACTTGATTTAAGTGATAAGATTGGTAGAGTAGAATCTGATAAAATCATGAAGAAACTCGAAGAATTACAAACTAAAGTAGAAAAACTAACTAAAGTTGAATAATTAATATGTCATGACAAAAAAATTAGATAAGCTCAAAGAGGTTAATACCACGCTAAATGAACTTCTAATTAAATTAGAAACCTACATTTTCGTTGAAAATATCACTATAGACAATAGTTCAAAAACAAAAGAACGCAAGTCCGAGCACCTTGTCGAACTAAAATAACATTATAAACTATTTATTGTAAAGATATTTAACATGAGCAAGATATTACAGGCTGGAGAACATGGTTTTGGGATTTTAATTGAATCGGATGCTGGATTTATTAGTGGTGACATTAATAGAGATATGATTAATGAAAATTTCGAGTTGAAACCAAATGAACCAGTATTGGTCAACTGTATATTACAAAAATGGGGAGTTAAGAACAAGAATGGACGTATATATCCTAAAAGTGTATTGATGCCTCAAGTACAAATGTATCAAGAATTGGTAAATTCTAACAGCGCAGTATCAGAAGCTGACCATCCAGATTCATCAATTATTTCATTGCAGAATATCTCACACATGATTACAAAAATGTGGTGGGGAACTGGTGAACAAGAAAACGTATTATTTGGACAATTGAAATTGATTGTCAGCCCCGGATACATCAAGTATGGTGTGGTTTCCGTGATTGGTGACAAAATAGTATTGTATTTACAAAACAAAATTAAATTAGGTATTTCAAGTCGTGGTGTTGGAACACTTAAAGAAATAAATGGAGAGAATCTGGTTCAAGGTGACTTCGAACTAATTGGTTTTGACTTAGTTGCAACGCCAAGCACCCCCGGTGCGTTCTTATTTCCAGCTAAACAAGGAGAATCGGGCTTTGGTGAGAACTACGAAAGTAAAAATGGCATTCTACTTAAGGAAGACGAGGGTAAAATAATTACTGCTTTAAATAGATTCTTATTATAAGCGTGGCAGAATATAAACATAAAAATCCTAATTCGCAAGAAATTTGGGTTGTTTTATTAAAAAATTACACTTTTTCGTAACGAGATTGTATTTATATAAAAATTATAGTATTAGGTACGACAATTTAATGATATGGCAAACGATAAAAAATCATCAATAATTAAAGACGCATTAACTGATTATAATGAAATCAGGGAAGCTGCGGATGCTAATGCTAAGAAAAAATTAGCTGAAGAATTCCCAAAGGAATTCAGCAATTTATTAAAAGAGGAATTACAAAACAAAAATAAATCAAAAAAAGAGTCCTATAAAAAGTTGGACGAAAGTGAAGAGTCTAAGAATTTAGACGATGTTGAATCAAACAAAGAATCTGATATGAAAAATCAAACTAAAGAGACCGCAAAGGTTGTAAAAGAAAATGCAGGTAAAGATGGTGTTTTCACTGAAAAACCAAAAATGCCAGACATGGTTAAAGAAGAACGTGAAAAAGAGTTTATGGGTGACGTAGAAAGCGAAACTCCAAATCAAGGTAAAGGCGAACTCGAAAAAGGTGTAGCTTTTAAAGAAAAACTTAAAGGTCCGACTTCTGGTAAACCAATTTCAAACATTAAAGAAACATTTGACATAACAGAACTTGATATGCAAGGTGTAGGTGGTGCATTAGAGAATGCTGGTGAAGATGATGAAATCATCACTATGGACGAAATCGCAAGTTCAATTTCAGAAATGGATGAATTAGGCGAAGAACTTCAGGGTGTTAGTCAAGGAAAAGCAACTGGTCAGGGCGGTGACGCTTTTAACCAACTTGTTGGATTGAAAAATCAACTTGATGAAATACTTAATAGCATGGGTCAGGGTGCACCTGCTGTGGGAGAAGCATATGAACTTTACGATGATAATGGTGAAGTTGCATCAAGTCTTCCAGACGAAATTCAAATGGATGAAGAACAAGGTGGTGCTATTACTGATGCTGACGTAAAAGCAGTATTAGGAATGGGTGGTAATGCTGGTGAAGTTGACGAAGCTCATGGTGTAACTTATGGTAACAGAAGAAACACTGTTGGTAGACACACTCCATCAACTGACTATTTAAGTCAGGGTGAATTAGACCAGTCACCAGAAGTTGTTCAGGAATCTAAAAAGAAAATCAATAGTTTAATTGCTGAGAATAAAAACTTAACAAAGAAACTTAACGAAACTAAGAAATACAAACAATCAGTTACAACCTTAGTTGAACAGTACAAATCTGCTCTTGACAAATATCGCAATCAATTGAAAGAAATGGCAACATTCAATACCAACTTGGCTCATGTAAATAACCTTTTGGTAAACGAAAGTTTGGCATTAACTCAGGAAGATAAAATCAAAATTATCAACGAATTTAAAAAAGTTGATAGCATCGCTGAATCACAGAAGAAGTATAAAGGTTTCTTAACAGAAATGAAGGGAAGCAAAAAATCTTTAACTGAAAGTATTGAAACCAAAGTATCTGCTTCGATACAACCGTCTTCAAAACAAAAACTTGATGAAGCAAAAGAAGTAACAGCATACGCAAATGACGCTCATATAAATAAGATGAAAAAACTTATTGAGTATGTTGAGAAAACAAGAAGCAAAAAAATAATCTAATCAAAACAAATAAAAATTTAACAAAATGGGATTTTTAATGGAAAGTGCGGAAGTTGGAAATATTGGATTAAAACAACTCCGTGAACAAAGAGAAATAACTACCAATCGTTGGGAAAAAATCGGACTTCTTGAAGGTCTTGAAGGTAACGTAAAAGAAAACTGCGCTCAGTTATTCGAGAATCAGTTGTCACACATGATTAATGAGTCTTCAGATTCATCAAACAGTGGACAGTTCGAAACAGTTGCATTCCCTGTAATTCGTAGAGTATTCGCTAAACTTTTAGCAAATGACATCGTGTCTGTACAAGCACTTAACTTACCTATCGGTAAATTGTACTACATCAACCCTAAAACCAGTGTTAGAGTTCAAGACGGAACTAATACAAATGTAGCTGGTAACCTTCACACATCACCAGACGGTGCTTATGGAAATGCTGCAAGTCTTGCTGCAAATTCAAGTACACAATTTGAAAGTAAATCATTGTATGATGCATTTTATGCAACTGAATACAACGAAGAAGGTACTTCATTATTTGACCGTTCAAAAGGTGGTATTACTGTTAACACTGTAACAGGTTTAACTGATTCATCATTCACAATTGGTACTGACAAATTTGCTACGATAAGTCTTAGTGGATTTTCAACAACCAACGATGGTAAATTGGTAGGTCCTCAAGGTGTTCAGATTGATACTGAATCATTCCTTGCTGGTTTGAAAATTACTTCAACAAAAACTTTAACTGCTCCTTCACCATATGCTGCAGAAGGTATTACTGCTGGTGTTAGTATTCCTTTTAACGTAAAAGTTCAGAAATACGGACAAGGTATCGTTAATAAAGCAGGACAAATCGTTCTTGTTGTTGACGTACAGTATCCCGGTGCTAACGGTTATCAAGCATTAAGTGGTGCAACTGGTACAACTAGATTCACTGCAACATACAATTCTTATTCTGACATGGAAGAAGATTCACGTATGGCTGAAGTAACATTCCAACTTGACCAAGTTACTGTTTCTGTTGAAACACGTAAAATGCGTGCTATGTGGACACCTGAATTAGCTCAGGACGTTTCTGCATTCCATAACATTGACGCTGAAGCTGAATTAACTGCTTTATTGTCAGAACAAATGGCTGCTGAAATTGACCGTGAAATTCTTCGTGACCTTCGTAGAGGTGCAGCTTGGACAGCACGTTGGGATTACAACGGACTTCGTAAAGGAACTAACACATACTATGGTGTTCAGAAAGACTGGAATCAGACTTTGGTAACAAAGATTAACCAGATTTCTGCTCAAATCCACAAAGCAACTCTTCGTGGTGGTGCATCATGGGTAGTAGTATCTCCTGAAGTAAGTGCAGTATTTGATGACCTTGAATATTTCCACGTTAGTAATGCTGCTCCTGAACAGGACAAGTATAACATGGGTATTGAAAAAATCGGTACTCTTAGTGGACGTTACTTAGTATATCGTGACCCTTATTCACCTGCTAACACAGTTCTTATTGGTCATAAAGGTACAAGTATCTTGGAAACAGGTTACATCTACGCTCCTTACGTACCAATGCAGTTAACTCCAGTTATGTACAACCCATTCGATTTCACTCCGATTCGTGGTATCATGACTCGTTACGCTAAGAAAATGGTATTGAACCGTTACTATGGTAGAATCTATTGCGATGGTCTTCAGACTTTCGGAATTGGTGACTTACAGTAATCACTGAGTAAATAAAAGAAAAGGGGTCGTAATCGACCCCTTTTTTATTTATATGTATTTATGCTAAATCCTTGTAATGAATAAGAAAGCAACACAACCTAAAGCAAAGAATATTACAACCACTTCAATTGAATCTCCACATATTGATGCAGATACTCAAATCATATTCACAGTAAAAAGTTTTTTCACATTAATTGGTACAATGCTGGGACTTTTCTTCGCATTTTATTTACTGGTTGTTGCACCAAGAATAGATGATAGTGAAAAGAACTACATTGAAATGTATAAGGAACAGAAAGTATTCAATCAGGCTATTGTGAAAGAAATTGCGGATATTAAATCCAAACACTAATCTTCAGTATATTCAATTACCCTTAAAAGACTGAATCCATCTAAAAGATTTTTATGTGCTTCAAGTCTGGACTTTAATTTTTTCATCACAACCAACAATTGATTTTGAATTGTCTCCAAATCGGCATCCATTGGACTATCTTCTTCACTAAAATCAACCCATTCTCTATTATGTGGTTTATACTGTCCAATAAAACGAATTGTTTCGTTCATTGGGTTGAATCTTACTAAAATTCTTTCATTACTTAGAATTGCTGGTTTATTCTCAACAACTCCCTGTATTTTAATTATCCATTCCATATATTAGCTATTTTCGTCAGTCCAAGTTCTATCATAGATTAATTCCAACTTAGCACGTGTTATTGCAACATATTCTAAGTTCTTCTCTTGTAAATACTGCCAAGGTTTAACATTTTTCATCGGTAGCAAGTCAGGTCTGACAATAAACACTCGATTTGCTTCCAAACCTTTGATTTTATGTACAGTACTGAGTACTATCCCTTGAATTTCATCAGTAAATATTGATTTGATTTTATATTTCAAATCCGCTACACTATCAGATAGTTTAGCTAAGAACAATAACGTCATTACCTTGTCTTCAAGTGCTGAATATCCACTATGTTCACTTGGATTCAATATACCTTCAGCTTTTAGGTCTTTTTTGAAATTAGATAACTCGGTTTCCCAGAACGTAACCAATTTACTGAGATTATTAATTTTACCAATGAGTTCAATTAAATGAACTCCAATGTCACTACCCTTAATCACTGCTTTCTTACGTTGAGTTAGGAATTCAAAGAATAACTTCACCAATGGCATTGTGGTTCTACATAAGATAAAATCACCACTCTGTGCCTCAGCAATAACATCACCATCCCTAACACAACCTTCTGGTGCATCTGGAAGTGCTTTAATGTCTGGCACGATTTCCTGTGCTTTTCTTATCACTGCCTGTGAACACCTAAAGGAAACTGATAATGGCAACACCTTTGTATTTGGGAACTTCTCGAACCATTCAAAAGATTTTTCATCTGCAGCATTAAATCCATAGATGCCCTGAAAGAAATCACCAA
>Ga0316608_1000601_pt1 | contig 16281 bp, 7 predicted proteins | sample MIS2016152B_MG_FD_207673 | JGI IMG/M metagenome (GOLD analysis project Ga0316608, IMG submission 207673) | Microbial mat bacterial communities from Middle Island sinkhole, Lake Huron, Michigan, United States - MIS.2016.152B | ecosystem: Environmental > Aquatic > Freshwater > Lake > Sediment...
ATAGAATTGATATTTTTCATTGCTGCTTAATTTCCCCTTAAAATACGTAACTTATCTGAGAACCTATAATATATGTTATTAACAATCAAATAAATATATTAACATAGGTTTTTAGAGATACCCTTTAGATGTATTTAGTTTACCTCTCCCAATAATTAGTTTTTTAAATTCATCCGTCAAAATTTCGGGGTAAAATTGCTTTTGGTAATCCCATATTTTATCTAACTCCGCTTGTAAGTCAGACCGATAAAAGTCAGGTATATATTTCTTCCCCTCTTTTAACTGTTGATAAACAAACTGTCCGGGGGTTAAATTTTCTTCATACAATTTTTTAGCTATAGCCATCCCATCAATTAACTCCCTTCGTCCTGCGATTTTGCCTTACGACTACTTTTATAGCCACGTTTTTTATTTATCATCAGCAATATTCGGGCAAATTGCTCGAGTGTTACTTCTTCAGTAGCTGCTTTTGCACGTAAACGATAAGTTTCAAAAGTCGTTTTATTCCCGTTTTCAGAAAGTACGGTGTCATTAGCTATGAATCTATTTTCTTTAAGGATTTCAATTAGATTTTCCTTACGTAGTTTAAAGCGTTGGAGGTTTCGACGAGCTGCTCTTTTTTGTGTTCTTCCTGCATTTGGAGAAATTCCCTTACCACTTATAAAATCTTTCTCAGGTTCTTTCGATTCTTTTCCAGTGTCAGTGCTTACAAAATTATCAAATTGAATAATTCGAACTCCTAATTTTGTTATTGACGATTTTTCCAATTCATTTTCAGCTTCACTAACCAACGCCCAACCAATTGATGCAGTTCCTAAATCCAATCCTAAAACTTTTTTCATAATAGGTAATTTATTTTAATTTTTTAGTACCTTCGTTTTACAATCTGAAGCAAATCACAATAAGGATTATTCCGTTGTGAAAACATTTAAGGCGGGGCAACTCGCCTTTTTCTTTCCTACCATTCCTCATTTTTTCGTCCAATAAATTTAATAAAATAACGTTCCGATAGCCTAAAAATATCGTAAATTATTTACGTATAGCTAATAGTAGCTAGGTTTTTAATACATAGAAGAGCATCATTTCGGGTCATTTATTCGTTTTATGCCAGCAAATCCGTTTTGAGCACTACCAAAAATATTCTCCACCCCCTTATTCTTCCCACACCCATAAAATTGGGCAATATTTTTTCAAACTTTATGGAAATGAATACCTTTACCTAACCACAAATTTAAACTACCATGAATACAACTTTTAACCAACTGCTGCGTGGTGTAGTGCTTTACACCTTTATAGTAATTTTTTTAACAGCTTCGGCCTTTGGCCAGCAAAAATCAACCGCCCAACCAAATGGATATGGGAATGCCTCTTACACTGGAATTAAACCGGATGAATTCCTTAAGAATTGGTTAATATCGGGCATAATAGCCATTGACCAGACAGGCGCTGCTATTGACGCCAATAATCAAAAACTGGCGTTCGATAACGATATCCTTACCAAGGTAGTTATTAACACCAAAAAAGCGGTCGAAAACATTACCATTGCGAATAAAACCTTTAACTGGCAATCCATTCGTTCCGAAACCGGAACTATTGATTTCGTAAATTCCCTGGAAGCGAAAGACTTTTGCTATGTTTATGCGCTTGCCGAAGTTAAAGCCGAAACGACCACAAAGATTTTATTTGGCGTAGGCAGCGACGATGGCATCAAAATATTCCTGAACGGCGTTTTGGTTCATAGTAATTGGACTGGGCGTGGATTAACCCCCGATGAAGATATTGTTGCGCTTAACCTCCAAAAAGGAAGCAATCAGCTTCTGGTTAAAATTCAAAATATGGAGGGAGGTTGGGGATTCGCTATCCGACCTCTTGGAAAACCAACCCTTTCGAATTTATTAATTGAATCGTCCGGTAACGGAAATCTCGATAATGTAAAACTGTTGACCGAAAATGGGGTCGATGTAAATTCAATAAACAGCATCGGTCTTTCGGCCTATCAAAATGCAATGATTCGTGGCCGCGAGCAGGTAATGGACTACCTGAAAGGGAAAGGGGCCGATATTAATGCCGCCCTTCCTCCACTCGAAAAATTGATCGATAATATTTTTACGAATGTAAAAACCGGTTCAACTCCGGCTGTTACCGTATTAGCTTCGCAAAACGGAAAAATAATTTACGAAAAAGCCTATGGATATGCCGATATTGAACATAAAATTGCAGCTACTCCGGAAACCAAATTTCGGATTGGTTCCATAACCAAGCAATTCACCGCTTCGGCAATTCTTAAATTGCAGGAGGAAGGCAAAATAAATGTTCAGGATAAACTTTCGAAATATATACCCGATTTTCCCAGGGGAGACGAGGTTACTATTGAGCATTTATTAACCCACACCTCGGGGATATTTAGCTTTACCAACAGGCCAGCATTTACGCAATATGTGACCTTGCCTGTTACCCCTCAGGCATTGATTGATTCGATAAAAACATATCCTTACAATTTTAACCCAGGCGAACGCTATCTGTATAACAATTCAGGCTTTTTTATACTCGGGTACCTGATAGAAAAAATATCGGGCAAGAGCTATGCCGCTTACCTGCACGATACCTTTTTTGAACCGTTGGGAATGGTTAACACCGGCGTATATAATAATACAGTTCCGTTACAAAACGAAGCATTTGGATATACGGTAGAAAATGAAAAAACGGTAAAAGCACTTAACTGGAATATGGATTGGGCTGGAGGTGCCGGTGCCTTATACTCCACTGTTAAGGATTTGTATTTATGGAACGAAGCCGTTTTTAATGGAAAAGTGCTTTCCGAAAAAAGCTTGCAAGCTGCATTTACCAAAGCAACATTGAATAATAAAGAAAAAGTGAATTATGGCTATGGCTGGTCCTTAGATGATATCCGTGGTAATAAGTTCATTTCGCATGGAGGTGGTTTACATGGATTTGTTTCCTACCTTGAACGTCAACCGGAATCGAAAGTCACCATAAGTGTTTTATGCAATTCAACTCCTGCCCCATCAGGCATAAATCCAGGACAAAATGCCCAGCTTATAGCCGAATATATCCTCTGGAAACAACTGGATAAGCATAAAAGCCTGGTTGCAGATACCTCTATTACCGCAGAAACGCTAAAAGCCTACGTTGGAAGGTATAATTATGGCCGGGGCACTATAATGATAGTAAAACTCGAAGGAAACCAACTTATAGCCCAACTAACAGGTCAGCCGACATTTCCAATTTTCCCATCGTCGAAAACCGAATTTTATTGGAAGGTGGTTGAGGCCAAAATATCTTTTATGAAAGATGAAAATGGAGTAGTAACTCACGCGATTCACAACCAGGGTGGACAAAACATAAATGTTAAAAAGCTTACAGATGAGATACCTGTAAAAGTAAATTCTACCCTATTTGATAAATACATTGGGAAATTCGATGCCGGCGGCGGCTTTGCAGTAGTGGTTACCAAAGAAAACGACAAGTTACTTATCCAGGGACCCAATTTACCAAAATACGAGCTCCTGCCAGCCTCCGAAATCGAATATTTTGCCATGGAAATTAATGCCCGTTTTAAGTTCAAAATTGAAGATACAGGGATTGTTAATTCTGTGATTATAACCTTAGACGGACAAGAAATTCCGGCACAACGTGTTAAATAGAAGCAAAAAATAGTGAATTAAAAAATGTACATGGCTATGGAAGAGCCTCTTCGTATGGAATTACCAACATGCAAATGCAAGGTGCATTGGCCATTTTTACTTTAAATCTCAAAAGAATCGTTAAATTAATGAATTAACACGAACATTGTAATCAAAAAACATAACCGCCACTGATAAGGATATAAAACTCATTTTACTCGATAATTTGCACCTTATTACCATAAGAAAAAAACTGGCAAATGAAGAATTTGTCTTCACCTGCCAGTTTGCTTTTAAAGGATACTTAAATATTTGGATACTTTTTCAGTGCCCTCAGATTATCTCGGGCTTTTATTATTGTTTGGTAAATTTCGTTTGGTATTCCTCAAGTGGTGTTTGTATCTTCAAAACATATATTCCCTGAGGCAAGTCAGTAAAAGATATTTTCATTTTCTCTTCTTCAACAGGTTTTTGAATCAAAAGCTTTCCGTTCATATTGAAGATATAAACTGTTGATTTCTCAGGAAGATTTTCCAGATAAAGAACATCCGTCGCTGGATTTGGATAAAGCCTGATACCAGCTTCCTCAATTTTAGTTATTCTGGTAGTAAATGCGAGTGACGAAACAGCGTCCAACCCTTTGAACCTGGTGGAAGTTGATTTCACTCTTAATTTAAAGTTGCCGGCACTTACATTTATATTGCCAATACTTATGGGTTTTGTATTAACCATGGTCCAGTTGTTGCCTCCATTTGTTGAATACTCATAATCCGTAACTTCTACAAAGCCGGGAACCATATCCCAATCGAAAGTATTTGCTCCGTCTTCAACAACTAGGTTAGAAGGGGCAGCTGGACGGGTGGGTAGGGTTAATGTTTGAATTGCTGAGATGAAAGCTGTTTGAGTAGCTTTTATCCTGAAATAAAAAGTCTGCCCCGGGATAACTCCCAAAGTTTCGCCCACACCGTTTGAGGTACCGGACATTGTCGATTCAGTAGAATACTCAACAGTTGAAGGAATATTTTGAGATGTTTTTTCGGCCATAAAATCAATGGAGAAACTTGGAGCGGCAGGACGGGCAGGAATAATAATACTTTGAACCGCAGAAGGTAAAGCAGATGCTGTGGCTTTAGTTCTTAGGTACAAAGTTTTGTTTAGTGTCAACAAAAGAGGATCGCCAGAGCCATAATCACCCCCCCAGGAACCGTAGGTATATGAATATTCAACATTTGCAGGAATATTTTCGACCGTGGTTTCGGCTGCAAAATTAATTGTGTAAGCAGGAGAGGCAGCCTGAGGGTCAAGAGTTGCTATTTTTCTTTTGTTTTTTGTGTTATTTCCCTGACGAACCCATACATCGAAACCACCAGTATTGAACATAACATTAGTTTTGTTATCGCTACAACTATTCCAGGTGCCATTAGAACCATCGGTGCTGCTAAGGCTGTAATACATGCCATTTTTTGTGCCAAGTAATTCTCCTTTAGCAACATTTACGCTCACTATGGATAAATCGAAAATGCTAAAAGAGATTTCGTAAAAACTTCCACCCAAAAATCCTGCATCCACAGCCTGCATGGCAATTTTATAATCACCGGCGGGTAAACCTTTTATTACATAACCAGCTGCAGCATATTGAATATCGCCAAATGATGCCGCCAATTTGCGCCCATCCATTGCGTTACCGTATGGGAAAGCCTCACCCGATTTAGCATAAGTGGAATTAGAAGTTGAGTAAACATATAAATTGTAAGACAAACCGGTGGAAGCAGTTTTATTATCGGCTGGTTTTCCCCAAGTAAATTTAGCATCATTCCCATCCAGCGAAAAGTTAGGTATGCTCATTTTGCTTGGTTTGGCATTAAATATGTAACCATTGTTAATGAACACTTTGGATATTCTTCCTGTAGCAGAAATACCGCACATAAACAAGTCGAGATCGTTATCGTTGTCGTAATCGCCCCAGTTTATAGATCCGTATTGAATTCCGGGGAAGCTTACCGTTTTGGTTTCGGAATAAGTTTTATTTCCATTATTACGGTATAATATGGTGTAATAATCGTTGCCATCAATAGAACCCGAAATTATCAAATCGCGGTATCCATCATTATCGTAATCGGCTATTGCCAAAGACGAGCGGTAAAGTTCCTTGAAATTGGTTCCTGCAATTACGGTAAAAGTGTTGTTGCCATTGTTGTCGTATATTTTGGTATAGAAATTAAAGTCGGCACCTGACATCACTATATCCAGATCGCCATCGTTGTCCATGTCGGCCCATTGAACGTCGCAATTTGAAATGCCAGGCAGCGAAATGCCTGTTTGCTCGGTGAAAGTGAAATTGCCCTCGTTCTTATACACTTTTGTAATAGCCGTACTCCCGTTCAAGCCGGCTGCAAGAATATCCAGGTCGCCATCGTTGTCGTAATCGCCGCACGCAACATCACCATAGTTTGAAAAAGTTGGCAATGTATGTATTTGCAGGGTAAAGGTTTTATCGCGGTTATTCTTATAAATTTTTGTGCCATTGGAGCTGATAATAATTATGTCTTTATATCCATCGTTATTAAAATCGGCCCATTCGCCCTTGCCCATAAATACATCGGACAGGGTAACCTTTTCCTGAAATGTTCCATTGCCATTGTTTTCGAAAACTTTGGAGCTAAAAGTGCTCAAAATTAGCAAATCCAGGTCGTTATCGTTGTCATAATCGCCCCAGGACGCATCATAAACATCATCTACTGCGAAAGTGTTTGGCATTTTCGTAAATGTATTGTCGGAGTTATTTCTATAAAGCTCAACAATTCCGGATGAGCCATTGTAGCCTGCTACGATAATGTCCAGGTCGCCATCGTTGTCATAATCGCCCCATGCACTGGTGTGTCCCGAAACTCCGGTTAGGACAATACTGCTTTGTTCAAAAAATAGAGGTTCGTACTGGGCAGGATTGGAATTAGCGGTTATTGTGGAATAAACTTCAGCACCTGCAGCACCATTATATTCTATAACATGGACCCCGTAGCTTTTGTAGCCAGCATTCAAATTAGTAACTGTAACCGAATCCAGAAGGCCTTTATAAATGCAAAACCATCCTGTAGTCCCAATTTGGGTACCATCGCCAAATTTCCTGTTTGCAGTGTATGTTTGACCATTTACCGGAGAAGCAACACCCGAACCGTTTTCTTTGGCAAAAACAATGCAGTTTTCGCTTGTGCCCCTCTGCCAGTAGCATTTTAATTCAGTTGAACTTTTGTTGACGAATGACAAGGCGGTAGAAGGGTAATCGAAATCGTAAGTAAATGATTGTTCCCCGGAAAAAGCTCCTCCTGCATAGCTTTGGTCGACAGCCTGGACGCTACAGTAATAAGTTCCCTTTTTTAAGTTATTCAAAGTAAAAACTGTGTCGTGCTGAGCATTCCCTTTGTCCACAATTCGCCTGTAGCCACTTGAAATATCGGACATGGGCGAAACAATATCCGATCCTCCGGGAGAAGTACCAACCCGTACATTGTAGGTCATTGCTTTTTCAGGGGTAATATCGCTACGAACATGTTTCCATTTTAGCTCGGCTTTTCCTGCAACCATATTTGCTACCAAACCAACAGGAGCTGACGGTGCAACGTTGGGTGTTGTAATGTCGTTACGATAAAGTAAGGTAGCTTCATCGTTCGTATCACCGGTCATTATCATGTCGAGATCTCCATCGTTGTCTATATCGCCCCATGCCGCATCTCCATTCTTAATTATTGGGAAAGGGATACTTTGTTCGGTCATGGTTCCCACAGGATTGTTTTCGTATATTCTACCACCTTTTTCCACACCTGCCAAAAACAGATCCAAATCTCCGTCATTGTCAATATCGGTCCATTCTCCAAAACTATTTTTGATTTCAGTAATTGACGAAGTAACCTCAGTAAAAGTATTATTGCCATTGTTCTGATAGAGTTCTGTAACATAATCATCGTATCCTCCCGAAACAAAAATATCCAGGAAACCGTCGTTATTATAGTCGGCCCAGTTAACGAAACCGTAAAAAATTCCTTTAATTTGTATGCCTGTTTGTTCCTTAAAGATTCCTTCGCCTTCGTTCCTGAATACCTTTGTAATATAATTTGAAACTGTGAGTCCGGCTATCAGTATATCCAAATCCATATCGTTGTCGTAATCTCCCCAGGCTACAGAACTGCCCCAAACACCAGGCAGGCCGCTAACAAAATGTTCTGCAAATGTGTTGTTGCCGTTATTCCTGTATATTTTCGAAACATACTCCGTACCTGTGGTGCCAGTGAGGAGGATGTCGAGTTTACCGTCGTTGTTATAATCGCCCCAAGCTACAGAACCATCATAAACGTTAGCCAGTTGTATAGTGGTTTGATCGGAAAATGTATTATTTCCATTGTTCCTGAATATTTTGGTTAACCCGGAGGAACCATTTTTGCCTGTAAGCAATATGTCCAAATCGTTATCGTTATCGTAATCGCCCCAGGCAGCTGAAGCAAATGAAACACCTGGAAGGGATACTGCCAATTCGGAAAAACTATTGTTCCCGTTGTTTTTATATATTTTTGAAAAATTGGACCCGCATATTAATAAATCCAGGTCGCTGTCGTTGTCGTAATCGCCCCATGCCACTGTACTCTTAATGGTTCCTGAGACAGTATGGGTCAAAGGTGAGAGCAAATTGTTTTTTTGATTTAAATGAGCCGAGGGTTCGTCGACTTTTGAATAAACTTCGGCCCCCGGGGTTCCGGTATATTCAATTACATGAAAAGCATAGTTCGTATAACCTTTTAAACCTGTTACGTCAACACTATTGCCGATGCCATTATAAATACAATACCAACCGGATGTTCCTATTTGCATGCCTGATTTAAAGGCTGAATTTCCCGAATAAGTTACATTGTCTTGGGGCAAGGCAGTTCCCGAACCGTTTTCTTTGACAAATACAACGCAACCTTTACCTGTTCCACGAAGCCATTTGACAATCATAGATGTGGTGGTTAAATCTGAGAAGGACATTTTTCGTGCCTCATAGAAGGGAGTGGTAACCTGTAGTTGCGGAATTACACCATCAGTTTTATAATTGGTGTGGGTAAAGTAGTTTGTCAAGGGGAATATCTTCATATAATAGGTAGTGCTTCCGGTAGAATCGGTCCATAAGGTATAACTTTTCTTGCCTTGATCAACGTATACCATTCCGGAGCCATCTTTTAAGTCAAGATCTACAGGGTATTCAATCCCGTCTTCTGGTGCGGCAATGTTATCATAACCCAAGGCCGAAACTTTGATAAGGTACCGTGAAGGAGGATTTTGACCGGTTGCATCGCCCCATTTTACACGAACCGACTGTGGGTTGATTGTGGTAAAATTGCTTGCATGAGCAGATGGCTCGCTAGTTATAACTTCATCGAAACGGTATATTTGTCCGTTAGCAGGCCGAGTGGAGATCGTTGGTGGATAATCCGTGTTGATAATAGGAGAAGAACTTGTGTTCGACAAAAGCATAAACTTGTTGGGATATTGAAAAACCAACCCTATATGGCCATAAGGATCTTTTAACGCCCCGACCTCCTGACGGTAAACAAATTCAATTCGGTTGGTGGTTTCATATAGTTTAGCCTGAAAAGAGATCCCTGCAGAAGTGGCGTTCCAATTCCATTTCCAATTGAGCCATTCCATGGTAAATACCCGGTTTGGAGCAGTCCCTTCGGTTTTATAAGTTGCTGAGCCAATTGCTCCCGACATGGCACCATAACATAATGGACCGATAATTGACGAATCGGCACTAATTTGATTTACATCCCAATAAGGATTAATTTTAAAAGTGAGGTAACCACCTGTAGAAGCCTTAACTTGTGTGTAAAGCTTTCCATTGAAGCGAAATGCAAAACCAATGTTGATGGAACCACTAACTTTTCCACTGGTTTGGATTGAACTCAAATTAGTACCTCCACTCAAAGGAGTAAAAGATCCCTGAAGGGCCGTAAAGGAATATTGCCCATTAAGGTGACTTACTGAAAGTAAAAAAGCAAACAGAAAAATACCAGCCGTTTTTTTGATGAACGGTTTTAGGAAGACAAGGTAAAGACTTTTCATAAAAACAATTTTTATATTAACTAATAAAGCATATAATCGTTAGCAACTAATAATTGAAGGCAGGTTTTTGTATGGCTTAACAATTATAAACATACTTGGTTCAACAAAGGCTTATACGCCGAGTGACGTTTTTTGATACAAAATTTAGTGTAATTATAAGTAATTATTGTGATAACCAAATATCACTACCCTGAACTAAATCTTATTTCTTGGTAAACTTTGTATTAAATTCTCCTGTGTTACAAATTATCCATTTCAAATGTAAGTGGGTTAATTAATAAGTTTGGTTGGTAATCTTATTTCGGAACTAAATTACTAATGTTTTAAAAGGTTTACCCCGTTCGGCTTTGGCTTTGGCTTTGGCTCTGCCTAAGTCGGTTTTATGAATTCAGGCTGTAGCCTGTTTAGATATATTCGATTAAAGTGGAACCTTTACCCGAACGATCTCATTTATAGCCACGTATCTCAGCTGTATGGCTTTGCTATTTTTTAAACTTCTTTGTATCGTTTTATTTGCAGGCACAGCCTGCCGGCAATAGAACGACGGCGGTACAACCGCCGCCGAACTTCGTCAATTTTACTTACAGCCTCGTTTTAACGGAGATTTTTTTACATCAACTCAATGGTGAAGCTCAATTATTCTGAAAAGTAAGTTTTCGAAAGTCAAATTTGCCTTTTTCCCCTTCGCAAATTGTTGTAGTCGATATAGTACAATATTTTCATGGAGAAGCTGTTTATTTGGTTCGATTGCCAGGTTTTATCGAAGTTACGCCAATACTCCGTAATTACTTTGTTTCCACTTTCGGAGATAGCATTTTTCCAAGCCAGGGAAAGCTCTGAACCGGGAGCAAAAATCCACCGAAATATCAAATCGACATTAAAAGCATTGTAGTTTTCGTCCTTATTTTGGCTATAGGATAAATCATCATTTAATCTGCCATCATCCTGAAGCTGAAAATAACTTTTATTGGCAGCTCCCGACCAATAATGACGAGCCCGGATACTTACGCTGGCTTTATTATTAAAGGCATAGGAAGTGGAAAGAACATTCTCAAACGTTTTTACATCGCGTTTGGCGAAGTAAATAGTATCCTCATCGGAAGTTTTGTCTACATATCCCTGGTCGTTAATTTCATTTCTAAAACTATTGCTATATTCTAATTCTAAACGCTGCCCGATGCGAAAATTAACTTCAACATCGCCCCAATATCCATACTGATCGGTAGTAGGTTGGTTAAATCCGCCATAATGCAAAAAAGCATTAATTGGCTTCCGCTTATCGGTAGTTATATTGACATTGTAAAAATAATAGTATGGCTTATAAAAATATCTTCCCTTTACCCGTGGTTCATAGTAATCGTAACCGTTTGATGCGAATCCGCCATTTATATTCAGCCGGTAATTATTTTTAAAAAGCGCCCGGGCATTCAATCCCATTTCGTTGTCGGATAATTTTGCCGGATTAAACACCCGAATATGGTCCCACCATAGGTTTCCACTGCATTCACGAATCACCCAAAACGGTTCAATAATCTGATAATAAATATATGATTCTGTAAGAAGCCGGTTATTGCTCCGCAAATAACCTAAATCGTTGGGATTATATTTATCTGAATAAATCTCTTGTGAGGTTCCAAACTGGAGGTTACCACTATTTTTCTCCAACCCGAGGTAAGCAAAGTAGCCGGTTTCGTCGTAATTATCACCGCGGGCGCTTATACCCCCCTTTCCTTTTACAGCAAATTTCTTAGATTTGTCGCGCAATTGAAATTCGGTAGCCGTTACATTTGCTCCAAACGGCTCGTCCAACATACTCATATTTGAATTGATTAGACTTATATACGAATTGTTTTTCAGGGTCTTATCCACTACAGAAACATTATAATTGGTAAAGGGCTGAATTTCAACCTTTCGTTTAGCACCGGTAAGTGTGTCTTTCAGGGTAGAATAGGAAGGCAAGGTCATGGCATTCAATAAACCTACTCCCCAACCGTTTTGGGTTCTCCCCGAAATTTTAGTAGCATTTATAAGTTGTGTCTCATTCGGATTATAATCAATTACTTCGTTACTGTTGAGCGAATTATCGGCTCTATCGGAAAACTTAGGATGTGCACCGATTCGGCGCGAATAAAAAATACCCGCCCGGTCGAAAAGCTCTGTACCTTCGGTAAAGAACTGCCGCTTTTCACTGTAATATAACTCATAAGGCGATAAGTTCAGTTCTTTGTCATCCGATTGTATCTGGCCAAAATCGGGGATCAGCATCATATCCAGGGTAAAACTTTCGTTAATTCCATATTTCAAATCCAGTCCTCCTTTGTAAACAAAATCGGGTGTTGCCGACTTTTCCTTATACTCGAGGTAAGTAGCAGCATATGGACTGAATGCCAACCTAACCGGTGGTTTAATATCTTTAATCCCTGTTAAGTTCCCTTCCTGATGTATAAACCCTGACACTTTCCGATCGACCAAGCTCCAGGAATTATTGGAATTGTAGCGCCTGATATTCCGAAACATATTCAGGCCCCATGTTTGCCCTGCTTTTTCGGAAAATCGAAGCGTTGAATAGGGAATGCGCATCTCAATAACCCATCCCTTTTCTGTGATCCGGGTTTTACTTTCCCAAACGGCATTCCAATTATCATCTTCGTAATCGAAATCGCTTTTTACCGCTTTTATATCGGTTTGCACACCTGCGGGAGTTATAAAAAAACCATAGGCTAACTGACCTTGATTGTATGGATCGAGATACACACCAAAATAATCGGACATACCAATATTGTCGCGTTCGGAGAAATAATTAAAAATACTGTCGGGAGCGCTGTCGTAAAGCATTGCACCAACATAAACAGCAGTTTGGTCATAGAAAAAATATACTTCTGAGGGCTGAAACGACGGTTTACCGTTGTAGGGTTGCAGTTGCACAAAATCTTTAGCCGGACTCCCTTTCAGATAAACCTCCTCGTCCAATATACCATCAATGACAAGTGGTTTGGAGATATTCTGAATTTCGACACTTTTTTTCTCCTGACAAAACAATGGGGAGATTACAAAAAAAAATGACACGATTATTATAATGGTTTTCATGATTTTAGGCAATTTAGTAATTGATGGTTACAACGAAAATGGTAGTTTGAAGCAATAAAAACACTTTCAAAAAATTAGAAAGAACAACTTGAAGCAATTTGAGTTTCTGGTTACCAAACATATCTAAAAACAAGGGATTATTTATTTTGTTTAGGTGTTGAATTAATAATAGACGGTAGTACTTTAAATCTGCTGCATAAAAACGACGCGAAATTATTTTTATTTTTCGGTAACGACAAAACTTTCCTATAAACATTTACCTGTTTGCAAAGTACGATCGGTTATAATTGGTTTAATACAACTTAGAATGACTGGAAACTTGGAAAATAATTGCTTTTTATAGTATCTTTATTTCAAAACCAAAACGAACTACTATGAATCCTTTGTTACAAACTGGAATGACCATTGTAATTGTTGCGTTGGCATTTTATACCATTGCTTTTATTCGCGAACGAAAACACCATTTACTTAACAAAACCCTGCTTTTCTATTTCACTGTCGGACTGGTATTCGACATAGCAGCCACGTGCTTTATGGTTATTGGTTCTCCTAATTCGCCCTTTACTTTTCACGGATTTGTTGGATATTCGGCTTTGCTGGCAATGAGCATCGAGGTTTTCCTTCTTTGGAGGTTATATTTAAACTCCGGTAATAATATCTCCCTTCCCACAGCCATCCATAAATATACCTTATTTGCTTACTCCTGGTGGGTATTGGCGTTTATTACCGGCGGGTTGATAGTGGCTTTAAAGTAGTTCAAGATATAAATACATAGGGCTTAGCTTAACAAAATCAAATCGGATCATGATTTTTTGTTCCCTTTAAGTTCTCCGAATTCCTCTTTCATCAGGTATTCCGAAAGATTAACATCGTGGGCTAAGTTCATTTTTTTGCGCAACCGGTAACGGCCAATTTCGACTCCACGTCCTGAAATATTCAAAAGATGCGCAATTTCTTTCGTGGTAAAGTTCATGCGAAGGTACGAACATAACCTCAGGTCGTTGGGGGTTAAGTCGGTATGTTTCTCCTTTAACCTTCTGAAAAAACCTTGTTGCGAAAGCTTCAAATTATTCATAGCTGTCTTCCAGTTTTCGGTCTGGGTATCCAGTCCCTGGTAAACAATTTTCTCCAGGTTTTTAACATGTTTTATGGGGTACTTGGACGAATGCTCTTTTAATGCATCAATTTCTTCTTTTAGCTCCGTTAAAATTTCGTTTTTCTGTATCAGATAGCGCATGGTAAGCAACAATTCATTACTTTTAACATCAAGCTCACTCTCGAGTGAACTTCCCCGGATTTCCATTTCCAAAAGCTTTTTCTGTTTTCGTAATTCATAAATAAATATACGGTAGCCGAGGTAGCCAAGGCATGATAGTAAAACCAGATAAATAAAAAAAGCCAGATAGGTAAGGTACCAGGGAGGGCGGATACTAAAAACCGATTCAACAGCAGGAGTATTTAAGTCGGATTTTATTTGAACGGTATACTTCCCAAAACGCAGATTATTATAATTAAAATTATTAATTGTCGAAATATGCCATTGCTCTTCTATTTCGGGAATCCGGTAATAATAAACTTTCTCTTCCATATTAAACCTCGATGGATCGGAAAAATATACCGTTAAATTGTTCATATAAAATGGAATGCCTGCTTTAGTTGAATTACTGCAAATTTCAATGGTTTTGCCCTTACCCTGAAAAACTAAACTGGCGACAGAAATCCTTGTCTTATAGGCAAAATCGTTAGAATTGTCGGCATTATAAAGCACAAAACCCTGATGATTAGGAAATAATATATTTTGATCGTCCAGGGTAATAATTTCGAGGTCGTTTCCGGGAGAATGGATGTTTTTTTGGGTGAATTCAAGTATTTTTCGGATTTTAAAATCGATTGCCACCTCAAAAAGGGCTATTTTATTATCAAAAACAAACCAATACTGATTTTTTGTATGCGGAATTATCTGTGTTGCTTTCTTAAATTCGCCAAGCTGACTGTTCAGCGATTTAAAAGGAACAATTCGGCTGACATCGTAATCGAAAGCATAAAGCTGATCGGTTCCCGTAAAAACAATACGGTTATTTATTTTGAAAACATCAATGTTATTTGAACTTCCGGCAATGCTATTAAAAAATTGAGAAGATACGACTGAATCTAAGCCATCGTTTAATTCAATTTTATAAATCCCTCGTTGATGGTGCGACGCCCAAACATAACCCAGGTAGTCAACCTCTACATGACGCGAAGGTTCATTATAATCAATCACTTTGTTCCTAAATTTCCAGCCTCCGGAATTATCTTTTTCAAACAATACCAATCCGGTATAAGTGCCTTCAATTAAATAATGATTAATCGGTTTCAAACACCACCCGCCTGTGATGTCGGATATTGGAATAAAACTATTATCCTTAACCAGAAATGTACCGTCGTTATGACCACACAAAACCTGTCCGTCGAATTCACGAAGTGTCCAAACCTGCCCCTGACTTCCTGTAACCATTTGAACATCCGAAAAACTATAATGGGAATTAAGTTTTTTAATTTTAGCAGTAAAGAGCCCCTGATTTGTTCCCAAATACAATAAATTATCCTTTTTAAGCAAAGTGTAAATAGTGCCTAAAGTTCCGGTAACATTGGTATATTGCACAATTGGCGAATGCATTTCCAGATAGTTAACCCCCTGGTCTAATCCGACCCATAACCCATTATCCCTGTCTTTATAAAGCGATAAAACTGTATTGTTATTCAATCCGTTCGAAAAACTGATCGTTTTCTTTATAGTTCCCTTCGCATCGCACTCAACAATACCGTTTAAAATGGTTCCAAAAACAAATAAGGAATCATTAATTCTAACTCCTCCATTGCATGTGTTATATTTTAAAAAATCGGATGTTTCGCAGGGAAAAGAAGAAATTTTATTATCTCTCAGAATGAATAATCCATTATTGGCTGTACCTAATAAATAAGAATTTCCGGAATAGTGAACGAGGGCATGAATCTTTTGGGTAGCAAACTGACCACTGCCTGGAATTAAGGTGTACTTATCGTTTTCGAAAAAATACAAACCCGTTCCGAGAACCTGCACCAAAAATCCTCGTTCTGCCGGAAACATAAACAATTGGGTAAACGGAGCTTTTATTTTTTTAACTGTCTTATAATTGTAAACATAAATGGAAGTGAAGGATTGAAAATAAACTTTGCTGTCCCGACAATATATTTTCCAAATTTCGTCGTTCTTTTCAACTTCAATTGATTTCGACAGCGAATGATAAGCCAGCTTGCAGCCATCATTATTTTCCCAAAATCCAAACTCTTCAAACCCTCCGGAAAAAATTAATCCGTCCTTATCGGAACTGACAGAACGCAGACCTTTATTATAGGGCAATTTGTAAACTTTATGCAATAATCCATCATATTCTATCAATCCTTCGCTGTTGGCAAAATACACGTACCCCGAAAC
>Ga0316608_1000602_pt1 | contig 16253 bp, 10 predicted proteins | sample MIS2016152B_MG_FD_207673 | JGI IMG/M metagenome (GOLD analysis project Ga0316608, IMG submission 207673) | Microbial mat bacterial communities from Middle Island sinkhole, Lake Huron, Michigan, United States - MIS.2016.152B | ecosystem: Environmental > Aquatic > Freshwater > Lake > Sediment...
GAACTCAATCAAGAATTATTTGATAAATTATTTGGGGTTGGAGTTGTAAATTCGTTAGAAGAACTGAAAGCTAAAATCAAAGAAGATGCTGAACAACAATTTGTTCAACAATCCAATCAAAAATTTTTAAACGATGTTACAGAATCATTAATTGAAAATACTAAATTCGATTTACCAGCAGCGTTTCTAAAAAAATGGATACAAAACACAGGAGAAAATCCATTATCTACTGAAGAAGCTGAGGTAGAATATGCAAAATCTGAAAAGGCATTACGTTATCAATTAATTGAAGGAAAAGTGATGGCAGACAATAAATTACAAATCACTTTTGAAGAATTAAAAGATTTTACATCGGATTTAATAAAAAAACAAATGGCTCAATTTGGTCAAATGAACCCTACAGACGAAGAAATTCAAGGAATTGTGGCTCGAGTTATATCAAACCAAGACGAAGTAAAACGTCTTTCAGAACAAGTAATGAGCGAAAAAATGCTTAACCTGTTCAAAGAAAAAATAAACGCAAAGAGCAAAGAAGTGAACTATGAAGATTTTATCAAAATAATGTATGGAGAAGCATAAATAATGATTTAAAAAAATAAAAATGTCCAAAAATTTAAGATGAATTTTTGGACATTTTTTATACATTATTACCTTCTATTTTTCTTTAATTGAGGCTTCTAAATTTCGTTCAATTTTGTGTTCGGGTCTTGTCCATTTTGGTTTTTCTCCTAACGATTGAAATTGAGAATCTGCTGCTTCAACAGTTTTGGGTTGCATTATTTTGATAAACGGTTTTTGAGGTTGTAATCCTAATGTTTCAAACATTTTCAGGTCTTCATTCACATCTGGATTTGGAGTTGTTAAAAGTTTATCGCCTGCAAAAATGGAATTGGCACCAGCAAAAAAGCACATTGCTTGACCTTCACGACTCATTTCCGTTCTTCCAGCTGAAAGACGCACTTGCGTTTCGGGCATGATTATTCGAGTGGTGGCAACCATACGAATCATCTCCCAAATTTCAACAGGTTTTTCATTTTCCATCGGCGTTCCTTCCACCGCAACTAGGGCATTGATAGGCACTGATTCAGGTTGCGGATTAAGAGTTGAAAGTGCTACCAACATTCCGGCTCGGTCTTCAATACTTTCGCCCATTCCAATAATTCCGCCACTGCAAACGGTTACATTTGTTTTTCTAACATTTTCAATTGTTTGCAAACGGTCTTCAAAACCACGAGTTGAAATCACTTCTTTATAATAATCTTCCGATGTATCTAAATTATGATTATAAGCATATAAACCTGCTTCGGCAAGCCGATGTGCCTGATTTTCGGTCAACATTCCTAAAGTGCAACACACTTCCATATCCAATTTATTGATGGTTCTAACCATTTCTAAAACTTGATCAAATTCGGCTCCGTCTTTTACATTTCGCCATGCTGCACCCATACAAACTCTTGACGAGCCGGTTGATTTTGCACGTAATGCCTGAGCTTTAACCTGACTAACCGACATCAAATCATTTCCTTCAATATCGGTGTGATATCGGGCTGCTTGAGGACAATAGCCACAATCTTCTGGACATCCACCCGTTTTTATAGATAATAATGTTGAAACTTGAACTACATTTGGATCGTGATGTTCTCTATGAATGGTTGCAGCTTCATACATCAAATCCATTAAAGGTTTGTTGTAAATGTCTATGATTTCTTCTTTAGTCCAATTGTGTTTGATGCTGCTCATTGTGAAAATATTTTAAAGTTTCAAAAGTAGTTATTTAGTTTTTAAGAAACAACGGTTTTATAAAGCAGTGTTTTTTTTGTAATATAAAGCTGTTTGTTTATCGCTTTCAATTTGAATTTTTAAATCATTTAGTGAATTGAATTTTTGTTCTTCACGAATATAATCTAAAATTTCAATTTTAAGAATACAATCATATATTTCATTGTCAAAATCAAGAAAATAAACTTCTATAGTTTGATTTATTCCATTAATTGTTGGTCTATTTCCTATATTCATCAAACCAAAAACCAACCTATTTTTAATAGTGCAATTAACAATATAAACACCGTTTTTTGGAATTAACTTATACTCTTCTTCAATTTGGATGTTTGCCGTTGGAAAACCAATAGTTCTTCCCAGTTGATTTCCTTTTACAACTTTCCCAGTAAAAAAATAATTATATCCTAAATATTGATTGGCTAATTTGATAGTTCCGTTATTTAAAGCCGTTCTTATTTTGGTTGAACTTATTGCAATTTCATTTATTTCTTCGACCGAAATTTGTTCTACTTCAAATCCAAATTGGTTTCCAAAAACAAGTAAGTCATCAATAGTTGCGGATCTATTTTTTCCAAAACGATGATCGTGACCAATAATAATTTTTTGAATATTGAATTTTTCAACTAAAATGGTTTTTACAAATTCTTCAGCTGTTAGTATAGAAAATTCTTTATCAAACGGATGAATAATAAGATTATCAATGCCAATTTCCTCCAAGAGTGTTGATTTTTCAGCAATAGTATTGAGCAGTTTAAATTCGGCATTATCTTGAAGAATCATTCGAGGATGTGGAAAAAAAGTAAGTACCACACTTTCGCAATGAAGCAATTTTGCATCTGCGACAATTTTTTGAAGAATTTGTCTATGTCCTACATGAACACCATCAAAAGTTCCAATGGTAACTATTGTTTTTTTAAATGAATAAAAAGAATTTATGGAGTTAAAGGTTTTCAAGGATACAAGTTTTCGGCAAATTTAAAGTAAACTTTTAAAAGAAAAAAACCGCTTACAAGTTGATGTAAGCGGTTCTAATATAATTTTAATGAAACTATTCTTTAATAAGTTGTAGCGTTTTTTTATTATCATTGTTTTCAATAGTAATAAAGTAAACACCGACACTATATGATGAAGAATTGATTGTTAAATCATCAATACTAGAAACTTTTTTACTTTCAATTAATTGTCCAATATTATTGTAAATATATAATGAATTTGGTAATTCTACTCCATTTGGAATAGCTATGTTGAAAGTAGATTTTGTTGGATTTGGATAAACATAAACATCATTAAATGAATCAAATGATGGAGTAGATAAAGAAGTATTAGAAAAATATTTTGCTTCCGAAGATGTAAATGAACCTCCACTAGCAACGGTAGTAGCTCCTGAATTAGTTTTTATTGTATAATTTCCAGCACCATAAGTAGTATTTATACCATCTCCATACGTATCATTTATTGTAAAAGTATAGCATCCATTTGCTGGCAAATTCCATACTTGATTTGATACTAGTATTTGAGTTGTGTTTGTGGCAATATCGCTATAAGGACCTCCACTATACAATGTAGTACCTGAAGAATTTTTTAAATTCCAAGTAGTTTCTGAGCCATATCTATCACCAACTAAATTAAAAGTGAAAGAAGTAAAATCGTAATTTGTTGGTGGAGTAGCAGCTGTGAATGAAAATGCTTTTGAAGCAGTATTATTTGTAGCTCTACTATCAGCACTAGCATTAACCGTTGCCACAGAAACATTTAGAGTTCCAGTTGAAGCAATTGTTGAAAAAGTAATTTCTGCATATTTATTAGTAGCTAGAGTGCCTGTCCAATTGATAGGAGTGTTTGTTCCTCCATCAACATTATAGTTAATAGTGGCAGAAGTTAAATTTGAGGTTCCTCTATTGTATAATAACACTTTATGTTGATTAGCTGGTGTACAAGGACTTGAAGCAGCAGTGCAATAATTTTCAATTTTAACTTCCGCATCATTTGCAAAAAGAGGAATTGCAACATCTTTAACAGAAGTTTTTAATGAAGATCTTCTGGGCATTGTATTCATTACAGAAGTTACAATTGCTTTTTGATTAACTGTAAAAATGTTCATACATGAATCATCCGTATAATCCATGTAGTTTTCAATCATATCTGGACTTCCAGCTGTACATGAATCATGTCCGGTTGGGCAACCATAATTTGCGGCATCAACTGATGGAGTATCAGCACAATTATCGCCTGCTCCAGTGCACCCTCCTTGAAAGGTATGATATAATCCTAAAAAATGTCCTACTTCATGAGTCATTGTTCTTCCTTTATCATAAGTAGTATCGCCATAATTTCCTGATGGATATAATGTTCTTGAACCAAAATAAGAATGACCTGCTACCACGCCATCTGTATTTGCAGTAGTAGTTCCAGTACTTGGAAATTGAGCATAACCTAATAAACCAGAACCATCCCAATTTACACTCCACATATTCATGTATTGTGTTGGATCCCATATGGTCTGTGGTTTAACTTCAGAATCTACTAAAGCTTGAATTGCAGAAAAAGAACCTGCATTATAGTTGTCTCTACAAAGATTAACCCTATCAATTCCATTAGTTGGATTTCCATTTGGATCTACTTTAGCTAAAACAAATTCTATTTGAACATCTGCTCCAACAGCATTTGAATTAAATCCAGGTGTTCCAGACATTCTTCTATAATCTTGGGTCATTACAGTTATTTGAGATTGTACTTGCTCATCAGCAATATTTTCATTAGTGCCATAAGAATCTCCATTATGAATTACGTGAACTACAACTGGAATATAAACAATTCCACCACTTTGAGAAGCGTTGGCAGGAGTGTTTTTATATTGTTCAATAAATGGAGCTAAAAAAGCATCAAATTCTTCTTTAGTCATTCTTTTTGGATCTTGTTTGTGCAGTAATTCTTCATACTCAGTCGTTGCACATCTTATTAAACCATTTTCAGGATTAATATTTTCTGGGTGAATTCCTTGTAAGGGTGTTCTTTTTTTCTTTCCATCTTGTGCATAACTCGAAGAGATGAATACCAAAAAAAGTAATGAAAGTAATGTAATTTTTTTCATGTTTTTAGTTTAAAAATAATAAAATGTGTATAAAAATACAAAAAACATTTTATTCTAAATGTTAAAAAAAAATATTTTTTTTTAATTATTTCCCGTTATATAAATTCATAGTATTGTTTAACCCAGCTAAAGCAAAAGATTTTATGATTTCTGTGGCTAATTCTAATCGCTCTTGAAGTTTTATTTTTTCGTCTTCGTTCCATTCGCCTAATACATAATCAATTTGTTTTCCTTTTTTGAATTCATCGCTAATGCCAAATCGAAAACGTGGATATTCTGTTGAATTTAGTAGGAGTTGGATGTTTTTTAGTCCGTTATGTCCGCCATCGCTTCCTTTGGTTTTTATTCTTATGGCTCCGAAGGATAGGTTTAAATCGTCGGTAATGACAAGAATGTTTTCTTTGGAGATTTTTTCTTTTTCCATCCAATAGTGAACGGCTTTTCCGCTAAGATTCATATAAGTATTTGGCTTCAATAGTATTAATGTTCTCCCTTTGATTTTATATTCGGCTATTTCTCCGAGTTTGGCTGTTTGAAATGAAATGGCTTCTTTTCGAGCAAAATAGTCGAGAATTTTAAAGCCAATATTGTGGCGTGTGTTTGCATATTCGGCGCCAATATTGCCTAAGCCAACGATTAGAAATTTTTTCATTGGTGTATTTTTTTCTTTTTGTGTAAATAATTTTGAAAACCAGCTTGACATCTATTTTGTTTGAATTGGTAAAAGTAGGATTTTTGTTTTGAAACTGAAAATTTTGTTCCAGTGGATGGCTGGCTAACCCTGATGGCAATGAAAAGCTCCCGATTTATCGGGACTTGGAATGGACAGCAGGAAAATGGATTGCAAAAATGCTATCCGATTCGTTTCTAAAAAAATAAACAGCATAAAAAAAGCACCAGTTTCCTGATGCTTTGATTTGAATATTTGAAAAGAATTATTTTTTCTTTTTTGCTCCACCTTTTTCTGCTTTTGCAGCTTCTTGAGCGGCTTTCATTGCAGCACGTGAAATCTTCACTTGACAAACTACGGTGTTGTCTGGGTGCATTAGCTTGAAATTGTTTGTTTGTAATTTAGTTACATACAATTTGTTTCCCATTTGCAATTCTGAGATGTTGGCTTCTACAAAATCCGGAAGATTTTTTGGTAAAGCTTTCACTTTTAATCTTCTTTGGTTTAGGTTTAAAACTCCACCTAAAAGCACCCCTGGAGATGTTCCTGTTACTTTAACTGGAACTTCCATGATGATTTCTTTGTCGCTACTCAATTGAAAGAAATCGATGTGTAAAATTGCATCACTAACTGGGTGAAATTGGATGTCTTGTAAAATAGCGTCAAATTTTTTACCTCCTAAATCAATGGCAACTGTGTGCGCATTTGGAGTGTAAACCAAACTTTTGAAAGCTTTTGTTTCTGCTTGAAAATGTACTGGTTGACTTCCTCCGTAAATTACGCAAGGAACCATTCCAGCATTACGTACCGCTTTGGTTGCTACCTTGCCCACGCTTTCTCTTTCTGATCCTTTAATCGAAATTGATTTCATTGTAAAAATATATAGTTAATAATTATAAAAATTCATTTTAATATTAGTGTAAAATTCAAAATTCAAATTTGAATTTTACACTGATTATAAGCTCTAAGTTCTACATTAAAAACTTACCGCTTATGGAATTGTTGTGTTGCACCATGTGCATTACTTCAGCAAAAAGTGGTGCACAACTCACTACTTTTATTTTGTTTGATTCTTTCTTTAACGGAATAGAATCGGTAACGATGAGTTCTAATAACTTAGAGTTCTCTATTTTTTCGTAAGCACCACCCGATAGTATTGCGTGTGTACAAATAGCTCTTACACTCAAGGCGCCTTTTTCAATCATTAAATCCGCCGCTTTTGCTAAGGTTCCTCCGGTGTCAATCATATCGTCAACCAAGACAACATTACGTCCTTTGACCTCACCAATCAATTCCATTGTATCGATCACATTGGCAGCTTTTCTTTGCTTGTAACAAATGACTACATCTGATTCTAAAAATTTAGAATACGCATATGCTCTTTTGGAACCGCCCATATCAGGAGAAGCTATAGTTAAATTTTCTAAATTTAAACTTTTTACATAAGGCAAGAATATTGTTGAAGCAAATAAATGGTCAACGGGTTTTTCAAAGAACCCTTGAATCTGATCGGCGTGTAAGTCCATAGTCATGATTCGTGTTGCACCTGCGGTTTCTAATAGTTTTGCTATTAATTTTGCTCCAATGGGTACTCTTGGCTTGTCTTTTCTGTCTTGTCTTGCATACCCAAAATATGGAATTACAGGAGTTATATGTCGGGCGGATGCTCTTTTTGCTGCATCAATCATCAATAACAACTCCATCAAATTGTCGGCCGTTGGAAATGTAGAGCAAACAATAAAAACGCGTAATCCTCTTATAGATTCCTCATAAGAAGGTTGAAATTCACCATCACTAAATTTAGAGAACGTAACTTTGCCTAGCGGAACACCATAGTTTTTTGCTATTTGTTCAGCTAAATGAACACTTTGCGAACAGGCAAATATTTTTGCCTCTGGTTCTAAATGTGACATTTTAATTGGTTGTTTTTACTCCGAAAATGCTCAATATATTAAGTTTTTTTATTTTATTCAAAAAGACGAATATATAAATACCTCGGGTGTAGTTAGTTAGTTGTGTGTCGTTTTAACTGGGTGCAAATTTAGAAATAAAATTGGACTCTGAAAGAATATTTTTAACTATTTTCTTGAAAATATGGATTAAATTTTTTTACATTTGCAACGTGTTAAAGAAAAAGATGTAAAAATATCTTTTTTAATGCGATGAAATGACTGTTGTTATTTCTGTCTGCTACTGTTGGAATAGTGAAAAAATTATTAAAATTATAACTATCAAAAACAGAACGAGATCGCCCGGATGGCGGAATTGGTAGACGCGCTGGTCTCAAACACCTGTGGGAAACCGTGCCGGTTCGACTCCGGCTCCGGGTACAATAATCCTCATAATCATCTGATTGTGAGGATTATTCATTTTAAAAAAATAATTATGTATTTTATTTATGCTATTTCTAGTCTGGAAAGAAACTATATTTATGTAGGATTAACAGATGATATTGAAAGAAGAATTTCAGAACATAATGGTGGAAAAAACAAAACCACGAAACCATATTTACCTTTTATATTGATTTACACTGAAGAGTTTACAACAAGAGCAGAAGCAAGAGAAAAGGAGAAATATTATAAAAGTGGAGTTGGTAAGGAGAAGTTGAAGGAGATAAGAAAGAAGTTTTAAATTAGGCGGAACCTGCCTGCCGGCAGGCAGGTTGGTAGACGCGCTGGTCTCAAACACCTGTGGGAAACCGTGCCGGCCTGTCTGCCGATAGGTAGATTCGACTCCGGCTCCGGGTACAATAATCCTCATAATCATCTGATTGTGAGGATTATTCATTTTAAAAAAATAATTATGTATTTTATTTATGCTATTTCTAGTCTGGAAAGAAACTATATTTATGTAGGATTAACAGATGATATTGAAAGAAGAATTTCAGAACATAATGGTGGACGAAACAAAAACTTCATTAAATTTGAACATGAAAAAATATATTTTATCAATTAGTATTTTAGCTGTTATTTCAATTGAGGTTTTCTGTGCTTGTTCATTAAAAGAAGAAGAGCCGCCATATATTGAAGAAACTTTTATCAAAGCGGCCGATGTTTCTTTTTTGCCTTTAATTGAAGGAGAGAACACAATTTATAAACATAATGGAGTTGCTGAAAATCCCTTGATAACCCTAAAAAATGCTGGATGTAATATGATTAGAATTCGTTTATGGAAAAACAACACGGACAATCAATCTTCTTTTGCAGAAGTAAAAGCATTGGCAATTAGAGCTAAACAAACAGGTTTGAAAGTTTGGCTTTCTGTTCATTATTCAGATACTTGGGCAGATCCTTCGCAACAAACCATTCCTGTTGAATGGCAAAATCTTTCTTTTAATGATTTAAAAATAGCTGTGGCTAATTATACTTCATCTATTTTAACCGAAATGCAACCTGATGTTATTCAAATAGGAAATGAAATTAATAGCGGATTTCTTTGGCCTATGGGGCATTTAATTACTAATGAAAGTCAATCATTACAGTTGTTTTCGGTGGCTAGTTCAACCATCAGAAGTCAATCGCCAACTACTAAAATTATGCTTCATTATGCTGGTATTGGAAGTGGAGCAACAGGGTTTTTTGATAAGATGAATTCAATAGATTATGATTATATTGGGTTGTCCTATTATCCAATTTGGCATGGTACTAGTCTTTCGGAAATCTCTTCTACTATAAATTCATTAGGTCAAACCTATAATAAAAAAGTTGTTATTGCTGAAACTGCCTATCCTTTTACTTTAAATTGGAACGATTGGACAAATAATATTGTGGGTTTGAATAATCAATTGATTTCGGGATATCCTGCCACAAATGAAGGCCAAAAAAATTACATGTTATCCATAAAAGCACTTTTAGAACAATCAGAAAGCGGTATTGGATTTTGTTATTGGGGTGGAGAGTGGGTTGCTTTTAGAGGAACGGAATCTACCAACGGATCATCATGGGAAAACCAAGCATTGTGGGATTTTAACAATAATGCACTTCCAGTGATGGATGTTTTTAATCCATAGCTTTTATTTTCTATATATTTTTCCAAATGTTTAAAAACCGATAAAAATATTTTTAAAATAGAGTTTTTGTAAAATTACTTTTTATGAAATATTAACAATCATTAACTCATTTAAAAAATAATATTTCTAATATTTAAACAATTCAAAGGATGAATTATTGATAATATGCACTATTAATAGCATAATATTATTGGTTTAATTTAAAAAATCAGTCAATAAAAACTGTTTTTACCTATACATAAACACAACATTGAATTGTTATGTAAAGTAAATAATTTTTAATTTAAACTTGTTTATTATATTAAATAGGGTACAAATTCAAACGATTTCGTGTATATTACTCTTGTATAGTTTTTATATAGTTATGCGGTTTGAATTTTAGATATTATAATTTGTAAGTTTGTAATTCAACATAAAAAACTTTTAGATATGAAAAAAATTACATTATTTATTTCGCTAATGATTTCATCATTAGGATTCTCTCAAGTAGAGCTTATTACCAATGGTACATTTGATACTACTAACAATTGGGCATTATCAGGTCCTGGAACAAACGCCATAGTTGGTGGAGTTGCTGGCTTTTCTGCTACAAATGATGCTGGTAACCCTTGGGACACTCAACTTGTTCAAGGAAATTTGTCTTTTACTACAGGGGCTTCTTATTCGCTAACATTTACAGCGGCTTCATTAACTACTGCTCGAACTATAAAAGTTGCTATACAAAATGTTGGTTTTTGGGACGCTCAAACTCCAAATCCAGATTATACTTATTCACTTACAACTATTCCACAAACATTTACTCTTAATTTTAATGCTGCAAGTACTAATGCTAATGTTCAAGTTGGTTTTTTAATGGGAGCTCAAGGTAGTACAGATGGTGTTTATTTTGATAATGTTTCATTAATGGGGCCAGCTCCTGTAGTTGTGGCAGGCCCAACTACTGCTGCTCTAACGCCTCCTGCTAGACTTCCTGGTGAAGTTATATCTTTATTTAGTAATGCTTATACTAATATAGGAATAACAAACTGGTCGGCTGCATGGGATGACTCAAGTTATACAGATGAATTTTCTGTTCCTGGAGATAATATTAAAAAAATTACTTTTGGAAACTTTTTAGGAGTTGAATTAGCAAATTATGAAGATGCAACTAGTATGACTTATTTTCACATGGATTATTATATTCCAGCAGGAACAGATTTAACTGGAAAAGTATTAAATCCAAAATTATCAAATCATGCTGCTATGGCAGGAGAAACTAATTCTCTTTTACTAACTCACTTACCAACAGTTGCAGGTTCATGGGTATCTTTGGACGTTCCACTTGCTTCTTTTTCTCCACAAGGACCAGGAGTTGCATTTGCTAGAGAAAAACTTCGTGAGTTTCTTATAAGTTCAAATATAGGAACTGTTTATGTAGATAACATTTATTTACATAAAAACACTTTTTTGAGTAATTCAAATTTTGAAGATTCAAAAGTAAAAATGTATCCAAACCCAGCTGCAAATGTTTTAAACATAAACGCAAACTCAGTAGTTGAAAATGTTTCAATCTATACACTTTTAGGTCAAGAAGTACTTTCTAAAGAAGTAAATAGTAACGAAGTTGCTTTAGATGTTTCTAGTCTTCAAGCAGGTGTTTATATTGTTAAAACTAGTGTTGATGGTAAAATTTCTTCTTCAAGATTTATTAAAGAATAATTTGTAATACTCCATTTATATTAAGAGAGACGGTCTAAAAAATTTTAGACCGTCTCTTTTTTTTGTGGTATAGTTTTCTTAAAAAGATAAATTTAATTATTTCTTTAAATATAAATGGTATATTAAAAAAAACGGTTTTATTGATTATTCATTTTTTTTGTACATTTAGCATTTTTAAAACCGCATTAGTAAAATGAAAAAAAATAAAATCAATTTTGTTAAATTCTGTTTGCTTTTTCTAAATATTTTTTGTTTTGGACAAGAATTGCCACCAATTACAAAATATAGTCCAGATACCTACAAAGCAGGAAATCAAAACTGGATGATTTCTCAAGATAAAAATTATTTTGTCTATTTTGCCAACAATGAGGGTTTATTAGAATTTAATGGTTCAAATTGGAATTTATACAAATCTCCAAACGAAACAATCATTCGGTCTGTAAAAGTTATTGAAGACAAAATTTATACAGGTTGTTATATGGAATTTGGTTATTGGACCAGACAACCTAATGGACTACTTAAATACACTTCATTAAGCGATAGAATAAAGCCTAAAATACAAGACGACGAACACTTTTGGAATATCATCAGTTATGATCAATGGATTGTTTTTCAATCGCTTAGTAAAATATATATATATGACACAAAGTCTAAAAAATTTAATATCATTAGTCCAAAAAATAATATTATTAAATCTTTCCGAACTACAAACGCTATTTATTTTCAAGTAAATAACGAAGGCCTTTTTGAGATAGAAAACGGACAAAGTAAACTTATTTCGGATCATTCAATTATAAAAAATAATAAAATTACTAATGTTTTCTTTGTAAATGATGCTTTGATAATTCAGACACAAAATATTGGAATGTACAAACTTGTTGATAATAATCTAACTAAATTTGTTACTGATGTCGATATAGAGTTATCCAATAGTAGAGTCTATAGTAGTCAAATTTTGTCTGATGGAAGTTATGCTATTGGTACTATTTCTAGCGGAATTTTTATTATAGAATCCAACGGCAAATTAAAATATCATATAACCCAAAACCGAGGTTTAAGTAATAATACTGCACTTTCATTATTCGAAGATGTAGATAAAAACCTTTGGATTGGTTTAGATAATGGTATAAATTGTATCAATTTACAATCGCCAATTAAATCCTTTTCAGATGATACAGGAATTTTAGGAACAGTTTATGCCTCCATTTTACATAATGGAAATTTGTATATTGGGTCCAATCAAGGATTGTTCTATAAAAAATTTGATAATGATGAACAGCTTAAATTCATTCCAGGAACAAAAGGACAAGTATGGAGTTTATTTGAACTAGATGGAGCACTTTTTTGTGGACATGATTCTGGAACTTTTGTTATAGAAAATTCAATAGCACTTAATATTTACAATAAATCAGGAACTTGGAAGTTTGTTAATGTTCCAAACAAGAAAAATATTTTATTACAAGGTAATTACAATGGTATTTCCGTTTTAGAAAAAGTTGGAAGTCAATGGGTCTTTAAAAATAAAATTGCTGGTTTTGATTATTCTTCAAAGTATTTTGAATTATTGCCAAATAATGAAATTTTTGTTAGTCATGAATACAAAGGTGTATTTAGATTAAAAGTCGATAATCAATTTCTTATTGCCAACAAAATAAATACAGATTCTGCACCAAAAAAGGGAAAAAATGCTGGTCTAACACGTTTTAATAATAGAATTTATTATTCATACATAGATGGAATTTTTAAGCTAAACCCTAAAACAGAAAAATTCGAAAAAGATAAAACTTTAAGTGTTGTTTTTGAAAATGATGAATATACTTCAGGAAAAATGATTGTGGATAAGTCTAATAGAATTTGGCTTTTTACAAAAAATTATATTCATTATTTTTCAATGAGCAAGTTGAGCTCAGAACTAAAACAAAATAAAATTCCAATTCCTTCTTCTCTAAACAATTCAATGTTAGGATATGAAAATGTTACTCAATTATCTAATAACAGATATTTAATTGGAACAACCGATGGTTATTATATTATTAATATTAACGATTTGACATTTAAAAATTATAATATATCAATTTCAAATATAAATGTCAATAAACTCAATGCGGCCAATGAAAATTGTTCAATTTTTGAGAATGGTTTATTTAATTATGATAAAAATAATATAACTTTTAATTTTACTGTACCAGAATTTGACAAGTATATCAATACAGAATATCAATATAAATTAGAAGGTTTTCAAAACGATTGGAGCGATTGGAACACTAAATCTACTATAAATTTTAAAAATCTTTCCCCAGGCAATTATGTTTTTAAAGTAAAAGCTAGAATTGCTAATTCCTCACCAGAAAATATTGCAACATACGTTTTTAGAATTGAAAAACCTTGGTTTGCTACTAATTTAGCACTCATTGTTTATTTGTTTTTACTTTTAATTTTGGCTTATTTTATAAATAAAACGTATAAGAGTTATTATAAAAAGCAGCAAGAAAAATTAATTGAAGAGAACAATATGTTGTTGGAAATTAATGAATTAGAAAACGAACAGCAATTAATGAAACTAAGAAACGAGAAACTATCTCAAGATTTTGATGAAAAAAACCGAGAACTAGCGGTATCTAAAATGTCATTAATTCAAAAAAATGAATTATTAGCTGTTATAAAAGAAGACTTAAAGAATACCGCTGATGATGGAAACAGAAATGTAAAATCTGTAATTACAACTATCAATAAAAACATTAACGAGTCTGATTCTTGGAAAGTTTTTAAGGAAGCCTTTGATAATGCCGATAAAGATTTTTTGAAGAAAGTAAAAGCTTCTCACCCATCACTTACACCTAATGATTTACGTCTTTGTGCCTATTTAAGATTGAATCTTTCATCAAAAGAAATAGCACCACTCATCAATATTTCGGTTCGAAGCGTAGAAATAAAACGATATCGTTTGCGTAAAAAGATGGATTTACCTCATGAACAAGGCTTGGTTGAGTATATTTTATCGATTTAAACTATACCGAATGCTAACTAATGAACTATACTTTACCACAACAATATCGTTTTTATTTCTTTTTTATTTTCAAAATTAGATATCAATATCTGTTAGTTTAAAGTCTTAATTTATTGTTAATTCTATATTTTTTCTCAATACTGTATATAAATAGCTGCATTTTTTTATGTTGTATGTTTTTTGTTGTGGTCAATTTTTAAAATATTTTTAATTCATAACATTATATTTACATTTCATTAAAATATTTTTCTTTTAACTTTGATTAAGTTATTTTGAAAAGCTATTTTGATAAACATTAACTAACAAACAAAAATTTAAAGAAATTCGTATGAAAAAAATCATTTTTTTACTGTTTTTTTGGGGTTATTCGGCCACTATTTTAGCACAATCAAATTCGGTGTCGGTAGAAGAAAATGCTTCAGGTTTTAAACTTAAAGTCAACGGAAAAGACTTTATCGTTAACGGAATGAACTGGGACTATATGCCAATAGGTACAAACTACAGTTATAGTTTATGGACTCAAAACGAATCGGTAATTAAACAAGCTTTAGATGATGAAATGAGTTTATTGCAAAACATGGGAGTTAATACTATACGTATTTATTCAGGAATTCCCAAAAAATGGATAGAATATATTCATGATAATTATGGAATTTATACTATGCTTAATCATTCTTTCGGTCGTTATGGATTGACCATTGATGGCGTTTGGACTCCTATTACAGATTATTCTAATAAAAAGACACAAGATCTTTTAATGTCGGAAGTTAATAAAATGGCTGAAGACTATAAAAATACAAGAGGTATTTTATTATTTCTTTTAGGTAATGAAAACAATTACGGGCTATTTTGGGCCGGTGCCGAAACCGAAGATTTTCCTGATGAAGAGGATAAAAAACGTGAAGTTGGCGAAAAAAGAGGTCGCCCAATGTATAAATTAATGAACCAAGCTACAAATTCAATGAAGGCTATTAATCCAAATAGTCCAGTGGCTATTTGTAATGGCGACTTATTGTTTTTGGATATTATTGCAACAGAATGTAAGGATATAGATATTTTAGGGGTAAATTCATATAGAGGAAAATCTTTTACAGATTTATATGATCGTGTTAAAAAAGAATTCGGCAAACCAGTTTTATTAACAGAGTTTGGTGCTGATGCTTTCAATGCGCGTTCAGGTGAAGAAGACCAACAAGCACAAGCCTACTTTTTAAAAGAAAATTGGAAAGAAATTTATCAAAATGCCGCTGGTTTAGGAAAAGCTGGTAACTCTATTGGTGGTTTTACTTTTCAATTTAGTGACGGTTGGTGGAAATTTGGACAAACAAAAAACCTAGATATTCATGATAGCAATGCGTCATGGTCTAATGGTGGTTACTTTTCTGATTATGCAGAAGGTGAAAACAACATGAATGAAGAATGGTTTGGAATTTGTGCCAAAGGACCTACTAACGCTAAAGGTAACTACACACTTTATCCAAGGGCAGCCTATTATGCCTTAAAAGAAGTATATAAATTTAATCCTTATGAAGGAAATAAATCAGCTTCAGACTTACAAAATCACATTAACAATGTTTTTATTGTAGATGCTAAACTTAAAGCTAGAGGAGATAAAGCAGCATTAGAAAGTGGTGCCAGTAAAATCCGTTTTAGCAGATTATCTGCAGAATTTACTACATTTAATACTGGTGGAAGTTTAATCACTACACCTGAAACTGCAGATCCAACTAAAAATAATTATCCTAATCAAAAAGGTTTTGATTATATGCAATCCTACTTTATTGGAGTGGAAGGAAAACCTGCTTCAAACATGAGAGCAGAAGTTGTTTTTAATATTTTAGGTAATGTTGCAGAAAATCCTATAGATGAAATCTTTTACGAAAATGTAGGTAGAAAACAAACATTTGTAGGTGTTGAAGGTGACGAAACTACCAATGTTGTTGTAAATGATCCTCAAAGAGTAAGACTTTATCAAGCAGAATTTGAATGGAACGAAAAA
>Ga0316608_1000604_pt1 | contig 16235 bp, 3 predicted proteins | sample MIS2016152B_MG_FD_207673 | JGI IMG/M metagenome (GOLD analysis project Ga0316608, IMG submission 207673) | Microbial mat bacterial communities from Middle Island sinkhole, Lake Huron, Michigan, United States - MIS.2016.152B | ecosystem: Environmental > Aquatic > Freshwater > Lake > Sediment...
AAACTCGGAATTGGATATGTTTTCTTCAACTGTTTTAATACATTGTGAAATAAACTTTTCATCGGCAGTTGTAAATTCCACATCACTTGGTTCGGTTGTGATGATGCGTGAGAATGCTTTTCGTAGCGTTTCTCTGTTTTCTATCTGATTTTTTATGGCTGCCAAAAGTAAATCAGCCATAATAGGTTTGGTTAAATATGCGTCAGCACCTGCTTCTAATCCTGCAATATTGCTAGGCATTCCAGCTTGTGCGGTAAGTAAAATTACAGGGATATGATTTGTTGCAATAGAGGATTTGATTTCTTTACACAATTGAAGCCCATTCAATTCTGGCATGTTGATATCAGAGATAATAATGTCGGGTAATAGCTCTTTTGCTTTTGCAATGCCTTCTGTTCCATTTTCTGCTTCTATAATTAGGTAGTTATTTTGCAAAACCTGTTTGACCATTTGACGGATTTCGTAAACATCATCCACAACCAACACTAATGCAGAATCACTATTTTCTGTTAAAACTATTCGATTATTTGGTGCTTTAGTTTTGATTAATTCTGATAAATTGGCAAGTGTTTGCACACGAAACAAGGCTTCTGTTTTATCAATAGGTTTTTTAATATAATCAGAAGCGCCCGCATCAAAAGCCAATTGTATGTGCGAATTTCCACTTCGTGAAGTCACCATAGCCACCGGAATCTTTGAAAGTTCAGGTATGGATTTAATTTGTTTTAATGCTTCAAGTCCATCAAGTTGCGGCATTTCCCAATCGAGAAGAATAATATCTGGCACTATTATTTTTGCAGCATCTACCGCCTCTTTTCCATTACCAACTGCGTATATTAAAAAGGTTTTTCCCCAAGTTGACAAGCAATTTTTTATCACGTCAATGCTGTATTTATCATCATCAGCTACAAGGATTTTTAGCTCTTTCTCCAATGAAGCGACACCACTTTCCGCTATAATTTCAGATGAACCATTTTCGTGAACTAAATAAATATCATATAAAGATTTTTTAATTTCTTCTATATTTTTGGTGACTACTAAATTCTCAATTTGAATACTTTCATTATTTCTGGCAAAAGGCAAGGTAAAATAAAAGTTAGTGCCTTTACCTACTTCGGAAGTAATCCAAATTGCACCACCGTGCGCTTCGACAACCATTTTGCAAAAAGTCATTCCTAAACCAGTAGAGCGCACGCCACCAGATTTTTTTGCCTCCACTTGTCCGAACTTTTCAAACACCAAATGAATTTTATCTGCCGGTATTCCTTGTCCCGTATCAGAAACACTTATCAAACATGATGGTGCTTGAAATTTGAATTGCTTTTTTATTGAATCTGGAATTAACTCATTTTTATTATTGTCATCTTCGTTTAATAAAATTGCTTCCAGATTAATAGAAATACTTCCTCCGGAGGAGGTATATTTTATTGCATTGGTGAGCATGTTTACAAAAACACGAACAGTGATTTCTGCATCTGTATGTATGATTGTTTGAGGCAAAATGTTTAAATTCAAAATTTGTTTCTTTTGTTTTATTAGCAAAGAAACCTGGCGGTTAGCTTCATCGGCAATTTCATAGAGAGAAGCTTCGTTTAAATTAAGTTTAACGTTGGTATTTTCAAATTTCTGAACATCCAAAATGTTCAACACAAGATTGAGCATTTGGTTTCCCGCAGAATTCACCATTTGCATCATTTCATCTTCGGGGTTCAGAGATGATAATCCAATGATCGCATTCAAAGGATTTTTTAAATCATGCACAATCATGCCTGTCATGGCTTCTTTGAAGTTGTCTAATTCGAGTAATTTTTCTTTTTGTGCGTTTACGGTTTTGTACGCGCTTGCATTGTCTAACGCTATAGTTATGTATGAGGCAAGGGATTGTAAGTGAATCAAATCTTTGCTATTGTAAGATTCTTTTTTAAAGCTATTTACAACTATGATTCCCAATTTTTTTTCGCTTACAGAAAGTGGAAGATGAATAATAGAATGTGGCTGTTTGTTTGTAGAAACCTTTGGCAAAGCTGAAATATATTTGGAATATTCTGTTTCCAAATCATTAATAAATACAAGTTTTTGATTGTTGAAACACCAGGCAGTTAGGCTATTTTCGGAGTCTAAACGTTTAGTAAAGTTTTCAATTTTTTGTCCTTCTTCAATGAAACCTATATATTCTATTTCATTTTTGTCTTCTTTGTAAAGCCCAATTCCAAAAGCATCTGTTGGCATAATAGAACAAATGTAACCATAAACGATTTCATTTATAGATTCGAGATCAAAGGTGGAGGTTACACGTTGCCCGAATTCACTAATAACTTGAGAAATTTTAAAGGATTTTTCTATTTCATCATTTTTTTGATTTAATTCATCATTTTTTAAATTCAGTTCTTCATTCGACATTTTTAGTGCATCTGATTGTGCTGTAAGTTCTTCATTTGTAGCCTCGAGCTCTTCTGCCTGCTGCTGAATTTCTTCTTTTTGCTGCATAACTTCATGGGTGCGCTCAGCTACTTTTCGTTCAAGTTCTTGGTTTTTCCTTTTTATTTCGTAGGTTTTGTATTTAAAATATGAAATAGATGATCCAATAATCAATAAAAATATTAAAGCTCTAAACCACCAGGTTTGCCAAAAAGGTGGAGTTATTATGATTTTTAGTAATTTGGTATTTTCACACCAAACTCCATCTGCATTGGTTGATTTTATTTTCAAAACGTATTCACCTGGAGGAAGGTTCGTGTAGCTAAGTTTACGTTCGTTAGCAGTAGTTTTCATCCAGTTTTTATTAACCCCTTCGAGCATATATTTATACTGAATATTGGTGGGAGAGGAATAATCTAAGGCAGCAAATTCTATTGAAAATACATTTTCTTTGTAACTTAAAGTTAATTCTTTTATAGTTGTAATGTCTTGATTCATAAATATTTTACCAAAGTGCTCTTTTCCACAAATTATTTCTGCGTCAAATATTTTAAGTGAGGTGAAAATTATATCTGGAATATAGCTTGATAGTTTTATACTATCGGGAAAAAAATAGTTAATACCTTGCTTTCCACCAAAATAAAATTTTCCGCTAGCTCCCCGATGAAAACAACCTGCGACAAATTGTTTACCTTGGAGTCCGTCTTCAGTAGTGAAAATGATGCTTTGATTTTTTTCAGGATCATACTTTATTAGTCCAACTTCTGTGCTCATCCAGAGACATCCTTTATTATCATCAAAAATACCAAAAATATTATTTGCCGGAAAACCATTTGTTTTGTTGTAATGTGCAAAGCGATTTTGCTTCTCAATAAATAGATTTAATCCGTCTCCTTCTGTTGCTATCCAAATCCGTCCCTTTTTATCTTGCAGGCACATTTTTACTGCAGCTTTGGGCAGGCTGTTGCTATCGTTCACGATATGAATATAATTGGTGAAATAATTACGATCTGCATCCATAACACTGATTCCAGTATTTGTTGATATCCATAAACGTTCCTTATCATCTTCCATTATATGCCATACTTGATTTCCGGCAATTCCCTTTAAATTTTTCTGGTTATATTTAAAATGTTTGAAAATGCCATTCTTATGGTCTTTATCCGGGAAAATATATTGTTCCATTCCAAAGCCCATGGAACCAAAAAAGATTCTTCCTTTTTTATCACGAAAGACAGTTAAATTAAACCATGCTGAAATGCTATTGCTATCTCCTGTTTGAGGACGAAAATCGCCCAGAAATTTTAAAGTATTATCTTTGTTGCTAATTTCATACCGTTTCGAAGGGATTGAATTCAGCCAAAACTCATTTTCGGAAAATGGAAATATAGATGTGATAGGAAAATAACCTTCTGAATGGTTCTGTCGATAGTAACTCTCCCTGTTTTTAAATCTATAATGTTTAATGAAGCATCGTTTGTGCCCAGCCATAACCTCTTATGTGGGGTGTCTTCGTAAATTCCCCAGGCTGTGTTTGCGCTTATACTGTAATTTGGAATGTGTAAGTCTTTTAATATTGGAAACTTTGCTTTTTTTAAATCGAAAAACATCAGCCCATAATTATTTGAAATCAACCAATAAACACCGGATTTGTCTTGGAATGAACTAGAAATATTTTTGAAATTAAAACTTTCGAAAGGTGAATCAGGATTTGTTGGATCATATTTATATTCTGAAAAAACATTAGAGGAATAATTGTATCTAGCAAAAACCGAGTTTTTATACATTAGCCAAATTTGTTGTTGCTTGTCTTTCCAGAATCGAGCTGTCGTAGAGGTTTCTCCTTTGAAATTACAAGGTTTATATGAGATTGTTTCAATTTTATTGGTTTTTGGGTTATATTTTTTTACTCCGTAATTTTCAGTTGCTAACCAAATATTTTTCTTCTGGTCTTCAATGATATCATTAATGTTAAAATCGATATTACTGGCAGGTTGTTTTCTATTATAAATATCGATGAATCTAAATTCACTGGTTTCTTTTTTTTCGTAAGGTAAAATATACAAACCATTATTTGCAAAGTATATATCGCCTTTGTCATTTTCATAAACTATTGTAGCGTTTGCTGTCTTTTCTATTTTAGAATTGATATTTCCGAAATAATTTTTAATTTGTACTTTTCTTCCATCTATTTTTATTTTATAAAAACCGTATTCTCCTGATGTAAACCACAGATATCCATCTTTGTCTTCAAGTTGAAAAGTAGGGTTTATTTTGGGCCAACCAAGTTCTCCGTAGTTTTCATTATTAATTATAGTTATTACTTCATCGGTTTTAGTGTCAAAAATAATAAAACCAATTGTATTCATTTCAATAACAATTCGTTGATTCGAAATTGAAGTGAAGCCCGTAATAGCATTATTCAAATTTTTTAGATCAGGGTACTTATCAGTGCACATATATTCGAATCGCTCCAACTGTGGATAAAACTTTACTAAACCTATATCTGTAGCAATATAAAAGACATCGTTTTGTGCAATTACTACATTTCGAACTAAGTTGTTAGGCAAACTTGTGCTGTCATTTGGTTTGTTTTGATAAACTTTTGTCTTTATTCCATCGAAGCGCACGAACCCATTGGGTGTTGTTAGCCAAATTAGGCCTTTTGAGTCTTGTACAATTTTTGTTACATTATTATCAGGTAAACCATTATCGTTTGTAAGTTTATGGAATTTGATGTTGTAATAATTAAGGAGGTTTTGTGCATTCAGAAAATTAGAAGTAATTACTGAAAAGTAAAGGGTAAAGAAAAGAATCGCTAAAAGTTTTTTTTTAGTTTTCATTGTAATTACAATTAATTAAATGTAGTAAAAGTATTAGAAAAAATGCAACCTAAAATTCTAAATCAGAATACAAATATAATATAATTTTTTTAAAAAGTATAATTTATCTTACTTTTCCTTCATTTTGGAGTTTAATTGATTTTTTCAGTAACTTCTCTGGAATCTTGGTGAAGTAATCTCACAATAAAAAACTCTGTGTAAATAATTTATTACACAGAGTTTAGCACGGATTTACAAAAAGAAAAATAGAACACTGAGACTTTTTTTGAAGTTCACACGATGGTAACTCTATTCTTAGTTTCAGTGAATCTCTGTGATACTAATTCTTATTTATTGTTTTATATACTTTACTACTTCCGATTCTTCTTTGTTTAAGCGAACAGGTAGTTTTAAAAGTTGCTCGCCTAAAACCAAACTTTCCATTCCGGAGTTGAGATATATAAGTTTGTAATTCGCCTGTATATCTATTCCGTATAATTGAAACTCGGCTTCAGCAAATGGCGCATTAGTCCGGCGGAAACATATAACACAGCCTTCGCCTTTTTCGGGACTGTCGTATTGGATAGCCATCCACACTTTGTTGGTAAGCGAAAATTCCGTAAGAGGATAATAATCAGCATTCATGAGATAATTGTATTGTTTAAGGTCATCAAAAATCGATTTGACTTTTTCCTTCGAAATATTGAGCGGTGTGTGTGGGTCTTCGTTCATTCCCAAATAAAACAAAATTGGGTTTCCGTCTTTATAATTTCCGTAAAGTCCTACCGATGCATTTCCGTTGGCCATGCTGCGGTCTTTGTATTTATTGTTAGTCATTCCCCATCCTGACGAATTGAATGGTAAATACATATTCAAACCATACGACTCGTTCTGTCCTGCTTCATACATGTCTTCGTGTGCTGCACATTGATAATCTGAGCGCCACATAGGTATTGAGCGTTTGCAGGTTTCGTAATCTATTCGTCTGCCTCCGCTGGCACAATTGTCTATCAGTATATTGGGTTTTGCAGCGCGTAGTGCATCCCAAAATTTATAAAGTCCATCTATATATTGTATTTCGGTTATACCCTTCCTGCCAGTTTCATCTGCCATTTGCCAATAAGATTCAGGCTCGATATTATAGTCTGTTCTGAAAACATCAACATCCCAGTCTATAAGGCATTTAGAAATAAGCTCAGTAATGTACTTCAAGCCATCTGGATTGCCTAAGTTGTATAATCCTTTAGCTTTTTCATTTTTTCTTATCACAAATTCGGGATGCTTAACTGCTATTTCAGTACCTGTGTTGACATTTTCAGGTTCGAACCATAGCATGAATTTTAATCCGTTTTTATGAGCTTCGTCAGCTATAGGTCGCATGCCATTTGGGAATTTACTTTTTTCGGGGAACCAGTTGCCGCGTCCCGATGTCCATTTTCCGTCCGGTCCGTTGCCATACCAACCGGCATCCATCCAATAAATATCAGCGCCGGTTCCGGCTATGGCTTTTATTGTACTCAATTGGTTTTCTTCGCATACACCTTCGAGCGATGAAGCTCCGCCCATCACAGCCATTGCCAGTGGGGCTTTGCCATTCCACTTTGGCACAATAACATCATTCATATAACGCCTGAATAAATTGGTTCCACGCGCAGCATCAGTACCTTCCCAATACAAAACGCAAACAGTTGGCAAACCAATTTCTTCTCCTGGTTTCAAATATGTTTCAATATTAGACATTCCTGCACTCATTTGCGTTTGACCGCCAAATTGTAACGAAAAATCGGCTTTCCAATTTCCAGACCAACCAATAGCTGTTACGAAACCATGTCCATTACACTCTAAATTCCAGAAAGGTAGAAACTGTTCACTGGAACGTCCGTTACGCGAATTCATTTGGAAAATGTCATTTACCTCAATTATCTGTTTTATTGGCATGAAATCGAATCTGCTATTTGTACTACCTGCGTTGCAATTCAAAAAAATCGGTTCGTACACTGTATTTGTACGTAGCTGCATATCTAAAGATTTTACGTTGGTTAATACCGGACTATTTACGGTGCTTGTATTTTTGAACGATAATTTCCATTCAACAGCAGGATGTTTTAGAAATTCAATTGATTGGCACTTAACCTCAAAAGAGCCATCAGGCCTTGTCCATTTGCATTTGTGAATAACACGGTCGGTTAAAACGCTATCCGTGAAGTTTGAGTTCCATTCAGATAAAAAAACACTTGATGATTGACCATCTAAATCGAATGAAAATGGCATTTTCATGATGATCGATTCATCCATCAAATCATCAAGCCATAACTTTTCTCCATTTTCTAATTCTACATTTATTTCAGCCCAGTCAGCATGACAATAATTGGAACTTTGTGTAGCCGAAACTACTTTCAATGTAAATACTTTGGCTCCTTTCAGATTTATCTCTACTTTAAGCGGTTCTTCGCTGGTATAAAGCGGACCTGATTTCCAAAGGATTTTTCCGTTGGATTCTACTATAAAAATAATTCTGTTTTCTGCATTGTCAGTTGTTTGATTATTATTATCATAACCTACCTCCGCAAACAATTTTTTCCCCTTATCTTTCAATACAACCTTTACTTCACTGTTAGCATGAACACCCAAACCATGTGTATAATTTTTATTTTTAATTTTAATGTTGTTACCATTTGTAGATTTATTTTTCATCAGCTTACCCCACCCTTGTTTAATATCAACAATGTAAGAATTTGAGTTGCTAAAATATTTTGCAAAATCTTTGTAAAATGCAAGTTCTTTTTCAGAAGCCAAATATGGTTTTGTTACTGTTTGCTGACAAAAAGCTGCCTGAATAACAACAATAAATACAATGCTTAATAATAGATTTTTCATAATTTAAAATAAAATATAGTTTAAAGTTTAAGGATAAATGGAAATTGATTTTTTTTTTACAAAAAGGTCGTAATGATGTTGAAAAAACTTGTAAGAATACATTGGCTTTAACAATAACCATGATAAACATAATAGTTTAATATTTCTCTGTAATATTTAATTTTTTTCAATATTCAACCATTGGCAAATATAACATAAAAACATAGTAAAAAAAACCGGCTGGAACAAATCCTGCCGGTTTGTAATAATTAACTAACTTATTTAGAACTTATTTATACAGAACTTTTTAACAGCGATTTCTTTGTTGTTTGAAAAGCGAATAAAGTATATGCCACTTTTATAGCTTTGTATATTTATGCTTAAATTTAAATCGGAGGGATTAATTTCCATGTTTTGTAGAATATTTCCGGATATATCTGTTATTACAAGTTTAGAAAATTCTTGATTTTTAAATGAAACATATAAGTAATCTTTAGCAGGATTAGGATACAATTTCCAATCTGAGAATTTAATATTTTCAATTTGGGTAGCTTTTGTAAATGTGATCGTAAAATAAACGGTATCTTTATTGACACCTTTATTCGCAACACCTCCATTATCTGAAATAATTATTTCGATAGAAACAGTACCTTCTTGATTAAGTGGCGTAAATTTTAAAAGAGCTGAATCATCCCCCTTTGTATAAATTATAACTGGGTTTGCCAAAATTGCTGCATTTGAGCTCGTAACTCTAAAATTGACTATTTGATCTGTATTTTGGTCTCCATCGTTAATGCCTGTCAGAATGATCGTTTTCGTTGTGGCATCGCATGGTACTGTGATATTTGCTACTTGGTCTAATGTAGGTGCATGATTTACAAAAGAAATAAACAATGCACATATTTGTTGAACCGACATATCGCCATTATTAAATGAATTTCCACCATTGTCTTTTAGCTTAATGTTTAAATTGGTGTTTCCAAACACTTTAGGTAAAGGAACAATATGTAAAACTGCGGTATCGCTTCCTTGTGTATATTCTACAAATGCGGTATCAATAAATGCGCTGTTGTCAGATGTTATCGTGAAGAAAAGATTTTGATTCTTATTAAGATCACCATCGGAAATGCCTGTGAGAACAACTGTTTTTTCTGGCGAATCTTCCAATATACTAACTCCGATGATTGGGTTCATTGTGGGCGCTAAGTTCACATCTTGTAATACATTTACTTTCAAAGTCATGGTAGTCGTTTCTATTCCACAATGTAACACTCCACCATCGTCTTGAACTGTAATGGTGATTGAAGCATTACCTACGCCGCTGGGCAGATGTGTATAGTGCAATGTGGCAGTACTTTCTCCTTGTACATAGTCAACTATAACTGAATTGGGAATAATATCAGTATTGTTACTTTTTGCTGAGATCGTAATATTTTGAGTTAAGACAATATCGCCATCAGTAATACCGGTCAGAGTGATCGTTTGTTGTTCCAGGGCAGAATTTTCGATCGTAATTGCGCTTGCTTGATCAATGGTTGGAGGATTATTTCCAAACGAGCCATCGAGGGTCGTAACGCTGTAAGGGGGCAATAACAGTACATCAGTAGCAGCAACTTTTCCAATGAACTCACAATTCATTGCTTCAGAGGTTTGATATACATCGAATTGCGAAGGCATATTGGCACTTGTAATTTTATAGGAGAAAGGTGCTGCGTTGTTGTTTATCATAACAATAGCTGTATGTCCGCCGTGCGTCGAATTATTAATATAAGCGGTTGTTAATATATTCTCGTTTGGCGAAGTACAAGAAATACGTGCAGCACCCGGGTGTATAAATTTGAAATAATTTTTTGAAACGTAATACATTGAAGTTTTATTACCCATTTTATCAATTAAAGCACCATCTGAAATATCCCATGATGTCCACATGGTAATGTTTCCGTAAGCTAATGCACCATACAATGCTTGTGCCCAATACATAGCGTCAGAAAAGTTTGAATAATCTTTGTAAGTTTCAGTCATCCACATTTCTTTGGGATATGCGCCTTCTTTTGCATTGTTGTTTAATGATGTCCATTTTGAGAAGTCTGGCGAGCCAGCGCCAATACCATCGGCAGCGTAACCATGAGTGGCGATAAATTGTGTGCGTTTGTTTGCCTCCGTGTTTGCTTGAATAGCATCGATGTATTGATCTATCGTGTTGGAGCCTTGTGTAAATACCTGCTCGGGCGCATAGAAACCTACATTAATGCCTTCTTGTTCAAAACGTTTACTAACCACTACGATTAATTGTGCGAAATGCGAGGGGTCTAGTATTGCTGAAGGATAAGGCTCGTGAAATGCAGGTTCATTTTGAATTCCTACCCCAGTTAAATCAAAACCCATTTCTTCTTTAAAGAGTTTGCAGGTAGCAACCATCATTTCGGCAAATTCATCATAGTTATAATATTCCAGTTTATTGTCGGTAGCATCGCAAGTAATTGCACCTCCCATGCTGCTTTCTGAAAGATTATTTTTCATCCAGGCTGGAGGGCTCCATACTGTGAGAATGAAATTTTCAACACCTTTTGCATGTAAGTTGCGTAAGTAGTTCCAATCAAAAATATTGCGGTTCATTTTGCTCATGTCGAGTATAAATGGGTCATCATTATCGTTTATTGGTTCTATTTGGTTATTTATCAATCCAATACGAGCAGCGGAAGCACCTAAATCTGTGCTGTAATAATCTAAATTACTTGTACAATTTTGTAAAGTAGTACCGAAACCACGTATAGTTTGATATTTCGTTATGCTATCAATGGTGATAGAATTGGCGGTCTGTGGGTCATTGCTAAGTACCGAAACTGTAAAAGAGTCTAATTTTACCTCAGAGCCAGGTGCTGCTACTGTAACTTTTATTTTTGCAATACCGATAGCATTTCCTGTTGAATAACCTATTGTAGCTGTACCATCACTGCTTACGTTCGTAACTGTGGGGTCAGCTATTGTGGTATTATTGGAGCTAACGCTTAATACAACATTGTCTGTCTTATAATTACCATCGCTTATGCCGGCAAGCTTAACAACTTGTTTCAAGGTATTAACGGATTGAATATGTCCTCTATCTAATAGTTTATTCATAGTGCAAACAGAAACCGAATTAGGTAAAATAGTCAAATTTCCCACTCTGAAATTTTTTACATATACTGTACCTGTACAATTGGTGAATGGAAATGGGAAATTCTTGTCGTGCAAATTCCACAACAAGTCAGTTATTCGTGATATAGTGATTGGATTTCCAGCTTGGTCAAAAATTTTTGTTGGGTCTCTGAAATCTATAAATACGCTAGTCCATTGATTTTTAGGTAAAAATTTACGTTCTGCGTGTGCGCCTGGAGCATTACGATTGCCATTTGCATCATAAAAATAGACATGCCAGTAGGTATCAAAGGTAGCAGGATATATCTCCATGCTCATATAAGGATAATTCGTTAAATTTAATTCAGGCATATTGTACCAGATGCCTTCCCAGTTACTTTTGTTGGTCATGTTTATTTTCATAACATTATCGTAACCTCCAAAGCTTACAGTAGTTAGTGCGTATTTTGTATTATCAATAGCAATAGTGCCATCGGCGATACTTCCGACAACATTGTTGAAAGGCAATACATAACCATTTTGTTCATCGCTAAGTACATTAATGTTAAATTGAATGGAATCACTTCTGTTTCCATTGTTTTGACCATCACTACCATTATCCGTATAAACGATTGTAAAAGTCGTTATTCCCTCTTTTACAGGCATAACATTTAGCGTAGCCGTTTTACTGCCAATAGTGTAATCTACAGTACCAGTTGCAATGGTTGGGTCATTCGTTTTTATTTGGAATCCAATAGTTTGATTTTTTTCATCACCATAACAAATCCCTGTAACGGGGAACGATTTTTTGCCTGAAGTAAGCAACAAGTTAACATCATTGATAACATCGATTTTCGGTGGATTGTTGAAATTATTAAATGAGTTTACTGTAAAAGTCATAGAGGTCGTATTGTTTGTAGCACCATCGTCTTTTATCGTAACGATAATTTTCACGCCTGTTTTGGCGGTTTCTGCTCTAAATTTGAGTTTTGCGAAGTCATAACCCTGTGTATAATTTATAGCAGAATTGGTGATAACGTAATTATCATCGCTATTTACAGTTATTGTTAACGGTTGGTTTTTAGTAGTATTGCCATCACTAATACCGGAAATTGTAATTTCTTGCTCAATTCCTATTGGAATACTCATGTTTGCAACCTGATCCAAAGTCGGAGCAATATTATCTTCTATTGCTAAATTGAATTTAATCGATTTATCATTATAAGCACTTAAACCTTTTGCAGTTAATGTAATTGTATCTTTTCCGGTAGCATTGGCTTTAACGTTAAAAGTGAGCGTAGCCATTGCATTGGCTATAGGCGTTATAGCAACGTTTTCAATTAAACTACTTCCACCGTTTAATTGTATAGCTGAAGCATAACTTATATCAGTTAGTTGAATGGTGCGTTGAATTGTTTCGTTAGAGTATTCTTTGTTTGAAACGGCAGATATATTTGCTGCTTTTTTAACGTAAGCTCCAAGTTGTAAATTATCGAACCACGCATCGCCAGTCCATGTTAAAGCATTGCCGTTAATTGCAAAGAAAATTTGTGTTATAGCTTTGTAATTAACGTTTTGTCCGCTAAAGTCAATAAATACATTGGTATAATGTTCATCAGCCGGTGAGAAGCGGGCATAAACATTTGCACTTTTTATTCCATCGCCAATATAACATAACATTTTAAAGGGTTCTTTTAAGTCCTTCGCTTTTGCGCATATTTGCATATATGGATTCTCCGAAATATCTACCGGGTTACTTAAGTTTACGCCAAACGATGTCCATTTCGTATTTTTGTATCCTTTTATTTTCAAGTTGCCATCGGCTTCGGTGAGTTTGTATTGACCACTGGTAGCTACCCACCAGTTATTAGCGCCATCATAAAAATCATCGCTGTAACCATAAGCGTTCATATCTTTTACGACCACGTCGAAGGTAAATACAACCGAGTCTGTGCTGTTAAAAGCGATGCCGCCGTCGTCTTTTACCATAACACTTACGGTGGCTGTACCTGCTGCAAGCGTTGTATATGTGAATGTAGCGGTTTCATCGCCTTGATTGTATGTTACTTGTGGCGCAGTTATGATATTTGTTTGTTGTGTAGTTACACTAACGGTTATGTTTTGTGTTTTTGTCGGGTCGCCATCGTTAATTCCGGTGATAGTTAGCGTTTGCAAACCATCGCTGTTGTAATGAGTTTGATTTCCAATAGCAGTAACTGTAGGAGTATTGTTAATGTTAGGATCGTAAATAGGTATTACGAACGAAATTATTGCTGAGTCGCTGGCATTAAGTTCGGTATCGCCATTGTCTTTTACTTTTACAGTGATAGTTACATCGCCTTTACCTGTGCCAGCAGGTGTATATTTCAATTGTGCTGTATTATTGCCTTGATTATACTCGATAACAGGGTTGGGAACAATTGTCAAATTGGAGCTAACAGCCAAGATAGATATATTTTGAATAACAAAAGGATTTCCATCAGATATACCTGTCAGATTAATAGTTTGTTCTGGTGCATTGTTTGCGGTTAAACCTTGTTTTGCTATAGCATCAATGGTTGGAGGAATGTTTTTAGGTATAAAATTGCCTTCATCAGAGCCTATGTCGGGATTTGTCGAATGGCGGGCTTCTCCGTCTATGTCTGTTGTTATACTAATCGGTGTTGCAATTGCTTTGCCACCTTTTGCAATAGCTGTGGCAACGTTGGTTTTTAAGTGTACATTGGCAAGCGGGTCAATAAAGGGCGGAAGTTCAGTAATAGCGTGTGAGTCTTGTCCTGCAGTAGCTGCTTGATATGCGTTAAGCGTAATATAATCGGGATTTACGCTGATTAAATTAGTTGCGCTTGGATTGCCAGTATAATATAAATTGTTGTTCGAAGTAGCGTTTAGTGACAGAATTTTAGTATCTTTAATAGCACACGCTTTAATTGTACCTGTGCATAGATTAGCAAATATATTATTTGCCAGATCAATAGAAGTCACTCCGGTTGCTAATAAACAAGCCGATCCGCTTCCAGCTATATTGTTTGCAAAATTAAGTGCTATAGTATTGTTATACAAATAAAATTTGGTAGTTGTTCCGCCAAGTTTTATGCCCACAACTGCATTTGCATTATTCGACATTTCAGCTTTTATATCGTAAATCATATTGTTATAAGCATAAACCGTTCCAGTTCCTATCGAAACTGCAGTAACAGCGGCAGTAGCAGACGAATTGTTTATTCCAGATATTTTATTGTTATAAAAATAAGTATCGAAGTTTGAATAGCTAATGTCGATGCCTGTACCGCTACCACTACCACTAAAAGTATTATTAAAGACTTTGAAATTTTTTTGGTCTCTTGTTAAAAGAAAAGCCCCGCCAGTTAAATCGGTTACCGTGTTATTCGAAATAGTAATATCTTCGTCTGGATAAATAGAGGTAGTCGCATTATCGTTAATATGAATACCTCTTTTGGCAGAAGTTATATAATTGTTATCGATAAGAATATTTTTAAATATTGCACTTGTTTTTCCTGTATTTGTTGGCGCAGAGAACGCAATCCCCACATTATTGTAATCGTTAGAAGTTTTATTTAATGTAATTTTACAATTTTTTATGGTTATGTTTTTTATCGGACTATACCAGGTTGCATATACCATAATACCCTTGCCAGGATTTGTAGCAGTAGTTTTGAAGTCAAGACCATCAATAGTAATGTTACTCTGACCCGCAATTTCGAAGAGTGATGTTTGATTTGAATTTATTATCGGGCGAGTACCTATACCGGATTGTTTAATAATAATAGGATTGTTGTCGGCAATTTTTAAAGACCATGCTAATACTAACGTTCCTGTTTCGGTAATAGTTGTGCCATCGGCTATCAATACCTGAATACCGCCTGTTCCCTTTATACCTTTGGCATTAATGTCGTTCAAACATGTCGATAATTTAGGATACGAGCCGGGAATAGTAAAGGTGGTTCCCCCCGCAATTGCAGCTACAATGGTTTTGTTTCCGGCAGGAGCGGCAGGATTTGGTTTTACAATTGCCGCTACACCATCGATAAAAATATTGAGGCACTCCGCATCAAGTTTATTACCGACATTGGCGTTTTCAGTTATTTCGTACATAAGAGTAAAGGTATATGCACTTGAACTTGCAGGTAAGGTTTGATTAAAGTTCATGGTAAAAGCTCCGTTCGGTGCATTATAAGTCACGACAGGAAGCGTAGTTGCGAATACAGGATTTGTACCTGAGGTAGCACCGTAATATAAATCGGCTTTTACAATATCTGCATTGTTGGTAGTACCGTTGGTCGTAAAATCGAAACCAGTAATAGTAACAGGTGTGCCCGGATTAGTAACTACTACATTAATACCGATAATACCTAATTTTTGTGTATTTTGCCCAACATTTGAAGTTGTTTGTGTTACAGTACACGATACATATTGCGCATTGATTTTCCCATTTATTCCTGCTATAATAGTCAGCAGGAATAGGCAAAGAAGGTTTTTTACAATCTTGTTTTTAATGTTATTAATTTTCATATAATTGAATTTGTTAGTTAGACATAAGGCAAAGCTACCTTGTAAAAATTCTAACTACTATACTTGGTTGTCAGGAAAGTAAATATTACTATGATTCAATATATATATTTGTCAAAAATCAGTTACAGGATTGTCAATTTTGCTGAAAAACGAAAATTATAAACTGGTTTGGAAACTTAGGTTTGCAATATCAGAAAAGAGAAGGAATGGATAAATACCTATGCAATAATATTTATATTGTATCAAAAAACAACAGTTTCTTAGCTGAAGCAATGATAATAATTTTTATTGTGTTAAACTTTTCATTTTTTGAATATTGCTGCAATTGCACTTTTGCTTCATTGTATTTATCTTTAATCGCCGCTGCTTCCTTTTCTTTTGTCGATATATCTTCAGCTTTAACAAATTTAAGTTCAATCAGATAATCGTATTTTACATAAGCAACAAAACGTCTGTCTGGTTCAAGTGTTATATCAGCATAACCTTTGT
>Ga0316608_1000606_pt1 | contig 16144 bp, 28 predicted proteins | sample MIS2016152B_MG_FD_207673 | JGI IMG/M metagenome (GOLD analysis project Ga0316608, IMG submission 207673) | Microbial mat bacterial communities from Middle Island sinkhole, Lake Huron, Michigan, United States - MIS.2016.152B | ecosystem: Environmental > Aquatic > Freshwater > Lake > Sediment...
GCGTGTAGCGTGTGTGAGCGTGTAGCGTGTGTGTGCGTGTGAGCGTGTAGCGTGTGTGAGCGTGCTCTTTATCGTGATTGTTGTAGTATTAGGGCTTAAAAGGGCAAAAAACAGCCCCTTAGGTTTTTACCCATTTACCCAACCCAAACCCATGTACTATCAATCACTTGCAAACATTTTACCCAACACCCACAAGCCCACAAGTTAACTGGTCCTCACGCTTATGAAAATATACAATTAACGTGCCCTTCTACTTCTACCTTTAATATCAATACGTTAAAAAGTAGTTCACTTTCACTATTGACTAAACTTGAGTAAAATGATATAGTGAAAGGGTGTCAAGTGTTTAATCTCAAGACAAAGGAGTCAAAAAATGGAGATTATAGTAAAAAATTCAAACGGCGGGGCGGGTAGATTCCATATACCTCCAAAAGCGCAATTGCCCGAAAAAAAAGAGGTCCTCGAAGTAATAAAAAAATACATCAAGACCTGTAAAAAGTTAACGTTACGTTTCTCAATTGACGACGAACCTTCGTCACTCGAAGAGATTGAGAAGACGTTAACGTCTTCAGATAATCGCTTAGAGCTAGTGAAACGTTCGTTTGTACACGAGTGTTTCAACAAAAAATACATCCATACTTTTTTTAAAGACGGTATGTACGGGTCACGTCTGATCCTTGTAAACTTTCGCCCGTTAAAAGAATCTGCGAAAGAAAGTGACAAAGTGAAATACGACGATATCTTAAGGGAGGCTTTCCCTCAGAATATTCCTTCCGAGTTCGGCGTTGGAAACGATGCTATATTTTATGATGCACGCAACGGCGGGGGCACATTTTACAAAAAATGTGGGCTCATGAGAAGTGAGCCGTTATGCCTCCAGATGTTGGGGGCTTATAACCAGCTAAAGCTTAGAGAAATGATTAAAGCTACAACACTAGAAGAGGTAAGGCATAGAATAGATAAAGACGTGCTTATGATTCTTAGAAATGTCGCAATAACCCAAATGGCTATAGATAAAAGCGATAGGATTTTGTCTGTATGGGGCACAATAAAGCACAAAACGGGGCTTGGAATACCCGTGCATATTTTTACAGCACTAGCAGAAAAGAAAGAGGTGTCAAAATGAGTCAAAGTGTAATAGAGTATCAAAAGGAAGAGGCGAATAAATGGGAGTCACAAGAAGACGCTGTAAACTGGCTAAAAAGATATCGCACTACTTCGATAGCTTATAAGATTTTAAGTGAAGCAAGTAGAACGCTTGAAAAGACGGGAAAATCTTCGCTTAGGCTAGACGGTTATTTAGATTCTTTACTCACGTCGTCTTTTCAATTTTACCCAACAGATAAGGGAGCTTTTTCTTTTGATCCTCGAATAGGGTACTACAGCACAACAATCAATCGGTCGGCGCTATCAAATGACTTTCTATTTGTTAGAGCCCTTAGATTTTTCCCTAATCTGTCTATGCTTTTAAAGAAAAGATTTAACGCAATCAAATTAAACGATTCACTATTTTCTTCTTTCTTTGAAGATGATGAGGCTGTAAGCGGTATCTTAGACCGTATCACTTCGCTAGATTTTTTCTTAGCAGATAAGCTTTCATATTCCTCATACACGAGTTACCCTAACATTACTAAGCTCATCAAAGAACTGCAAGAGATGCAAGCAAACTACATCAAAAAAAGTGAAAAGATGTACTTAAATTTAAACGAGCAGTTTTTGAAAGAGGGTTACGTCGTTTTTTCAAACCTTCACTACTTAAAAAAGCACATAAATGTTCCAAACGGCACGGCTATCATAGAATGTTATATTTCTCAAGACGATAAAACGTTGAGAATAATCTTAGAATGATCACATTCTTTGTGTTACTGCTAGTCATGTTCTGGCTAGCGGTCGCAAGTGAAGGAGTCTTACAAGAAACGTGTCTTGTTTCTCTTAAAGTTTTCTTCATTTGTGTAATCATTTTAGGGGCGGGTTTTTTTTCTCATTATGCTATTTTAGGGATAGCATACATTTTAAAACAAGGAGTAAAGTTATGAAAAGTAAATATGAGTTGGGTGTTAGGTTCTCAAATGATAGCGTTCACTATCAGTGGTCGCTTGCATGGCTTGATACTTTTGAAGAAATGGTGTCAAGAATCGAATCAAACAGTCAAACGAAACTAAACAAAGATCAAATCAAGTCTTTAAAAGAACACAAGTCTTGTGACGTGTTTTTGAAAGATATTGGCGTTACTGCAACATATTCTTACTGCAGGGGGTTTTAATCATGGGAAAAATTTATATGGTTTGGTTTAGCGAACAGGTGAAAGAGTTTTTAGCATGTTTAATTTATGGGGGTGTATCTCCTGATGATATGCGATTCAACGCACGCACGCATCAAAGTCATGTTTGTGCCGACAGTAAAGAAGAGGCGATAAAAGAGCATAGGCGCTTAAGAGCAAACTACTACAAAGAATGTGACCGCATTCTTTTTAAAGATACTCATAAGGAATTTAGTGTAACGGTTTCACCCGCATGCTATAACCGGCACACGCTAGAAGTAAGATGTGAGAAATTTGACTATATTACATCCACCGTGTTCTTTATTAGAGATATGCTCTCAAGCGAATATGAAGAAATTTTAAGAGAGTTAGGGCGGCATGTTCCTTATCTTCTTTCTAAGTCTAACCTCAACAATCCGCCTTGCTTTAATACTTGGGAAGAAGGGTTTACGTGGTTGCGTAAAGATGAGAACATAGATGAAAAAGTTTATCGGGCTTGTAAAGATGCAGAAACGTGGGATCTTTTAAACAGGGAGTTATTGCAGATAAAGCCCGGGGTGATTTATGAGAAGTGCGAAATATGCTCACGAAAAGAAGCAGTCTTAAGAGACACCGGGTTTCATTTATGTGACGGGTGTGAAGAAAGCATTGGAAAAGGAATGGATCTAAGTGTGCGAATGGGATACCTGAAAAAGCGAATATAGGGGAAGATTACTGCCCTTAGAAGGGTTCTTTAAGAAAAGACTTGACACAAGTTTTTTCCAGAGGACTCCTTTACCGCCTCTTCGGACCAAATCCGAAGGGGCTTTTTTCGTGCTCACTTTTCCCACGCCCTCGGGATACCTGAAAAAGCGAATATAGAGGAAGATTACTGCCCTTAGAAGGGTTCTTTAAGAAAAGACTTGACACAAGTTTTTTCCAGAGGACTCCTTTACCGCCTCTTCGGACCAAATCCGAAGGGGCTTTTTTCGTGCTCACTTTTCCCACGCCCTCCAACCCCTGCGCACGCACGACCAGCCCGCCCCCGCACCCCCATTGTTGCAGTATGCAATCCGCCACGTCTAACTTACTCAATTACTCAATTACTCAAATTTCTTCTTGACTCACTACTTCCCGTGTGTTATGATATCTCTTGAAAAGCGGGCACGTTGCTTGCGCACAAAGTATTGAAAGGAATGACTCATGAAACTAACAGAACAACAAGAGAAAATAATAGCTACTATTGTGAGCGGGGATCCCCTGCAAAATTTAGTCATAAGTGCTGTGGCTGGGGGCTCCAAAACTTCTACGCTGGCTATGGCTTCTAAGCAAGTTTCGTTCTCAACGTTTCTTGCTTATAATAAAGCAATAGCCGAAGACTTGAAAGGAAAAGGATTGAACGCTTCAACCATTCACTCCCTTGCATTCTCCTTAAAACCTTCTTCTTCTAAGCTAGAATTGGGGAAACTAAAATATCTCCATCAAAAAATGATGCTTCGCTCTCCTGAATATATTCTCAAGACACTTGTGTCACGTGCAAAGAATTATCTTCCTGAAGATCTCACTTCTTTTTTTAAGAGTTACTACCGATCCCTTGTCGATCAAGGCTCCATCTCTCCCGTTCATGAAGACAGGGAGGAACTTCTTTTCGCCGATGCAAGTGACTTGTATACAGCATCTATCGAAGAAAAATCCATCCTTGATTTTGACGATTTGGTTCTTCTTCTTCTTGACCCTCAATATAAGGGAAGAATCCAAACGTTATTTGTGGATGAAGCTCAAGACTTAGGAACGGTAATGATCCGTGCTGTGTGTAACTTGGGAAAAAGGGTAGTTGCGGTGGGTGATCCCCATCAAGCTATCTATCAGTTTAGAGGGGCTAACACCAAGGCATTCTCTTATATAAAAAGTATCCTGAACGCCCATGAGCTCCCTCTTTCCTACACTTTTCGCTGTGCTCAAGCTGTTACTCAACATGCTCAACGCTACGTACCTCACATCCGAAGCTTTAGAGAAGAGAAAGGGGAAGTGGTTTATACGACAACAAGGGGCATACCTGAAACTCCTTTAGGCTTTGAGGCGTATCTTTCTTTCAAAAATAAAGAGGCATTATTTGCGTACGCTTCTCTTTGTCGTCAAAATAAAGACCCTCACTACTTGGGTAACTATCTCAAACAATTAGCACCAGTTGTGAGAAACTTTCAAACGTGGAGAGGTGTTGAATCAGAAATCGAAAGCAAGCAACGTGCGTTACGCTCACGTAATAATGTGAAGCTTGCTTCTGAATTAGAGGCATTAGAAAACGTCTTAGAAGTGGGATCACGTTTGGAGCTCACGTTAGAGCATCTCAAAAAGATTTTACTCAAAGATACTTCTTCCTCTTCTTCATCTTGCATCGTTTCAACGATCCACGGAAGTAAAGGTTTAGAATGGGATAGTGTCTTCTTTGTGGATTCTCTTTATGCTCCCACAGAGCAATCGGTCAACTTAAAGTACGTGGCTGGCACACGTGCTCGCAATCTCCTCCATGTCGCAAAGATAGAAAAAGAGAAAAAAGGGGAATGCCTCCCTCCCGTCACCAAGCCGGTCACACACCCTGCGACGGAAGACACGAAGGAGTACGAGGATTATCCTTTTTAATCCTCTTGACATCCACTTACCCAAATGTTATAATGGATAAGTACTCGTAATGATTATAGTAATCTTACGATTTTACACACCAGTTACTCAATTACTCAAAGGAGTTTATCATGGCAAGAAGAGACGCAACACACGTAAAGCGACAACAATCAGCAACCCGCCCCGCAACCCCGCAACCCGTCACACCTTCCCCCTCCCACGAAGTGACTATCGCAGGCGTTGTTTACACGACCCTAGAGCAAGCAACTAGGGCGGGGGTAGCTTCACTATACCTCGAACAGTTACTGCCCGCCACAAGCGAAATAAACGACGAAGAAGAAGAAATGGAGGAAGTGTGAAGAGAGAAGAGCTTCTTGAAAAACTCGAAGACTACAAGCAAGACTATAAAATAAGTCTTGCTGAGGTAGATCTCACGCAGTTTAATGAACTCAAAGCACTCGTTATCAAGATGCACGATTTATTCGGTGCATCCAAAACAACCGAGATGCTCCAAACCAATCGAAAGAATTTGTACAACATCAGACATTCTGATTTTGTAAAAATCAAAGTGGGTAACTATCGCAAGCTACGCAGTTTAGCTGTTTTAGCCCTCTCACAAGCCGAATTGCATGTGGGCATGGCATTGACTACTAAACGTAAAATAGAGATGGCTAAGGGCAGGGGATTGACGCTCACGATGCAAGAGATCATGGACTCAACTTCCATAGAGCCTCACAAGATCGAAACGGAGTACGACGGGTTAATCATGCTCACCTTATCCGACGACGTGTCTAAATTTTTAGAAGAAGATGACGAAGACGAAATGCCGTGAGGAGACTACAACACCCGTTTGAGCTTTCCATTTTTTTTAGGTGTTAAATATTTTCAAAAAGGAAGGGGTCTCTATTTTTTAAACAGTGAACTGGAAAGTGTACCTCCTTTTTCTAACATCCCCGGGCGATTTTGATTTAAAAAAGGATACAATATATATATATAGCAGTTTACAAGTTAACTAGTGGGTCCAAATCGATTTTCCGTGCTAATTTGATATTTTCATAAAAAAATCGAATATCTTGAACACAATCAATCACATTGCGATAACCCCCTGATAATACTGCTGACCAAAAAAGTTACCTTTTTTCACCCCCTACGACAGTATATGGGTAGTCATAACATACATTTATGACTAGTAAATTCACATACTTGCAATTTTGCTTCACCTTTTTCTGTACCTTATTTGTGACTATTGGAGTAGAAACTTTTTTGTTTACTGTTATTGACTGTATTTACACTCCCTGATATGCTTAGAAAGAACCCTAAAAGAAAGAGAGGTTAGTATATGGAAATCAAGAAGTTAGAAGTGGACGTACTGCAAAAAATGGCGGTGGAGAGGCTACTTCAATTACTGCCCGAGTGGTCGGTCCTCACACATTATCGAATCACTAAGGGCTATGTCCGCCCCAGCAAGAAATATCTCGCTTGCCTGAATTCCCGATTAAACGAACAAGGGAAAACAGTGGCGGACTTGTGTGGAGGTTCAGACCAATGAATCTTATTCAAGTGGGGGAGGAGTGTTATATAACACCCATCGGCACATATGAGTTTCGAGAGGCTAGCCATAAAGAGATACTGCAACTGGTGGAAGGAAAAGCAACCCGAATCTCCTTCGAGGAACATATTGCCCCGTGGTTCCAAGGGCAATCCATCATTAAATACACCAAGTCTAATGGATATTTGACGATGGATGGAGTGATACACCCAGTTACAGTCGAAGGGAAAAAGGGAGTGGCTATCAGGTCGATGATGAATAACCCCATCACCCAAGCTGTGGAGGCACACAATAACAGAATACGAGGAATAATGGAAGAGGAAGGGCAACTAGAGGAAGAGGCGGTAGCCGACTATAACTCTAAAAGGAATACGTGTTTAGACGTATTGTTTAAAAGCTTCAAAGATCGAATAACAGGAAGAATGACTTCCGACGGGCTTAGGAAGGAAGTAGGTGAATGGCAACGGGGGATACCTAGCGTAAACAAATATAAATACATCGTCAACGTGGGTGAAAAACAAATGAGTATTTGTTGGGAGATGCCCATTGAAAGCGAAAATAAGTCCAACATTGTGTTCAAAGCATGCCCCAATATCGTTGTGGAAATAGACAAAGATAAGGTGGGTAAGGGCGGATTAAGCGACTTAATTTATCGAGGGATCGGAGAAGAGCATAAAGCCCATCAGATTTTTTATCCTAATTGGTTTGTGGAATTGAAAGAAGTGTGTGGCAAGTGTTGCCCTGAAGATCCTGCCCTCTTTCAAAAGATGAAGATGGATCCTACGTTGGAAGACCTTATCGAGAATCGATTAAATTCATTGTTCGTGCACCTAAAAAACTCCCACCTTCATAATGAGTTTAAGTTGGGATCTGGGATTCAACACTACAACAGTCAAACCCCTTCGGAATTACAGGTTTATCCGGGATTCTATACCTTATTTGATACACACCCTTGGGAAACCAAAACAATCACCGAGTTATTAGCTAGGATTATTGGAATTGAAATGTATGGAGCTAAACTATATTCAGGGCTAATTCCACACACGGGAGGGCAATATAAATCCTCAATATTCATCCAAGGTCCGGGAAACTCATTTAAAACATATTTACTAGAAAGATTAGCGGATGCGTTGGCTCTCACATGGTATGCCGATGGTACGTTTTCGATGAATCCCAGTATTGATCCGATGACAAGTGCTTTCCTGCGGACGGACCGATCTAAAACGGGCGGAGATATGTGGGATGACCCCGAAGGATTGAGGAGATCTGCTTTTGTCTATTGGACTGAAGAAGGGGATAAATGGGCACCCGACCTTCCTTTCCTGAAAAAACGAACGGGAAATGATAACACCACCGTTGTGGCTAAGCGTAAAGATGCCAAGAACATTCCTATATCCGCAGTGAATGTATTTGACAGTAACTACACGATCAGCCGACAGTGGTTCAGTGAAGAAGCCTACTCCCGATGTATTCCTATCGCTGTGTTCAACCCATCACTGAAAACAAAGTTACCTTACGAGTCATACTTTGCCATAAAAGCTTCGGGAGTTAATGATGAAGCTTTCAAGCCGTACCTGAATGTACTTAAAAAACGCATGAGGAACTATCAAGAAGGGATGTCATACAGCAAATTGAGCAACATTTATGTAGGGTGTTGCGTACTGTCATGGGTTATGACTTATGGCAGAGACCAATGGGAGCTGTTAAAATCAGATAACGGACCAGAGATAAGCCTCACGGCACCCCGGAATGTATTGCAATTCTATCGATCCAATGTTATGCTAGGAAATGGGATGAGCACACTGACCCCCATCAGTGAGAGGGGAACGTATAACTTGGTGCCGTTATCCCTCACATTGTTAGCAAGTCTTTGTGAGCCTTCTGAAGGAGGGCAAGTAGCTTTAAGCTCTATTGACTTCATCCTTAAAGGGTTGGTGGAGCCTCGCTTAACTAATGGTACTAGTAAGAAAGATGAAGAGATAGTAAAAGCTATCAAGAGGGCGGGGTTAATACTTGATGGAGTTATCCGGACTGATTCATTGCGATTTTTTGGCGTACCTACCACTATATCTAAGGGGGTTGCTACGGGGATTCGTATTAGACCCCAATACGCTCACTGGTTTAGTGAAGATAGTATCCGAAGTGTCGTCAAAATCACTGAAAAATCCAAATGGCTTGACGTGTTATTTGACACATTGCGTACAGATACTATCGACTTTTTCTATGAAAAGTATGTGGGTAGTCTTAAGATGGGAGGGGTATCGGAAGTGCCATGGGATCCCACTACAACAGAGTATATGGGAACACTTGAAGAAGAAGACGACTTCGATGAACTGCCTTGAAAAAAAGGAACAGTAACAAACGGAAGGAACCATAGATGAGCACAGAAAGTATCAAGAAAGACTGGGAAGAGCTGTCACCACTATTTACAGGGTGTGGGCTAAATTGGAGTTATTACCGTGAAGGCAATGAGATCATCCTGCGAGTGTCGGACAGTAAGTTGAATGAACTTAAGCTGGTGTTTAAGAACTTGGAGCAGGCTAAAGAGGGGATAACACACACGCTTATGATGGCGGTAGGTGTGTTTGCGATGACGAAACAAGAAGAAGAAGATGAAACGGAATTTGAGCTACCATAGAAAGGAGAAAGAAGATGAAAACATTTGTTAAAAATGATAGTTTTAAGATTTATCGCACGAACCCTCTCACAAGGAAAGATGACTGCATCGGGAGGTACTCGAATCAAACGCTCACGGTGGGAGGGGTCACAGTGACGGGTATTCTAAGTGGTTACTATGTTGAATCCGACACAAAGATCATGAGAGAGGGAAAACCTTGCTTTGCATGTGAGGTGTATGCCACTACAACAGAAGGGGTGGTATGTCGGGTGTTAGTGTCGGGGTGTGAAGAGTCTCACCCTACTGTGAAGAAAGAAGCTACCGTGGATGATATTTTAGAGATAGAGGACGATATGGAGGAGATGCCATGAGTACCAACGTCATCACTGCCTACTTCCTAGTGCCTAAAGCCATCACTTTGGAGGATATGATTCTTCTTCAAGGAATCTATTATTCGGTAGCGAACACCACTATGGTGCAAGGGATAGTCACGGATTACTCGTCGATACCCGACAAACGGCACACGGAGATCTACGTCTTCACGCCGTTTAACGAGAGCATGACACTAAACTCACGACACTGGCACTTACTATATCAGCCAACAACTATCAAAGCACCTTCTAAGATGCACTTCTTCTTAAGGTTCCACGCAGATCCTTTGTTGAATGCGGGAGCTATGTTCGAGCCAGTCAACACCTTGCACTACTCATTTCCTGAAGGCGTATTGAAGATGATACGGGCGTTCCAACTCCAACTACCAGCGGGCGAAGTGGTTAGTGTTTTTCACCAAGCCGTGCCCGCCTTCATGCGTGGGAATGAGAAAGTGATAAACAAGCTGTTTAATTACCCGGACTTCATTCAACTTATGATTGACTTAAAGAGTAGCTCACAACTTTGTGGGTAAAAAGACTTGACTTAGATATTTGAAAACTATATAGTACAGAAAGTACCGCTCTTGAGTGATGAGAGCGGATTGAAGCAAGGAGATTAGTATGAGTGATATTAGGGGTTTTGGTATAGGGCGGGTCGAGTTTAAAAAGGATTGGGAAGAGGACACTTTAGCGATCACGCTTGACGGCATACCCGTCGTGACTCTTGAACGATACCAACAGGATGACTTGGTACGAGCCATCAATGATGGACATAACTTTGAATACGGGGGAGATGACATCTTCAGAAGATTCACAATCTTTAGAGTTACTCCTCAATGGAGCAATGAGAGGATTATGCACATCGGCACATATTCCATAGAAACGTCCGCCACTGCATTAGCTGCATTAAGAAGGTTGTGTCACCATAGACGGAACATTTCATGGAGGGTACTCATCAGTGATGTGCCGGGGGCTAGGAGATTGATGGAAGAAGGAGAGACCGAAATTCCCATCAGTTTTGAAGAAGAAAGGTTTACACCTGAAGATGTTCTCCATGAACGTGAAGTGGAAAAACTTAAAGAGAAGGTGAAGAAATTACAAGAAGGGGTTCCAAACACTCCTGAAGGAGACGCATACCGAGTTGGCAGAAAATTCTACTTACAGTATGCACAGCCCACCGTTATACAGTTAAAGTGTGGTAAAGAACTGGTACTTGGGCTGAATAAGGAAGAAATCAAAGATGTTAAAGAACAGCTGGCAAACGTAAGTCAACCGTACCCGTTCATTACGGCGGGAGATGCTATCATTGCAACTAGTACAATATCATCTATACAATTTGGGAATGAGGAAACATCAAACATAGAAGAATATAGAAGGAAAACAGATGCTGGGAGATGAAAGTGAATATAAAGTTAGAAAAAGAAAGAAAGTAACGCTGGCTAGTGCTGTAAGGGCTTTTTGTGAGTGTGCAGATCTCACCCGCACAGAGATAGCTACGTTGGCGGGAGTGTCACGAGAGACGATCATCGGTATAGAGGAAGGAAAAGTGTGCCCAACTCATCAAGAGCTATCAAGCATCGCAGAAGCTTTAGGGTACGGGGTCGAAGTTTTTCTTGACGAATATTATGATGAGAAGGCAAAGGAAGCAATATGAGTCTAAAAGAACTAGAGAGCATGTATTTAGAGCCCGCTAAGATTCAACGCATAGCCGAGTATCAGGAGTTTGTGCGGAGAGTGGATACAATAGTGCACGTATCTGAAGATCACGGGCACAACTTGTATCGCAAGTTATCGGCAATTATGGTGGAGCTTGAGAGAGATAAAGTATTATTCCATTGTCTATCTTTGAAGAATTATTTAGAAGAAAAATGTATTGGATATATCGGGTGTGCCATTCAATTCCGACAACCGATGACTAATTTAACAGTGATCTTGGGCGAGCTAATTGAACGGGAATCGCTAGGAAAAGACATCCACATGTTGGACCGCCCTATTTATATCTACCTATTTTCCGTGATAAACGTGTTCTGGAATGAGAGTTTTATTGAGAACACTACAACAATACTACGAGCGAAGTTTCCACAGAGGTGTAAAGAGTGGGGATTAAATGAGAAAGAGGAGGATGGCATGGTGTGTATAAATTTAAACCCGATGATTGAAGGGTATACCGTAGTGCCCTTTGGAGATGATATAACCATGCGTGTGCCTACACACGCTATTGAGTGGAGCATGAAGCGTGCGGGCAATTCACGCTCGCTCACGCTATGCGACACCATACCAGCTTCCGTGGAGAGGCTCGCCCATTGCACGACAGGTAGTGGGCACGATGGTTTTTTATCGACGATACACGTTTTGATTGACTGGAAAGTGAATAAGATCATTAGGGAGCACGCTATACGATATTACTTTAGAGACATTTGTTCGTCACAGAGCCTCATGTATAAAAGCAAAGAGCTCACGGGATATGACAATGAAGACGATATCCCCGTGGGATTCAAGTATTGGATATCATTCTCAATGTCATATTTGGCGCTCAAGACGGTGTACGGTCAAAGACGCAACCATCGCCGTAAAGAATGGCGTGACTTTTGTGCGTGTATCGAAAAGCTACCGCAGTCACATCTAATAACTGGTGCTTTTAAGAAGGAGCAAGCATGAAAGAAAAGGTAATGGTGATTAGAAGAACGTGTGATCTCTGTGGTTACGAGATGCACAACAAGGCTGATGACAGGGATTTAGACTTTGAAGAAGGTGTCAACATGGTTACAGTACGCCGTAAAGTAGGGGATAAAGTCGAGGAGGTACGTTTATTATATCTACACATACAGGCAGTAGAGATTGAGGATTTAAAGGGAAACCACAAAGAAGTGGAACAATGTTGTTCATCGTGCTTGCACAAGTTGCTCGGCACCGATGATGGTAAATGATAAGTGGAGAAGAAATGATGAATGAACAACTGCAACAAGCTCTTGCAGAGCTTGTAAATATGATAAAAGGAGGATTGAGTCAGCTTCCGCCTTTCCTAAAGCAACTCACAACCGAGCTGGCACAATACCAGTTCGCTTCTGGGGTAGTTTGGGCGAGTGTCTGGTTTATCTCGTCAGTAGTGCTTGGAGTGTCAATTCTTTGGCTCATAAAGAAACACTTAAGAGACAAGAATGACGATGGCATATTCGGAGGGTTTGCTGTTATACTCAGTTTGGTTTTCATACTAACCCTAACACTCACGGCAATTAACATCACTAGTGCTTTGCAAGCAAAGTACGCACCAACAAGCGTGCTTATCGAGTATGTGACAGGTAAAGGAGGATGCGGAAAATGAGTGTTTACAACAAAAAATATCATGAATATAAGCTAGGAACACCAGAAAATAATTGCTTTTGGTCAAGGGTAGAGGAAAAGTATTACGACGTATCCGAGCTTGAGCCAGATGATGTCGAGAACCTTGAGCTCTTCAACACGGAGGTGTGCTCCTTCAGTCTTGATATTGAAGATGAGCTTCATGAACACTTTGAAGGGGAGGATTATTTATCCACTAAGGAGCAAGATAGGATAGCGGAGTATCTATCGAAGATAGAAGCTATCGTGAACAGGCATCCCATGTATAGCCCGATAGAGTCAAGACCTCCCGAAAATACCTTCGAGAAGGAAGAAAGGAAAGAATCATGAATTTAGTAGAATTTGCAAAGAAAGAATTGGCGAAGTTGCCTAGTGATCCCATGCAACAGATGATGAACGCAGATATTATGCGGGTGATAACCTTCTTTGAAGAAGTGGCTAATAATCATTCGGGATTTTCCGCATCGTATCTCTTATCAATGTTCACCCACTTAGCCGAACGAAAGGAACTAAAGGTAGGGATGAGTGATCAAGAAGCGGATATTGAGGAGGTTAAAAGCCTCCTCACAAAAGTTAGAAGATACTACAAACGCATAATGGGGAGAGGTCACAAGGAAGGCTTTCAGGTTCATGAAGTGATTCAGGATTTTAGAGAGAATATAGAAAAGCTATGGGATCCTCGTTATGACAAGGATCTTGAAGACGAACTCAAGGTATAGTGAGAATGAAGCATGAGATTATTATTCAAAGTTGTGGTATATATCTTAACCAGAAGGGGTATTTTATGGAATTAAGCGATGCAGAAATCAAAAGAAGATATAGAATGATCAAAGAACAAGAAGAGGAAGAAGCTAACCGTAGGCGAAAAGCTGAACGGGAAGCTAGAAGAAATACAACCGCTAGTAACGGTATGAGCTATGATGATGACGGTGAATATATATTGTATTCATGAGTGCCATCATTGATAGGGTTATCCTACACCTATTTTCACTGGCTTCAGATAGTCTTAGAACAACACACGCTTTGATAGAAGAAGAAAATAAAGGAGAACAATAATGGGCGAATACCTGAATTTACCCGAAACATCCTCACCAAGTGAGATGCTATATTCATTGGCTACTAAGGAATATATTTTCCTAGATACTGTGTGTGAGAAATCGATAGAGGAGATAGAGGGGCTAGCACTCCTAAACACAAGGAGAAGATACCTCCATATTGATGTTATCAATATGGTAAAAGGAGGACTGCCCTACCCCTTAAGTCACGAGCATGAGGCAGAAATATGGCATGCGCATAACCAGATCAATAAGGTGTTACAGAGCAATCCCATATTTGATTTATTGGATTCGAGACCTTCATTAGAATATTTCAAAGAAGAAGAAGAAGAAGAAGAGGAAGAAGGAGAAGAAGCATGAGTGAAGAGAGGATGAAGTACATTGAAAAGTGCCAAAAGTTTGTAAGGCAAGTAGACACGTTGGTGGCACCCTCTAGTGATCTGGAGCTTGAACGATACCGCAAGGTAGGGGCGATTCTTGAGGAGCAAGCAGAAAGAAGGTTGGCTACTAACGGTAGTGAATACGCTGAAGAGCAACGGGATGTTATGTTCTATTGTCTCTCCCTTTTAAACTACTTGGAGACGTATGGAGGCGTATACCCACGCCGTCTCCAACGCCCCATTACTCCCGAATACCATATCACTTCTTTTGAACAGTACCTCGGTATTCTCAAGAAGATCACACGTTCGGGTGAACAGCGTATCACTCTACCAGATTATAGTTTGTATTGCTTCACTTGGGAGTATGTCGCCACCCGATTGGATGATCGATTCATCGAGTGCATGACAGAGAAGCTTATCAAGAAGTTTCCACAGCATTGTAAAGAGTGGGGGTTAACGAAAGACCCCGTGGAGGTTAAAGTGATGGATGGGAAGGTTGTAGTAAGCTGGGAAGGGGATGCCAAAGAGTTGAGCGAAGAAGCGAAGGCAAAGTTGTATGACGCATTGACCGAGTATTATCATCAACGCATTGTTCAGTGGGGTATGGGGAAATGACAGTCATCAGTGGAGTTATGGCAGGCAAAACATACCTTGCTACTGAAGAGAAGAAGGAGCTGTTGAGAGCTCTTTACGACGTGACTAACGAGGCTCATGTTCATTTCACTGAAGCTGGCAATAGTATGGCTTCGGTATTAGAAGAGGGTAGTGATTATATCATCACTACTATCTCTTTTCCGCAAGTAGCAGAGCAGGTTGTAATACCTGCTCTTGCAGGGAAGTACCCTTGGCTCACACGTAACGCCACTGTGAAGCTACTCAAATATATGAACAAGAACATCAAAGAGTGGATGAAGCAGATTCCAATCCCCGAAGATGCGTTACTTGGAGGCAGGTTGGTGTTCACAGATAAGACGTTGACCCAGTATTATGAGGAATTAGCAAAGGAGAATAAGCATGAGTGACTTTGATACAATGGTATATGAGAGTGTGAATAGAGATTCCGAAACGGAAGCAGACTATACTTGTAGTTACTGTCACCTAAAGCTACCGGGAGGATGTTTTAAAGGGAGAGACGGTAAAATGTATTGCAACGTATGTCTACCGAACCCTGAAGCCGAAGATTAGTTCATTCTTGTGCTTGACACGAGTTAAGGGGTTTGGTAAGATGGGTTTTGAAAGGAAGGTGTCGAATGAATAAAGACTATTGCCACAAGTGTGGAGCAAAAGATACACTATTTACCGATGGTAACGAAGTACTATGTGAGAGTTGTATGCACGAGGAAGACCACGTTGCAGTGCAAGCCCATGGATTCAAGTTGAAAGAAGGATGGATTGAAGTGGAAGTGGAGTATTCCCCCAACAATCTTCAAAATTCAATGGAAGAGGCACTCGCACTGCGTCGGCTATTTTGGTAGGAAGGAAGGATGGAAAAAAAAAGAATGAAACTTGAGAAATGGCAAAAGAAATTACTAATGAGATATATTGTAGACCATATTCGCTGTTGTGGCGCATATGTGCTGGGGATAAGTCTGATCCTAAGTGGTTTCATGGTTGCAACTATTCTTATGGGAGAAGTCCTGAAAGAGCACCACCCAGAAACTTACCTTTGGATAGTGGTTGCGTTGGCGTATTCCACAGTATCTTCATTGTGGGTGGCATTCATGGTTACGGAAACTATAGGCTACATCAAGCATTATACACGGGGAGAAGAAAAATGAAAAAATATGAAGCAGGTGAATTGTTAGAAGGTACCCTCCAACATCAGAGAGATGTTAAAAAGATGCTGGAGATATCTACGGAAGCCTTGAGGATGAGGGCTGGTAGGCATGACATGGATAAGCTGGATCCCTCAAGGAGGGAAATAAACCCAGAGTTTCTCGAAGCTATCAATGGTGGCTTTCAGAATGGTTGGTGG
>Ga0316608_1000607_pt1 | contig 16122 bp, 11 predicted proteins | sample MIS2016152B_MG_FD_207673 | JGI IMG/M metagenome (GOLD analysis project Ga0316608, IMG submission 207673) | Microbial mat bacterial communities from Middle Island sinkhole, Lake Huron, Michigan, United States - MIS.2016.152B | ecosystem: Environmental > Aquatic > Freshwater > Lake > Sediment...
TTAAGTCCTAAGATTCCAGTACATGAAATTGTAACAAATGCACAAAAATTTGTAATTTTATCTTTATACTTTATCATTTTCAAACTCCTTTCTTTTAGCTGTGTAAAAATTTTCAGCCTCGTAAGAGTCATTTGTCCTAAATACTTCATACTTTTTATCGCCAACCCTGTGAACTACACGCCAAACACCATCAAACATAATAGGTTTCGATATTGTAGGATTGCCCTGCTTATCTCTTAACATTAAAGTATTCCTTTTTGTGATTTTTGAATTTCTTCTTCCTCATGTTTCCTTTGCTCTTCCTCAAATTTCGTATGTTGATTTTTTGGGTTGTAAGGGCAATGATAACACTTGTCCTTATTTAATGCTTGGATTAGCTTTAAGAGTTTTGTTATTTTGCTTTTCATATATATCTTTCCATATTCTTAAATTTATAAAATGCTGTATGTCTTGATTCGCTCTTACTTCTTTTTTTGCTTTGTTAAAATCATACCATAATAAACTTAAGATTAAAATTCCTTTCAGGTATGTTAAAGAAGGACTAAGAATCGCAATAATAATTATGATTGAAAAAAAATTGATTCGTTTTAGATAGTGATAATAAAAACTCATAACCATTACCATTGTCATTTTTGCTATGCTTCGGCATTCGTATATGTATAATTTATTATGCTTATCAATGAAATTCTGTATAGATTCTTTTAGGCTCTCTATACATCTGCCTGTCTTAAAACAAAAACTTAAAAATTTATTGTTTGGAAAATGTATCATCTTAATACCTTTGTAAAATATTTGCTAAATGTTCTAAATGTTGCGTAGCTTTTAGCAATTGTTCTGTTTCTGGCATATTGTATGTGCAATAATCTATTCCAATTACAAGATGAGGGTTTTGTTTCTCTTTTGTTAATGCCATCAACATCACATCTGTTTTTTGCCTTGCCATTTCGTGCTTAAAAAGAGGAAATTTTGATATATCCTCTTGTGAAGGGAATACTAATTCACTATATTTTTCAGGGTGTACATAAATTAGATAAAATTCCTTTTCAAAGATTTCCTTTGCGTACCCATTCAAAAAACCAATTTCCCTACCATCACCTGCGTTCCAAAATTCCGCTGTTGTTTCTGCGTTATTCGTAACTTCGTTAACCATCTTTACCTTGCCATATAACCAATGCGGAAGATACTCAGGCACATAGCATTTCAATATCCATACTCTATTAGCATTTGTTACTAACAATACTTCTTCAAGCAAATGTGTAACCTCTTCGAAAGAATAAATATCATCAAGCTTTGTCGCTTTCTGAACCGCTATCGCAGAAATAGGTAAATTATCAAACAAGTTTTTGACATACTTCACCGCTACAAAAAACATAGCAGTTAGCAATAAAATCAAAGTTGTTTGCAATGGGAATTCTATTATATCTTTGCGTATCTCTTTTATTTCTGTGTATATGCTCATAAAGTAAAATTAAAAAGGGATAGGCGTATAAATTTATGTACACCTATCCCAAAAGGTTATGTCAATGAAACTCCAACATTCTTGAAGATCACAATTCTGTTTGGATTGTAAACTATCGGTGTGCCGTATAGTTTTTGCATCCAAGCAATTGAATCACCAAAGTATGGCAAAGGTTCTTTAACTAATGGTAATAGCTGTTTGAAAGTTACTACTTCGTCTGTGTCCCAGTCAAAACCAAATGAGTAGGTAGTATCAGGAATTTCGCTTCCGTTATCTTCCGCACCTGATGCTTTAGTAGTTTTCAAGTATCTGTAATCAGATAAACCACCATTAACTGAAAGTTTTCTGTAAATTTCATAAGCTGTTGCACTTCTTCCCGCAGGTGAACCGTTATCACCAAGAACGAAAGTAACTTTTTTGCCTGCTGTTACAACAACGCCCTTAACTTCAAATGCTTTTCCTGCACCATAATTGCTTACGGGCACAAACGCATAATCATAAGTTCCTGCATCCAATAAAGGTGTAACCGCTAAATCGTTTACAACGCTTGCTACTGCCGTTAAAGCATCTAACTGATTAGGAGCTTTTTCATTTGTAGAAGCAAAAGCTGTTTTAATGCTGTTCAACATTGGGTGTTTGTCTTCCAACCAAGTTTGACCTTTGTGTTTCAAATACAAGTCAGTTTCAATTGCACCGTTAGTATTACCAAATCTGATATTCTTAGGGTCAATTTCAAGTTTCTTAACTGCATTTGCACCAACCATCATAGTCTTTTCTTTAACAAGGTAATTTGAATAGGCTTCAAACGCATCTAAACCCATCCATAATTTCAAGTTTTCAGGATCGCCATGATTACCTTCAATCACTTTACCTGCTAAATGAATATCTTCAATATGTAAGCATCTGCCTCTCAAATCTATAACATTCTGACTTAAATCTTTCATTCTCTTCAAAGACTGAGCAAGAACACCATTCCATTGCATAGGAACAAACTCTTCATTACCAAAAAATGAATGAACTTCGCAAGCTCTCAAGATTGCTCTTGTTTTCAAATTCTGAACGGTCGCAAGGTTATCAACAATAGATTTAGTTACAATCGCAGGTTTTGGCACTTTGCCAATTGCTCCGATGTACTTAACTCTTTCTTGAACTCTGCTTAATTCCTCATCATATTCTTCGGGAACTCCACCTTCTGCATAGAAGTTAGCACCACCGATTTTTGTAGCCTGAGCGAATTCTTCAACAGTTGAATACGCTTTGTCTTTTTTCAATGCTTTCCAAAACTTAATGCCTTTTTCTTTATCAACGGCATATTTCATAGTTTTTTCAAGGCTTTCCATTCTTGTAGCCCCAAATCCTGTTTGATTTTCAGGACTTGATTCATACCCTACGGATAAAGCTTTCTGCAATTGTTCGATTTCTTGCATCGAATTTGCACCACCCTCTAATCCATAAAATTCTTGATTATCCATTTTATCCTCTCTATTTGTTTGTTACTTTTGCAAAAGGTTTGCATTTGACTTAATCATTGATTCAAGTCTTTGGTCGATGAAACCTGTTTCAGCTCTTAGCACATCTTCTTTCGATACTTTGCCTGCTTCATAAAGCTTATCCAAAACATCTACTTTCTGAGATTTAGTCAGGTTTTGAGTTTCTGTCATATCATTGTTTTCTGCGAAAGGCAGGTTGTCAACGAATAGGTTTGAATTACTTGATTTAGCATTCATCAATCTTGCTGTTCCGCTTGCAATCAGGTTTGTACCTTTGTCAATTCTATTCAAAGATTTTGCAAGCTCTGAGCTTACATCTGCGTTAGCACCCATCACGCTAAGCATATTGCCTAATGATTTTGCTAAAGATTTAATTGCCTCCGAGTTTGAATCGTTCTGTTCTTTTATTCCCACAAAGAATTGAGTTAAATCAGCATCTTCGCTATCTGAACCAAGTGATTTTGCAAATTTCTCTGCTGTTTCGCCTTTTGTTTCTTCAATAACATTGATTGATTTTGTTAACTCTTCTTGTGTGCTTTTAATAAGCTCGTGCTGTTTTGAAATTGATTTTTCAACTTCTTCAGGAACAACATTACCCTGTTGTTTCTTTTCCCATTGGTCAGCCATCGCTCTCGCTTCGTCTTCGTTCTTACCCTGACTAAGCATTGCTTTGTAGCATTCTTCCTTCGTTTTGAACATAGTGTTACCTCGTTGTTTATTATTTATGTTTCCTAAACTTTCTTGTCTTGTAGCCCCAAATCCTGTTTGGGTTTCGGGTGTCGTTCCGTAACCTGTGGTAAGGCTTTTAAGAATTGTTGCGAATGAATCTCTGTTTTTTGGCTTTGTAGTGAGAACTACATTTGTGATTTGTGCTTTACTTACTAAACCTGTTTTCTTGTTTCTTTCTAAGTAAGCTCCTTCAATACTCCACCCGATTTTCTGTGGTTTGCTCGGATTAGCTTTGTTGAATGCCTGAATATTTTCCAATAGTCCATAAGCACTTTTTGCAAGTTTTTGTTGTGGATTTAACTGGCTTTCAGGAATGCCCTGAAATGGGAACAGCTCTCCCTCAAAGTCTATCTTATTGCCTTTCCTTATAATCTTTGTAGGAACTCCAATAATGTTATCAGGCTCTTGCAATAGTGCTGAATCGTGTTCGTATTTAATTTTACCCCAACCACCATCAAAATAGGATAGGTCTAAACCCTTCGTAAGAAGAGTTTCTCCGTCTGCATCTTTAGTTTCGGAAGTTATACAACCGCCAACTTTGATTGGCTTAGTTGGGTCATCGCCTGATTTCTGTAATACTACAGGGGCGAAAAATGAAAAGGTATTATCCATATTTTAGTCTATGCCTGAATTTCTTTTATAAAATGTCAAACATAAACTACTATATAGCATATTGTTTTATTGTGTCGTTTTTTACACTATTTTCAATATTTTAATATTTTTAGAAGATTTTGTAGCCAAAAGAGATGTTTAATGAAGGTTTTAAGTCGTAGTTAAGTCCAATCCCTGTATAAATGCCAAATTTCTTATACCATTTTTCAGGTTCTTGCAATTGCGGAATATACATCTTTTGTGTGTCAACTCGTGTGATTGTTTTTTTGAATACAATGTTTTTATAATCAACCTCAAATTTATTCAAAGGATTGTTGAAATACTTAATCCCTAATTCGGTATAAGAATCAGGATTCTCAAAAGTAGTATCAAGCGATGCAACCTGAACCCTATTACTATCAATATAGATAGTATCAAGTTTTGCTTTCCCTGTAAGATATTTAGTTATTCTCACCGTATCAACTCTTACAGAATCCTTGCCTTTTATATACTCAATCTTTGTTGGTGTTGGCAATTTGTCTTGTTTTTGTTCACCTACATAAAAGTTGATTATAACCAACAATAACCCTATCGCTCCAATTGTCAACCCTGCTTTACTCATACTACTCTTTCCTTCTCTTCCTGATTTTTTTAATTAAATTATACATATTCCTTATTCGCAATTTTTCAACATCACAAATTTCTCTTATAGTTTGGGACTTATAAACGCCCTTACAAACTTGGTTTTCTAACGATTTGGTGTATATTCTATGGATAGTTATTCTTGTGACGCTTAACTCATTTCTTATATCATTCTGGAAGTGATATAATTCCCTGATATGCTCGTGCGGAATGACTTCAAGAAGTTTGTTCAACCTTGAATTAAATTCTTCGCTATCTTCTAATAGTTCATTCTTGCACATATATAAAAGGGATTGCTTATTTAATGCCTAAATATAGCAACCCTTTTGATTAAAATCAAGTATTATTTAGTTAGTTAATTCTTTGCCTGTGAATCACTTTCCCGAAAACAGAAATTGATTTCTCAATTATTCCTTCTTCTCTAAGCTTATGATCTCTGATAGCCTCTTGCTGTTCTTCTTCTGATATTATTATATCATTTGAATATAACTCACTAACATCATTTGCATTTGCATACTTCTTGCCAAACTTCATAGCTTCGTCATGCAATTCTTTATATTCTTTTTCAGCTTGTATGAGATTTGCTTTAGTTTTTTCGATTCTCTTTGGCATACTTTCTACATTCTGTTTTGTTGTTCTATGCCAATCTTTTATATCTGCATACTGCTTTTTTAGTTCTTCTGGAACTTCCATTTTATCTTGTTTGTAAATATTGATTTTCTGCTTCAAATCATCAACCTGAGCTGTGTATTTAGTCAATTTATAGTTTTGGTTTTCTAAGTGAACTTTAAGTTGGTCAAGCGTTCTCTGTTCTCCGCTTACATATTGCTTACCTTGAACCAATGATTTCACAAATTTGTTCCTTTCCAAATCCCTCACCATTACCCTTTTCTTTATAGGGTCTTGTTCTAATTCAATTCTAATTTCATCTTCACTTGGTAAAGCTCCCACAAAATCAGCTTTTGTATCTATTCTGTCCTGAGCTTCTTTATCCCACATTGCTTCGTTCCAACCTTTCTTTTTGTTTACAATGTTGTAAGAAAGGCTGTCAAATGTTCCATTAGTTATGTAGAAATGCAAGTTTGCTTCTTTATTCTCATTTCCATAACGGATTGCTCTGCCGTTACGCTGAATAATCTCCGCAGGTGTATAAGGAATGTCTAAGTGATGCACATCTGTTGTCTTAACCTGAATATCCATACCTTCGCCCATTGACTTTGTAGTCCCGATAATTACCTTTATTTTACCTGAATTATAAGCATCAACAACATCTTGTTTAAGCATATTCAACTTATCGCCTGTGGCTTTAATATCTCTGTTTGTTTTTGGGTTTGTGATTTCCTGCCCTGAAATTATCGCAATTTCATCTGCCTTATAACCTCTTTTTATAAGCTCTTGTTTCATTTCTTGATGCAAATTTACCTTCAAACTGCCGTGTCCTGCATTATCTAAAAATACCAACTGCCCCGCTTCTTTATTCTTCTTGAAGGTGTCTGCTACTGATTCTAAGCAATTTTCAATCTTATCGCTGTTCTTATCATAACTTCTTGATTGAATTTTCACACCTGCGTGTGTGCCTCCGTAAAGTCTTGGGTCAATAGCTCCGCTCCTTGCTGTGCTATAAATCCCAACAAGTGTATCTTCCCCTTTTTTCCCTCTTCCTGAAAGTTTTTCAACCCTATTCTTAACATCTTCCATCATTTCGATATGCCCGTCAGACGGTTTTAGATAGTGCATTTTCATGTTCGCTTTAGGCACTTCAATCCAATTCATTTGTGTCATCGCAATTTTATCTACATATCTGTTAAGCATTTCTCTTAACGCTAAACCATTCTTTATTTCGGTTACTATTTTATCGTTGCCTTTTGGCTTTTCAGGGTTTAGAATTGTTCCCATTTCAAAGAACATATTCGCAAAATCCCTATCTGTGTTTATTCCGTATTCCCTTGAAAGCAAATCTGTATCAAGGTGTCTTAACATCGTGAATAATTCCATCGGCTTATTTGGTGTCGGTGTCGCTGTAAGCATAAATACATTTTTGCCGTTGTTCTTTTCTGTAATGTAGTTAGCCTTGAACCTAAAATCATAACTTCTTGCACTTCCTAACTTCCCATCTTTCATTGTGAAGGCTTTACCCGCCCCAAATTCTGATAGTTTGCTATGAACTCCCATATTCTTAAATGCGTGGGCTTCATCTGCCACTATCGAATCGAATCCTAACTTATCGAATGTCAATCGTGGATCAACTGGGGTTTCTTCCATCACTTTTCTTATTTCTTCAATCTTCGTAATCTCTTTGGCTTTATCCCTATCTTTCATTTTTTCGCCATCATCTCGCATCTGCTCATTGATATAATCTTCAAAATATCTCATTTCTTCTTCTTTCGATAATTTAAGCTTTCCGAATCCTTCGTGAGAGATTAACACAAAATCTGCATTTTGGTTGGCAATATCGAATAATTGTTTTTCTCTATTTTCTTTTGTTAAATTGCCTAAATTAAACACTTTTGCATCAGGATAAAGCCTTTTAATATCCCTTTCCCACTTCCTTATTGTTTTTGCAGGAACTACGAACAAAGGTTTGTTTGAAATCCCTTTATCTTTCATTACTCTTGCAAGGAAAATTGAAGAAAATGTATTGTGTGTTACAATATAATCGTCAGTAATATAAAGGTGGCTTTCGTGTTCTATCGAGATACACTGAGCTTCTTGGAAACCTACGCTTTTTACTTCTGTGAAGTATCGTATTGGTTTATATTTTGTTTTTGGAATAGCTCTTTTTGCTTTCTTATTTAATCTGAAAGGCAATATGTCGCTTGGTAATTTCACACTAAGATTATAAGCTAATTGCCCTATTTTAGGTTCTCCGTTGTAAGTATATTTAGGTATTTTAGTATTTATTTGGGCTGTTCCTCCCAAACTATTTACAAGGTCTTTTATATCGTCTGCAAGTTGTTTTGATACAGTCGTATAATATACTTTCGTTCCTTCTTTTGCGACAGTTCCATCTGTGTCTAACAAGCCCTGCAACAATGCAACCCTATTTTCAAAGGTTGTATATTTGAATATTTCGGGAATAAACTTATCATTTGAAAGTTTCTCCATTAAGTTCAATTCTCTTAGTTCCGCAGTTAAAGGATTCTTATTTTTATCTTCCGATACAAGCAAGTAGTCATACTTATTGCCTGCAAGTTTTTTTATTCCCATATTATCGGGTAAGATTCCAAGTATTGAGTCCAGTAATTCTATATCGGGTGTTGAAAACATTACTTTGTTGCCTCTCAAACACCCATCACCAATTAGAAGCCCTAATAAATAAGGGTCAATCGGTAATTGCTTTTGAGGAAAATCTATTCTCCCAACCATATCAATTGAATGGTTTTTCGCTCCTAAGTGATTTGCAATAAGGGTTCCTTTTATCTCTTTAAGATTTCTTATTTTCCCTTCACCACATTCCCACGATTTGTTTAGTTTTTTAGCCCTTGTAGAATAGTTTCTTTCTTTGTAAGTCTTTGTCTTCCATAAATGCTCTTCACAAGAATGAGTTTTAGCACCATCATTGAAAGTTACTTCAAATATCTCTTTTTCTCCCTGCGGGAATACACCTGTTACTTTTGTTATAGTCCCATCGTAAGCAAATATTTCATCTCCAACTTTCATATCGCCCATCAACTTCCAACCTTTAGGGGTCAATATCTTGCTTGTCAATGGTTGAGCCTTTCCCCCACCAACATCATGTGCATTTATCCCTTTGCCTTCATACAATGCTTTTGCAACCCACTCAATTTGATTCTTTCTTAATGCAAATCCTTTTGGCAATTCATCGGTATATTTCTTTAATGTAGTGTTGATTATATGCTCGTAATTTGGCTTAACATACCCATTAAAGTTTTTGTTGTATATATGCTGTAACTGATTTGCTCTTTCAGGTTCTTCCATTATGGCATCTTTAATCGCATCTTTAACCTTTTGGATTGATTCTTCCGCTTCCTGAATTAACTTCTTTTGCTTTACATTATCAAAAGGAACTTCTTTGCCATCAATTGTAGTAGATAGCTTAACATAAGGCTTGCCGTTTAGATACTTTTCGTAAACTTCTCTATCGCTCCAACTAACGCCTTGTACCCTGCAAGTATATTCAATCTTGCCTTCTGCATCTGTGCTTTTATTTATACCAATTGAACTTGCATAAGGTGAAAACCAACCTTCATTTCCTTTAATACCTATTTTTGCAAGTTCTCTTTCAACAGGTTTGATATTTTCAAGCTCTGCAATTTGTTCTTCAATTTTCCCTCTTAATATATCGTTTTTAGTTTGATTTAGTAAACTTTCGGCTTCATCAATTTTAGTATATACATTGCCTGAAAAATATAAAGCGTTATTCTGCAAAATGCCATCACCTATAAGGCTATAACCATTTTGCAACAATTTTGTTGCTTCATCTTCTGCAATAAAATTAGCATCTTTAATACTGATTATCCCCTGTAAATCTTCATTTGCTCTCGCTCTATCGTGTAAATCAGAATTCCAATCTACATTTAATTTTCCACTTCCTTCGTATCTTGTCTGCTGTGTAAAAACTTCTTTAGGTTCAAAGTTCTCATCAAAATAGCTTGATAACTCTTGGAATAACCTTGTATCATTTGCATCTTTGAAAAACTTCTTAAATTCTTTATCTTTTGAAGGGTGTGAGTATTTATCTTTATAAATTGCGATAATATCAGTAACATCAGAAAGGTCAATATCAACCCCGCTTTGTTTCCTATTTGCAAGGCTTTGTAGCTCCGATAAGTGACTATATTTATCTTGAATTACTTCATCTGTTACTTCTTTATAAGTCTTGAATTTTGTAGCTGTATCATAAAACCCTTTTTCTTCATCAACTACATATAATTTACCATCGTTATCTCTGAATACATTTTCATAATATTTTTGGTGATATGATGAGTAGTATCTTACGCCATTTTCCGATGCCATCTGTTCAAATTCTTTTGAACTCATTTTCGGCTTTTCTTCGCCTTCTTCTGTGGCTTTTTTTGTCACTTTATAAGGCTTGTAATCTATTTGGATTTTGCTTAAATCTGCTTCACCTTCAACTTTATACATCTTTCCAAATTGTCCTATTCCCGCTTCCATATCCCCTAAAACACATTCAGGGTGTTCTTGAAAGTAATTATTCAGCCTTATATCATCATCGGTTTTTGTAGAATTTAGGAATAACTCATTATTTTCTTTGTTTTTGCTTAGGTCTGCTGTTACTTCCGCAGGTCTTTTTTGAACAAAGATAATATCTGCTATTACTGAGGTGTGGGCGTTTTTCTCGAATGTTGAGCTTGGCAATCTGTAAGCTCCTATTATATCCCCTTTCGAGATAATCTCTTCTCTTACGCTGTTGTCAAGTTTATCCATTACGCCTTTAGAAGTTACAAAAGCTATAACTCCGTTTTCTTTTACAAGGTCTAAAGAATGCAAGAAATAAAAATCGTGTAGTGCGTGTTCTTGCCCTGATAATCTCTCCAAGAAAGGCACATTTGAAACAATTAGGTCGTAACCCTTGCCGTTAAAATCCTGATATGGTGTATTGAATACCTCTGCATCGGGGTAAAGTCTTCCTGCTACTTCGGTGTTTGTTGTGTCTATATCAACCGCAGTCCAATCTTTGTCGGGTCTGTGTCCTATAAAATTACCACTACCAACCGCAGGCTCTAAAACTTTTTCATACTTAAAGCCTGATTCATCAATAGCATTAAATATAGCTTCAATTTCTTTGTAGCCTGTATAATGTTGCGTTAAGGATTCCTTGCTCGCTGTGCCAAGTCCACCTTCGCCTGTATATTTTCGTAAAAGCTCTTTATCTTCTTCTGAAAGGTCTTTTTTTCCGCTCTCAATAAGTTCTTTTACTTTTCTGTTTATATCTCTTCTTTCCGATTTGCTTAATTCAAGCGGGTCTTTACCTCTTAAATCATAATTCCCTGTTACATTAGCCCCATCACCTGAGCCATTATCGTTTGCTTCCAATTCGTTTGATTCACCCACTCGAATTCTTCCATCTTGCACATCTTCGTTAGGGGTTTCGTGTCGTCCCACTCCTGAATGTTGTCGCTGTAACCCATCTTCTGTGCTATCTGTAATAGGGTTATCGTTAGGTTCTGATAGTCCGCTTTCATTTGTGGTGCTACTTCCAATCTCGTTTTGGTGTCTTTGGTCTGCTTCATTATCATTTCTTCCCTTATCACTCGTTCCTTTAATATCAGAATCGGATCGTCCACCATCGCTTTCGCCTGCTCGCTTATCACTTCCAACCTCGCTTAAATTTGTTTCTTCTAAGTTATTATTATTTTCGTCTTTGTCAACTCTTTCCCACCTATGATTTTTATTCAACTGGTAGGTTCTGCCGTTAATATTTATTGTATCGCCTACTTGGTGCTTTTGCTTGAAAGCATTGTATATATCTTTTACTTCTTTTTCGATATTATCCTTTTCCCAAAAAGCATTATCGAAATAGCCTAAATCTGCGGAATGCCCTTTTACTTCCTCTTTAAGAAAATGTTTTGCATCTGCATAATCATTAACTTGAATTGCTTGCATAAAATCATCATTGTTGAATACTTTGTTTACAAGGTCTTCGTGCTGTGGGTCGGTTTCTTTGTCAGTCTTTGGCTCTGCTTTGAATTGCTTTATAATCTCATATTCTTCTTTGAGTTCTTCGGGATTTGCAAAATATGCAATATCCATATCCTTTAATGCCAAATTTTTGAATGGTATTATATCCCCACCTAAAATATTTTCTTTATTGTCTTTGTATCTCCCTTCCAATACCGTTACTGACATGGAACTTGGTCGCCCTTGCTTGTCAGTATTTATTTTCCTTACTTTTACATTCCCGTAGGTTTTTGATTTAATCGTATCACCTTCTTTGACATTTTTTAGTATTTCTCGCCCTTTCCCTGATAGTTCTTTCCCCATTTGTCTTAATTCTTCCCTTTCATCATCAGGCTTTTCTTCGTTTTCGGGTTGTTTAACTTCTTCCTTATCCGCACTTTCGGGCTTTTCTGCATTTATGGGTTTCTGTGTTTGCACTTCGGATGCTTTCGGCGTCTCTTCCGCTTTAGCCTGTGTTGTATTATCCGTTTTATTCCCTTCTGCAAAAAGCGAATGTAAGTTATTTATAGCTGTATCAAATTTGGCTTTTTCTTCCTTGCTTCCTCCAAACATATCTAACTGGTCGGAAACTTTCGGTTTCTGCTGTGTTGGGGTTGTAGGTCTTTTTACCTGCCCTTGCTCTTGCTGTGCCTCTGCTCTGCCTGTATCTTCCTTTTTAGAATTGTCAAACATATTAGTTTGCTCTTTGTCGGCTCTGAATAATCGTTTAACAAGCGGATTCTTTTCACTTCGTTTATATTCATACGAATGTCCGTTTTTCGCTACAATTTCACCTTCATTCTTTGTATGATTCTCTGCAAACATATTCATTTGTTGCAAGTCTTTAACCTTCATTGCCTTGACTGCCTTGAAAAATTTCGCAAACATATTGCTTGGCTCTTGTGATTTAATCATTTTCCCCGCCTTTTCGTTTAACTTTTCCTTGAATTTCTCTATATCCATTTCGGTAATTTCCCCGAAAAATCTATAATCATCGTAATGAGCTAAATAGGCATCTCGTGCCTGCTCGGGTGTGTCGAACCCTAACATTACCTTATCTTCATCATATTTCTTCGTTTCAGGGTCTTGTTGGTGAATAATAAAAACCTTTTTACTCTCTTTGTTGTCGCCCAAATAACAATCAACATCATCGCCATCAACTCCCTCAGTCCCTTTAATGTAGCCGTAAGGATAAAACATTTTAGTCTGCCATTTTACACCATCGTTGTCAACTCCCCTGCGGACTTGCCCCTTTCTGTTTTCGATAGCAATCTTTAATCCTTGAAATTCTGTTTGCCCTTGCAACTTGAATTCCTTGCCCTCTTTTAGTTTATCATCTAAATGTTCAACAGGGTTTTCTTTTGCCTGTTCGATTAGCTCGGATTCTATGGATTTGGTAATGACCTCTTCTGTCCTAATTATTTCTTCTACGAAATCTACCCATTTGTTTGGGATTCCGCAGGTTAAGGCATCCTCAAATTCTTCATCTGTAACATTTTCTAACAAATAGTCCTCAAATTCTAAATCTATTTTTCTTGCTGTGTTTTTGTCTTTTTGTAACTCCGTTATTATAGGGGTAAGTTCATCCTCCGAAGTTTTTTTCGCTATTATTGTATTTAGCATTACTCTCGCAAAATCTCTTGGCTCTTCCGTTTCTGATTTTGGGATAAGATATGCTCTCTTTTCTGGGTGTATCAACTCTAATTCGTCATAGGTTGTATTTTTTGTAAAGTTTAAATGTTTTGCACCTATATCCCCTTTATGTTTTGCTCTTATTTCTCCACTTAAAAGAAGATATATTCTATGTTTACCTTTGTCATAATATCTTGGTCTGCCAATGCTACTCGCTGAATAATAATCCTTCCAAAAATTCTCTCTTTGCTCCCATTCTTTTTCTACATCTGCCCCTCCTATTGTTGTTGAATGAACAGCAATATCCCTATTCTCTTTTGATGTTTCGATAACCATTTCTTTGTAGTCAGGATTTATATCTTGTTTATTTAGGTATTCCATTATCTCATTGATATAATTTTCTTCTTTCGGTGTTTCTTCTGCTTTAATATCAGCATCAACCCATCTATGCTTTTGGCTATCAAACTTTCGGGAATCATTTTCCCCAAATTGTTTAATTGCTCCTTCATTCGGCTTACCTGCTTGCATTAAGTTTTTAATATCTTTTACAGTTATATTTTTCATTTTATTATAGGATTTTGTTTTTCATCAATACTAAAAAGGGCAACCTTTATTTGTTACCCTTTTCAGTTTTTTTTATTGCTGTTCGTTCTCGGTCGGAACTATTTGCATTGGCTGAACTATTGGTGGATCAATATTTGGCTGAACTATTGGCTGTACCAACCCTTCAGGCAATAAAGTAATAACACTAACAAGCTTAAACACTTCTCTGTAAGGCTGTGCTGTAAGATAATCTAATATAGCGTTTGCTTGGTCGTAACTAATAGCCTTAAACCCTGTTCCCTGTTCTGCTGTTCCCTGTGTCATCTCGCCCTCTTTATTTTATTATTTGTGTTATTGTTATAATCAATATTGTTGCAATCGTTAGCCCGTATCTATAAATAAATACTATCAAAGAATTTTGTTTTGATAGCCAATTATCAAAAGGGTTGTTCTGATTCTCTGTCGGTTGATAGCCAATATCTTTATGTATTATTAGGTTAAGCATGCTCTCGTGAACAGAAACCCTAATCCCAAAAGATAGAATTATTTGTGCTATTGATAATTTCAAATCGCTTGTATATAAATAAAAATATATTCCAACCCAAGCATGAATAACCAAAAACATTATCGAATCCCAAAAATGCCATAACGAAATTTCTTCTCCCTTCTCAAAATTACTTGAACGAATCACATTCACATCATGCAACCCTTCCAAGATATATACAACCACCCAAAACAAAATTGAGCTTATTAAAAAACTATTCATTTCCTATCCTTTCTATCTTGATTTTGTTATCTTAATTCTTCCCCAAGCACTCCCTGATACAAGCGATTGACTGCTCCCCTGCGTTTGTCTTACCGCTACCTGAACAACATCTCCCTCTACAAGATTAAAAGGCTCGCCCCCTGCCATTCTAAAATAGGCTGTATGACTTGCATCAACCTTATCATAAAAAACTCCATTATATGCACCATTGACAATCACATTCATTTCAAATAAACATGCTGTTGACCAAGTAGCTGATGCTACCGTTACTGACGGACTAATAAAATATAACCCTGAATGACCTACTGGACAAGTCCAACTCCAAAGTTCCATCACCGTTCCTGTTCCTGTACCAACTCCAGTTGCCTTGAAATAAACTCCAACTGTATTAGCACTCGCACCTATAAGCGTGAAATTCGTAGTCCCAACCGCCCATATCTGATACCATTTCCCAACTACGCAAGTAGTCGCATTCACAACTGACCCACCTGTACCCGCAACCCCATTGTGCGTATCTGTTGTAATTGAGTTATAGTTAACTACTACATGAGTAGCATTTGCAATTACCTGAGAATAACTCTGCGTACATTCGCAATAAACCTTTTCTAAAGAACCTGATATTATACCACCAACGGAAAGATTATTTACAATACTAACTCCTATAGTATTCACTGTTACAGCATCTACTCCTGTTCCAGCTTGTATTTTTACATACGCAGTAGCGTCGGTATTTCTTATAAACGAAAATCCTGCTAATTTACCAGATCCCCCATATTCCATTCCCATCCAAGCCTGTTCTGTATCCACTAAGATTCCACTTCCATTCCTTACTGTTAGGCGGAAATTTTCATCTGATCCACCTTTTGCAAGAACATACTGGAGTTTATTTACTGTGGCACTTGTTGGGTAGTATGTTCCAGAAGTAACTATATTTCCTGAGAAAGTACTTGAGTCCGTTCCGTTTACTGTAAGGTTGCCTGTAAACGTTTTATTTCCCGTATTTGCTTCTGTTATTTCAAGTGTTTTCTCATTTGCAACATCGTAAAGATAGTAGTTAGTCAACCCTAATCCAGACGAACCTGTCCCAACAGAGTACCTGCCACCCCCATTTGCACCTGCATTGAAATGTATCTCTGTCTCTTCACTTGCTCCAAGTAATGTTATAGATTTAGTTGTTGTACTTCCAGTTATAGTCGCACTTCCAGAAAGTCCAAGACTATAACAAAAAACAGCTCCATTCGGACTTGCAATAAACCCATTTATAGTTATTGTAGTATACGTCAATCCGCTCGCTGTAGTTGCGTAAGCAACCGATACTGTCATCGCAGTATTAGATGAGATACTATCAATCGTCCTAACAGTTTCACCCTGTACCGTGATTGTGTCGCCAACCTTAAATCGGCTTATAAAGTCTGTTCCAGTTCCCACGATTGCTGTTGTTGCATCCAAAGCAACCGTACCAACCCCTGCTGTTGGGCGTGTAGTGTAAAGCGTTTTTTGAGTACTAAGATTGCCAGCAAAATCATTTGAGCTCGAACTCGTAGAAGTTACACTCCCTCGCAAAATACAATTTCCATTCGTGTCGATGGTTAAATCGTCATAAGTATTAGCATACTTAAGCTTTAACG
>Ga0316608_1000608_pt1 | contig 16121 bp, 11 predicted proteins | sample MIS2016152B_MG_FD_207673 | JGI IMG/M metagenome (GOLD analysis project Ga0316608, IMG submission 207673) | Microbial mat bacterial communities from Middle Island sinkhole, Lake Huron, Michigan, United States - MIS.2016.152B | ecosystem: Environmental > Aquatic > Freshwater > Lake > Sediment...
CTTAGAAACAGCACAACTTTGGGGATGCGGTAGCGTACTGCACTGGTTACAAGCTGTAGTTAAAAACCCCAAGACTAGCTTACCCCAATTGTGGCTAATTACTAGAGGATCTCAACCTGTATTAAACACAGAAAAAATAGCAGTTACTCAATCATCCTTGTGGGGATTAGGTCGAGTAATATCTTGGGAACATCCGCATCTTTGGGGGGGGTTAGTAGATTTAGATCCCCAAGGTTCACAACAGGAAGCGGAAAGGCTACTGCAACTTGTAATAGACTCGCAAAAACAAGACCATCTCGCTCTACGCGGTGAACAATTATACAAAGCTTCTTTAGTCAAATATGACTCAGAACAGCGAAAATTAGAAACCGGTTTTCTGTCTTTCCATTCTAATGCCACCTATCTAATTACTGGAGGTTTGGGAGCTTTAGGATTACAGATTGCCGAGTGGATGGTATTGAAGGGAGCCAAATATTTAGTATTCATTAATCGCCACCAAGCATCTTTACAAGCACAGAAAACAATTGAGGGTTTAGAAACCGCAGGAGCTAGTATTCATATCTTTTCTGGAGATATCTCCATTGAAGCCGATATTATCAATATATTAGACCAGATTCACACATCTTTACCGCCACTGCGAGGGGTGATTCATGCAGCCGGTATTTTGGATGATGGGGTTCTACAACATATTAGTTGGGAGCGTTTTACTCAGGTGATGGCACCGAAAGTAAAAGGTGCTTGGTATTTGCACCAACTGACTCAAAATCTATCATTAGACTTCTTTGTTTGTTTCTCTTCAATGGCTTCGTTATTGGGCTCCCCCGGTCAAGGAAACTATGCGGCGGCGAATGCGTTTATGGATGCGTTGGCTCATTATCGTCGCCGACTGGGATTACCCGGATTAAGTATTAACTGGGGAGCATGGTCGCAAGCTGGGATGGCTACTCGCGTAGCGAGTCAGTATCAGAGCCGGTGGAAAACCTCTGGTATCAGTTTTATTACTCCAGAACAAGGGCTACAAATATTAGAAGAACTTCTACTCAATCAGTCTAAACCACAGGTGGGGGTTCTACCCGCAGATTGGTCGATTTTGACAAAACAATGGAGTTTAGGATACCCCAATTCATTACTTTCGGAACTGTTAAAACAGGATAAATTAGAACAGCAACCTGCAATAAAACAGAAGAATAATCAAGAAATTTTAGAGAAATTAAAAGCGGCAACGGAAACAGAATTTCAAGAGATATTGCAAAAGTATCTGCTCTCTTTAGTAGCTAATACCCTGCAAATTAATTTATCAGAAATTCCTTCCCAGACTAATCTGATTGAAATGGGTATGGATTCTCTGATGACAATGGAGATTGTGAATCAACTGAGTCAGGATTTGAACTTTATAATTTATCCGAGAGAATTTTATGAACGACCGAGAATAGACTCCCTGACTGAGTATTTGAGTGCTGAACTTAGGAAGCAAGACACTGCTTTTAATTCCCCGCAACCCTCCCCAAAAACTTTAGAAATCTTAGAGACACAATCTATTCCTAATTCTCTTCCTCTAACTGCTAGTTCAGAACGTCTCCCTGGGATTATTTTTATCCTTTCCAGTCCTCGGTCTGGTTCAACGTTGCTGAGGGTGATGTTAGCGGGTCATCCTTGTTTATTTTCCCCACCAGAATTGCATCTTTTACCCTTTAATACTATGAGAGAACGAGAGGAACAACTCAAGCTTTCTCATTTGGGTGAAGGGCTCCAGAAGGCTTTGATGGAAATTTACAAATCTAGTGCAGCCGCTAGTCAAGCCTTAATTCAAGATAAATGCTTGCAGAATTTGTCTATTCAGAAGATGTATCAGGAAATCCAAGAAAATATAGCCCCCCGTTTGTTAGTAGATAAGTCTCCCTCATCTTCCATAAATCGTGCAATTTTAGAAAGAGCAGAATCTCTATTTGCTAATTCTAAATATATTCACTTAGTTCGTCATCCCTATTCAGTGATTGAATCATTTGTGCGGATGCGGATGCAGAAACTAGCCGGATTTGGGGATGAAAATCCTTACCAAGTCGCTGAACAAATATGGACTAAGAGTAATCAAAATATCTTAGATTTCCTGACTGAAATAGAACCAGAGCGCCAGCATCAGATGCGCTATGAAGAATTGGTTAAAGAACCGAATAATATTTTATCACAACTCTGCGATTTCCTAAACATTGATTTTGATTCTGCACTTTTGCAACCCTACAAGGGCGATCGCATGACTGAGGGTGTTTATGAAAGTTCTTTGTCAATCAGCGATCCCAACTTTCTTAAACACAATTCTGTTGATTCCAGTTTAGGAGACAAGTGGAAAACGATTCAATTACCTCATCAGTTAGGGGAGGAAACGCGACAGATTGCCAAGCAATTAAATTATGAATTGCCTAACCAGCTTGACAGGCTTTCCCCTGTTAGTAACAGCGAAGTTTCTATCACTCCTCCGAGAAAGAATCAGCAGGAGGAAAAGTTTTTGGAGTTCAAAGGAAAGCAGATTTGCTTGTGTAGTTGGGGTTCCCAAAATCATCCTGTCGTCCTCTGTATTCATGGAATTTTGGAACAAGGATTAGCTTGGCAAGAAGTAGCGCTTCCTCTAGCAGCAAAAGGTTATCGGGTAGTAGCTCCCGATCTATTTGGTCATGGACGTTCTGCTCATTTAGAGATAGCAACATCTTACAATTTTCTGACATTTTTGGCTCAAATAGATCGGGTGATTCAGGAATTACCAGAACAACCTTTGTTTTTGGTTGGTCATTCTATGGGGGCAATGTTAGCGGCAATGATTGCGAGTGTGCGACCTGATAAAATCAAAGGGTTAATGTTAGTAGAACCTCCATTCCCTGCGGAGGAAAAGAAGCAAGAGCCAGTTAATCAGCTAAGGACTTTTTTAGAATATTTTGCCTCTCCCCCTCAACATCCGATCTTCCCAGATGTGGCAACTGCTGCTAGAAGATTGCGTCAGGTTACACCCGCTCTGTCGTCAGATTTTTCTTATATCCTAGCCGAAAGAACAACCCAACCCTGTGAGGGGGGAGTTATCTGGAGTTGGGATGCGATTCTCCGTACCCGTTCTCCCCTGAGTTTTAGCAGTTTCAGTGGAGGTCGAGAGCAATATTTAGCTATGCTCAAACAGATTCAAGTTCCGACTTTATTAGTCTATGGAGATAGCAGTAAAATGAATCGTCCAGAAGATTTGCAACAACAGCAAATCGCGATGACTCAAGCAAAAAAAGTCTTTGTTTCGGGAGGGCATAATCTCCATATTGAAGCTGCTTTTGCTTTGACATTACTGATTGAACAGGAGAGTGATTTTTTTCGGGGGAGATGAGGACACGCAATGCGGCTATCTAGCCCAATGCCTTATAAAAGCGAACCCATAATCTATCAACTTTTTCGTAATCTCCCAAGTTCTCGCTCAAAGTTTTAATATAGCTAGCTGCGGGAGCGGGAGTCCCACATTAACGCCTCCACGAGTGAGGTGCTACCCACAGCTAGCTAATAAATTCTCCCAAGCAGTAATTTCAAAACAGCCAAGACACCTCCATTGTCTAATGACCCAGTGCCGCCACCTGCTTCAGAATGGCTAGTAAAATGTTATGCAAAAACAGAAAGTAATAGATACCGAGGGCAGCCCAGCCCCCTAAAAGCATTACTGGAGCTTCCAGATGCTTAGCTGTAGCAATGAATCCGCCAAGGAAGATTGACACAACGATAGCGGTGTGAGGGTCAAACATGAGAAAAAAGACTCCTTTTTTGTACTGCAATTCAGCATAGGTGGGCTGCCCAGGTGTCAGATGCAATTCGATCCAGATTTGAAGTTTTGTTAAGCTTTGCGATAAACACCGCCAGCCATGCGTTGCAGCGGCAGACTGAGGATGCTAGAAGCCGTCAACAAGTAAGAAAGCACTGTGCTCAACTTCAGACTCAGCAACAGCCAGCTCTCTTCCGGCAGATGAAGTTTTAGCCCCGCAACAGAGATGCAGTAAACTATCCAGTAAATAAAACTCATCTTGATCAGGATTTCTTCGCTTAAAGTACGCGCGTGCGAAGCTATCCCGTAGGGAATCGTCCGTTGGCTGCGAGTTGCGATCGCACAACAGGACTAGACCGGCAATAGAAGCCATAAAAGAAACCATAACGAGATAATCGTGCCAGTTAAGATCAACCATTTTAAAACTTCCTTGTTATCCTAATTTTTAGCATCAAACATTAGTCTAAAGGATCTGTTTTCTTCCACCTAGCAATAGTTACAAATTGACACATTCGCAGTTACAAATCTCAATGAACAATAATCGCGATCGGCAGCCACACCGTTTAGTCAGCCGAAAAGGACAATTCACCCTGAATGTTGTCAGGCTAGGCCTACCTCGCCTGCATTTCCCAGACCTTTATCACTGGTTGCTAACTCTTTCTTGGCCTGGATTTTTTACTTTAATTAGTCTGCTGTATCTCATCACAAATTCTTTATTTGCCTTAGCTTATTTGGCGGGAGGAGATTGCATCGCCAATGCAAGGCCCGGTTCTTTCCAAGATGCCTTTTATTTCAGCGTGCAAACAATGGCGACGATCGGCTACGGAGCCATGTATCCGCGCACGGATTATGCTAATATAATAGTTGCTATCCAAGCGCTTTTTGGTCTATGGGGAGTGGCAATGATTACAGGACTTGCCTTTGCTAGATTTTCCAAACCGACAGCTAGAGTTATATTCAGCCGCGTCGCTGTTATCGCTCCTTTCAACGGCGTTCCAACTCTCATGTACCGCACAGCAAATCAGCGATTTAATCAAATTTTAGAAGCGCAGCAACGAGCTACTTTAATTCGCGATGAGGTAACACTTGAAGGAGAAGTAATGCGCCGTTTTTACGACTTAGAATTACTGCGGAGTCAATCACCTATTTTTGCATTAACTTGGACGGTTATGCACGCAATAGATGAGAACAGCCCTCTGTACAAACTTACTGCAAAAGATTTGGTAGAGCAGCAAGCGGAGATTGTAATTACGCTAACGGGACTTGACGAAACCGTTTCGCAAACAATTCACGCCCGCCATTCTTTCGTAGCATCAGAAATTTTGTGGGATCTGCGGTTTGTAGATATTATATCCAGAACGCCCGCAGGAAAACGGGTAGTTGATTATACTCGCTTTCACGAAGTGAAGCCTCTAGAATCAAACTTTTGATTGAGCCAGTGCTACAATACCTGTATGGCAACACAAGTTAATATTTATGAACTCAATAACTGTGAATATGACACTGAAAGAATTGCAACCGCAACTCCTGGCTTTAACTCCCGAAGAAAAGGCTCAAGCTATACAATTACTATCTCAAAGTTTAAGCAACATTTGGCCGGGAATTCAAAAGACTCCCGGCTTGTGCGGCGGCGATGCTTGTATCAGACAAACGCGAATTCCTGTTTGGGTGCTGGTGAATGCTAGCCGTTTAGGTATTTCTGAAGCTCAACTCCTAGAAGACTATCCGACTCTGCGTGCCGCAGATTTGGTGAATGCTTTTAGTTATGCTGAGGCCGATCCTGATGAGATTGAAAGAGCAATTAAAGAACAAGAAGAGGCATAAATTGTGGCGCGTCTTTATGCAGATGAACAATACTCGTTTCCTGTTGTATTTTCTCTCTTTATTGTGTTTCTTCCTCTGTAAAAATAGGAGGCCACAATTCAGAAACTGGCAATTCCCAACCAGAAACAAGTTCTGGTATAGTTAAGATATCCCCATTTTGTAAAACTGTTGGTTCGCCAGAAGAGCGATAAATTGTAACTGTTTCTTCATCAGGATCGATCAGAATTCCCACAATCGCTCCGAGTTCAATAAATTTCAGAATCTTGGTTTCGATCGGCTTAATGCGATCGCTCTGAGATTTAATCTCTACCACTAAGTCGGGGACGAGTTTCCCAAAATAACGCGGACTTTGGCGCAATCGTGCGGCGCGCACAAAAGAAACATCGGGTGCTTTTAGGTTACTATCTGGCATGATAAAACCGCCTGCGGAGTCAAAAACTCGTCCGAGACGGCGGGGGTAAACCCAGTTACCTAGTAAGCGAATCAAGATAGATCCGATTTCGCTGGATACGATGTCTGATGGGCCCATAATTAAAATCCTCCCGTCTTCTAGTTCAACTTGGTAATCTAAACCAGCTTCGGAAAAAGCGGTTTGAACTTGCTCTACATCTTTGACAGTCATCGTTGACATAAGAACTTTCTCCCGTGATGAGCTGATATTTCATTTTAGCACGATCGCCATTTTTAACCTACTGGATTTGCGGGAGCATAAATGATGGGATAATATAGCTTACAATTGGATCGGAATGATTTAACCGCAGAGAGCGCAGAGGACACAGAGTCAGAGAAGAGAGAGGTGAATAATTTCGATCCCAGCGGATTTGATATAACACAAAAAAAATATGAAAATTAACTCCACTCGAATGCAATCGGTACAGTCGCCAATTATTCCTGTTATTGGCGAACTAATCAGTCAAAATCCGGGAACTATATCATTAGGACAAGGTGTGGTTTCTTACAATCCGCCACCACAATCTTTTGCCAAAATTCCCGAATTTCTCGCAAATCCCGAAAATCACAAATACAAAGCAGTCGAAGGAATTCCGCCTTTACTCGATTTAATTGCAGCCAAACTTAAAGCAGATAACAACATAGAAATCAATAGTAAAAACTCCATTGTTGTTACTGCTGGCAGCAATATGGGTTTTATCAATGCCATTCTAGCCATCACTTCGGCGGGAGATGAAATTATTATTCAATCGCCTTATTACTTCAACCATGAAATGGCGATAATTATGGCAAATTGCCGTCCCGTAATCGTAGAAACTGACGCAAATTATCAACTCAATCCCGATGCAATAAAAAAATCAATTACCGACAAAACGCGAGGGATTGTCACTATTTCACCCAACAACCCAACCGGCGTAGTTTATACTCCCGAAGCACTCCGGGAAGTGAACGAAATCTGCCGCCAACACAACATCTATCATATCAGCGATGAAGCCTACGAATATTTTACTTATGAGGGCGTTAAACACTGTTCTCCCGCAGCTTTTTCTCATAGCAACGAGCACACAATTTCCCTGTTTACTCTCTCCAAAGCCTACGGTTTTGCTAGTTGGCGGATCGGGTATATGGTAATACCAGAACATTTGCTAGATTCAGTGAGAAAGATTCAAGATACAATCCTAATTTGTCCGCCAGTAATTTCGCAATATGTAGCCTTGGGAGCCTTGCAAGTTGGGCGAGAATACTGCGATAATTATGTCAGGGCGATCGCCTCTGTGCGCCAACTTGTCTTAAATGAACTAAACACCGTGCAAAACTTGTGTACAATTTCCCCAGCCTGCGGAGCTTTCTACTTTTTCTTGAAAGTTGACACACAACTCGATACAATGGAATTAGTAGAACAATTAATTCGCGAATATCAAGTGGCTGTGCTTCCCGGCACAACTTTCGGCATGGATAATGGCTGCTATTTGCGAGTCGCTTTCGGTGCTCTGGAACTTGAAACCTGCGCCGCAGGAATTAGCAGGTTAGTTAAAGGTTTGAAGACAATTTTAGGAGCTTAAAAAATGGTTGCTGCCAATTTGAATCCAACTAGAAATTCTGAGCAATTAACTAAATTAAAAATTGCTGAATTGCGACTTTTGATGCTTAATTATGACTTAGATTGCTATTTCGTCCCAGCCGTTGACGAACACTTAAATTTATCAGTCCCAGAAGCTAAACAGCGCAGGGCTTGGATTAGTGGGTTTACCGGTTCCGCTGGCGATTTCTTGGTTGGCAAAAATTCGGCTTGGTTGTTTGTGGATTCCCGCTATTATGAACAAGCAGAATTGCAAGTTGATTCTACACTCATCCAAATATCAAAACTGGGTTTGGAAGGAAATCTTGACTTAATTGAAACTTTAGAAAAGCTTGCTGTAGAATCTGCACCAAGTTTAACTAAATTGCGTTTAGGTTTTGATCCATTTACTCTCTCAGTCGAGCAATATCAGAGTTGGGTGAATAAATTTGCGACTGCTGGAATTGAACTCATACCGATATCTGAGAATTTAGCCGACAAAGTTCGTTGGCGAAGCCCTCGCAGAGGATCGCAAAATCTTGAAAAAACATCGGAAACCTTACCCGCGATCGATGAATCTCCCATATTTAGTTTACCTGTATCCCTGACAGGAGAAAGCGCCACCGAAAAATTAGCCAGAGTCAGGGAAGCGATGCAAAAAGCTAATATAGATGTGCTTCCGATTACCAACCTCAATCAAATAGCATGGTTGTTCAATCTCCGAGGTTCGGATATTCCCAACATTCCGATTTTCATCTCCTATGCAATTGTCACTCCCGATGCAGCTTTTCTGTTTACTAACCCGGAAAGAGTTTCACCAGAAATTCAGCAAGATTTACACAACTGCGCGACTCTGCTTCCCTACGCAAAATATCCCGAAACCTTGCAATATTGCGTATCTCAAGCCAAAAAGATTCGGGTGCTTTTAGATCCAAAACACACTACAGCAGGCACGCATCAGTTAATAATCGATCGCCAATCCGACACTGCAAATAATATTGAAATAGTTTTTGAGACTAATCCCGTCGAAGGGATGAAAGCTCGAAAAAACCCAGTAGAAATCGAGCAGATGAAATCCGCCAATTTCAAGGCAAGTAAAGCAAAAACTTTTACCTTAAAGTGGTTGACAGAACAGTTAGAAAATGGTAAGGTTTTGACAGAATTTGATGTCAAAGAAACCGTCGAAAGATTTTATCAGCAGGAAACAGACTTTCAGACTTTAAGTTTTAGAACGATCGCCGGTGCGGGCGTAAATAGCTCGATCGTCCATTACGGCACCCCAAGTCCTGAAATAACGTTAAAACCGGGGGAATTCCTGTTACTGGACTCAGGATCGCAATATTTAGGAGGTACAACCGACGACACGAGAACCGTGATTATCGGAGAACCAACGGCGCTACAAATCGAACACTACACGACAGTTTTAATCGCACATATTAGCTGTGCAATGCAGCAATTTCCGAAAGGCGCAATGGGAGTGCAATTAGATGCGATCGCCCGATCGATATTATGGCAAGAACAGCTAGACTACGGACACGGTACTGGGCACGGAGTCGGGGCATTTTTAGCCGTTCACGAAGGGCCAAATGGCATCAGCAAATCGGTGCAATATGCCCTAGAACCGGGAATGGTAACTAGCATAGAACCGGGATATTATCAACCGGGATGGGGCGGAATTCGGATCGAAAATCTCTATGTTGTCATAGAAATGCCGTCAAAAAATGATACAGTTTGGTACGGATTTGAACCGCTGACGTATATTCCCTTTGACCGAAAGTTGATTAATGCCGATCGCCTGTCAAAGACTCAACTCGCATGGTTAAATAATTATCATGGTGCTGTAGTCGAGAAATTGGGAAGTGCGATCGATCCAGCAACCCTGGAGTGGTTGAAAACAGTCGCCGCACCTTGTGTGAACTAAGTTAAGCTGAAAAACAAAAAACCTAAATCCCCGATTTCTCTAAAAAATCGGGGATTTAAGATCAAAATATTTAGAGTAAAGCTGGTGACAGGATTTGAACCTGCGACAGGCTGATTACAAATCAGCTACTCTACCAACTGAGTTACACCAGCAACAAAAACAAATATAGCAAACATATAGTCATTAGCGCAACCCCCCAGGCAAAGTTTTTTTCAAAATCACCCAAAAGCCCTCCCCGCAAGGGCAAAACCGGAATTATCCTCGTCTGAGCAACTGCCCAATGCCCATTGTTGTCAACTTAACTTCAAGCCCAATCACAGACTGCTGTTTGACTATTAAGGCCAGATCCCCCCGCATTCTTGCCCCCTACTCCCCCTTAAGAAGGGGGGGACAAGAATCCGCTCAAAGTCACCCCCTACTCCCCTTCTTAAGGGGGATTTAGGGGGATCTAGACTTAGCTAAAAGCGAGATTTCTCAATGGTTTTAGGCGATTGTTGACACCACTGCCCAATGACTAATGACTCATGACTAATGACTAATGACTTAATCGCAGCGCCAAATCTTGATCGTCTCATCCGCACTACCACTGACAAGTATATTGCCCAAAGGGGCGATCGCCACCGAATACACCGTACCCAAATGCCCCCTAAGAGTGCTCAACAACTCCCCCGTCAACAAATTCCAAATCTTAATCGTATTATCATTACAGCCACTAGCCAAAGTCAAACCATCCAGACTAATAGCAACCGAATCTCCCCGACTCACATAATTCTGCAAAATATGCACAGCCTCATTAGTTCCTAAACTCGTCACACCCTTTTCCCGGCTAGAATTAGAATTTAAAATCCGCAACAAACTGCCCGTCTGCAAATTCCGCAACTTAATCGTATAATCATTACTTACGCTAGCCAGAATCTTGCCATCCGGTCCGATCGCCACAGAATTCACCCCAACATTCAACCCCGAAAGAGTCCGCAGCAACTTACCACTTTCCACATCCCAAACCTTACTCGTCGCATCCGAACTCCCGCTAGCCAAAATTTTACCATCCGGGCTAAAAACCACAGCATTCACATTATCCGAATGACCCCTCAAAGTCCGCAGCAACTCCCCCGTCCGCAAATTCCAAAGCTTAATCGTATTATCAGCCCCACCTGAACTAGCAATTACCAGCCCATTCGGGCTAATCGCAACCGAATTAACCTCCATAGAATGTCCCGGAAAAGTACACAGCAACTCCCCACTATGCAAATTCCAAAACTTAATTGTTTCGTCCGAACTGCCGCTAGCTAGCATTTGCCCATCGGAACTAATAGCCACCGAATTTACTCGATCCGAATGTCCAGTCAGAGTGCTAATTAATTCCCCTGTTTCTAAATTCCAAATCTTAATAGTTTGATCCCAACTACCGCTAGCCAAAATTTTGCCATCAGGACTAATCGCCAGAGAATTAACAAACGATGAATGTCCCGGCAGCGTATACACGCACCGCCATTTATGATTTTTAAACTTATAAGCTAATTCCTTTGCCCGCCGCGATGCCACCGAGGCCTCTTCTCTACGTTTGAGTTCAGTCTCCTCCAAACGCTTACATTCCGCCTTAGCTTTAGCTTCTCGAAGTGCCAGCCGCCGCATTTCCCCCTCATAGGCTATTCGCTGCTGTTGCTGAATCTCTTTGAGAGTTTCAATGTATGGTAATTCCCAATCTTTAGAAAACCATTCTTGAGCAAATTCAGCCTTTAAATTAAATAGCTGAGGTTCGTGATTAAAATCAATATTAAGATAATACAAATCAGCTAAAAACGCAGCCAATAACTTGTGAATCGTCACAATAATTTGCCGGATAATCCGCAGGCTTACCTTTTCATCTTTTCCCTGGGCCTCCAACTGATTGTAAACTTCTTCCCAATTCCAAGGCTGCATCGCAACTAAAGAAACATTTTGATTGATAATTCCCCAAAACCCGACATGAAAATTTACTTCATAATCGCTGATATCGGTATATAATATAGCTGTCGGCACGGGAGACAACACAGTCTGTAACCGCTCCACATCAAGATCAGAAATCGGCTTTTTGAAATAGTCTCCGTAAAACTGAACCGGACACAAATCTCCGTACTGAGGATAGTGTTGGTTCAAAAAAGCTCTCAACTTACCAGGCAGCTCGATATTCAGATTGTGGCGAAAGGAATCCGGGCAATCTTGGCTAATTTTTGCGGGAGCAACCAATAACAGCAATCGGTGTTGCTGCTGCTGCAAAATCTGTTCAGTTTCCTGCCTGCTTAAATTAGAAAACCAGTGATCTCGATCCCAAATAATTTGAATTTCGCTCAGCTTAGCTCGAATTGCTTCTGCTTGAAACTCCCGCATTAATGCGCGACACAGCCGACTAATTGCCCGCCTGTCTCTCAAGTCTTCCGCCTTAATTCGATTGGCGCGTTCTTCTTGCGCCCATTCTTCATTTATATTGGCGATCGCGATTAATTCTTCTTCTCTGACTTGGTGTCGCTGCAAATATTTAACCTGTGCTTTAATCCAGCGGGGGTCTTTTTTGATTTGTTGATTCAGAGTTGAAGAACCAGATGGCTCAATTTCTGCAAAGCGTTCGTTGACAGCGCTTGCTCCCAATCTTTCTACTAATTCGCAGGCAATCGGCTTCAACAGTTCAATTAGGGCGTCTGAGATGGGGCGGGATAAGGACATAAGTTGCTACGCATATAAAATGATTGCTGGGGGAAAGAAATGTGCGACAGCTTAAAAGTTAAAATTTTTTCTGACTGGGCTCTTGATTTTTGGCATCGCCTTTGGATTTAACCGATCGCACAGCCCCACCTGGTTAGCCACAGCTTAAATTAATAGTTCAAATATTCTTTACATTTTACCGTGAATCTGCCTACACAGCACCGAGAAAAGAGACTCAGGTATATTCGATCGCCCCTGCGTCAAATAAATTTATTTCCCTATTGTCATTTTACTCGCTCTTGTATATGATATGATCTCACCAGGTAATTACGGTATTCCGACCTAATAACCGTACTTTTGTAAAGGAACAAATATAATGAGCCTGTGGGAACACCTAACTCAACGTCTTCGCTGGTCACAAAAGCAGCCAGTTGGCAAAACTCAATTATTGACTTCGCTTAAAAGCTTTGTGTCGTTATTTTTACTGGGAATCACATTAAGTGTAGCCGTGGCATCCTGCGGCACCAGCAGCACCAACAATCCCGCAGCAAATCCAGGCGGAGCATCTAGCCCAACCGCAAACAAAAGCAACGTAGAATTAACCCTCGTTTCCTTCGCCGTCACCAAAGCCGCCCACGAAGCCATAATTCCCAAATTCGTAGCACAATGGCAAAAAGAACATGGCCAAACCGTCACCTTCAACCAAAGCTACGGCGGTTCCGGTTCCCAAACCAGAGCCGTAATTGACGGTTTAGAAGCAGACATCGTACACCTAGCCCTCGCCCTCGACACCCAAAAAATCGAAAAAGCCGGACTCATTGATCCCGGCTGGGAAAAAGAAGCCCCCAACGAAGCCATAGTCAGCAAATCCGTAGCAGCAATAGTCACCCGCGATGGTAATCCCAAAGGCATCAAAACCTGGGAAGATTTAGCCAAAGACGGAGTAAAAGTGATTACCGCCGATCCCAAAACATCAGGCGTTGCTCGCTGGAATTTCCTCGCACTTTGGGGATCGGTGATCAAAACCGGAGGAGACGATACCAAAGCATTAGATTTTACTAGCAAAGTCTACAAAAACGTCCCCATCCTGACTAAAGATGCTCGCGAAGCCACCGACGTATTTTTCAAACAAGGTCAAGGCGACGCCTTAATTAACTACGAAAACGAGATTATTTTGGCTGGTCAGAAAGGCGAAAAACCGACTTATACTATTCCAGAAGTCAATGTTTCGATCGACAATCCGATCGCCATTGTCGATAAAAACGTCACCAAACACGGCACCAAGGAAGTCGCCGAAGCCTTCGTCAAGTTTCTGTACACCCCAGAAGCTCAGCGAGAATTTGCCAAAGCAGGATTCCGCCCAGTAGATGCGACTGTAGCGGCGGAACCAGAATTTGCCAAAAAATATCCCCCCGTCAAAACCCTATTTACAGCTCAAGACTTAGGAGGTTGGGGAGAAATTCAGAAGAAATTCTTCGATGACGGAGCTGTTTTTGACAAAATTCAAGGTTCAATTAAACAGTAGCAAAAAACAGAATCCTCAGAACCCCGCATCACTTCAAGTGCTGCGGGGTTCTAAAAGATTCACGATTCTTTCCAACTCAAAACTATTCACTTATGGCTGTATCATCTCCCGTCAGCAACCCTCAATCTCCTATTGAGCATATCAAAAGGGCGATCGGCAAAATCACATTACCTTGGGGAATCACCCTAGGCTACCTCAGCTTAATGCTATTGCTCCCAGTTGCAGCAATGCTGCTGAAAGCCAGCACAGCAAACCCCGCCGAATTTTGGAAAATTGCCACAAGTCCGATCGCCCTTTCCGCCTACGATGTCACCTTCGTTACCGCATTAATTGCAGCATTAATTAACGGATTATTCGGCACATTAATTGCCTGGGTTTTAGTCCGCTACGACTTTCCCTTCAAACGGATTATAGATGCAATCGTCGATTTACCCTTTGCACTACCCACATCCGTCGCAGGTTTAACTCTCGCCACAGTTTACAGCGATAACGGCTGGATCGGTTCACTTTTTGCACCCTTGGGAATCAAGATCTCCTTTACTCGCTTGGGCGTAGGTATAGCGATGATATTTATTTCCTTGCCATTTATAGTTAGAACTGTACAGCCAGTTTTAAACGAGATGGAAAAAGACATCGAAGAAGCAGCTTGGTGTTTAGGTGCTTCTAAATTTCAAACCTTCTGGCGAGTAGTTTTGCCGCCCCTATTTCCGTCTATTTTAACCGGAGTTGCACTCGGATTTTCGCGAGCAGTTGGCGAGTACGGTTCTACTGTAATTGTCGCCTCCAACATACCGTTCAAAGATTTAATCGCGCCCGTATTAATTTTTCAAAGATTGGAACAGTACGACTATGCAGGAGCAACAGTTATCGGCACTATCATGTTAGCTATTTCCTTAGCAATGCTGTTCGCAATTAATCTATTACAAGCATGGAGAAGACGCTATGACGGCTAAGATAAATTCATCCACGGATTACAATTTCCCGCCCAGTGGTTCGACGCGGAGTCAGGAAAAAGCCTGGGTAAAACCAACTTTAATCGGAATTGCGATCGGCTATCTTGCACTTGTCTTATTTATCCCCACTCTCAACGTTTTTTACCAAGCTTTCAAAAAAGGAGTTGAGCCATTTTTTGCTAACTTAACATCGCCAGATTTTCTGTCCGCAGCACAACTTACCCTGCTGATTACTCTGATAGTTGTGCCTGTAAATACAGTATTCGGTTTGTGTGCAGCCTGGGTAATTGGCCGCAACAAATTTCCGGGCCGCACGCTATTAATCAGCATTTTAGACGTGCCATTTGCCATATCTCCCGTAGTTGCAGGTTTAATGATTGTACTGCTTTACGGTCGGCTGGGATGGTTCGGTCCCTGGCTGGAAGCCGCTAATATTAAGGTGATTTTTGCCTTTCCTGGAATGGTGCTGGCTACTGCTTTTGTCACCCTACCTTTTGTGGCTCGCGAAGTAATTCCGGTTTTGGAAGAAGTGGGAACAGATCAAGAAGAAGCGGCTAAAACTTTGGGAGCAAATGACTGGCAAATTTTCTGGAATGTCACGCTTCCCAGTATTCGCTGGGGATTGCTTTACGGAGTAATTTTGACTAATGCTAGAGCAATGGGAGAATTTGGAGCTGTTTCTGTGGTGTCGGGAAATATTGCCAAAAAAACGCAAACTTTGCCTCTATTTGTAGAGGATGCTTACAAGCAGTACGCGACGCAATCAGCATTTTCAGCGGCGGTAGTTCTCGGTCTTTTAGCAGTTGTTACCCTCGTGCTTAAGGAGATTTTGGAACGAAAAACTAGCATCAAAGAAGTTGAAGAATAACCACTGTTTACTGTTGACTGTTGACAGTTGACGGTTGACTGTTTATACCGCAGTTTCGATCCCCCTAAATCCCCCTTAAGAAGGGGAGTAGGGGGTGACTTGAGAATACTCCTGTCCCCCCCTTGTTAAGGGGGGTTAGGGGGGATCGAAGGACAATCGTCAAACAGTAGTACCTTGAATACTCCTGTCCCCCCCTTGTTAAGGGGGGTTAGGGGGGATCGAAGGACAATCGTCAAACAGTAGTACCTTGAATACTCCTGTCCCCCCCTTGTTAAGGGGGGTTAGGGGGGATCGAAGGACAATCGTCAAGCAGTAGTACCTGATCTCTGAGATAAGTAAACATTAGGAGGCTAAAATGTTAGATCAGAATAGTAGCGAATCTCAATTTGAGTCGATCGACAATTTTCACAAAACCCAAGAATCAGACATTCCAAAATCCGACAGCGGCGACACCAGACCAACTCAAACCCGCATTCGCATTCGCGTTCCTAAAGAATACCATCAGGAACCTGTAATTTCTAACCTGATTTCTGAATACGGTTTGACGGTAAATTTTAAT
>Ga0316608_1000609_pt1 | contig 16091 bp, 11 predicted proteins | sample MIS2016152B_MG_FD_207673 | JGI IMG/M metagenome (GOLD analysis project Ga0316608, IMG submission 207673) | Microbial mat bacterial communities from Middle Island sinkhole, Lake Huron, Michigan, United States - MIS.2016.152B | ecosystem: Environmental > Aquatic > Freshwater > Lake > Sediment...
TCCCTGTTTCGTTTGTATTTCCTAGTGATGGGAAATATAAACTTAATGGGCAGGCTCCAGTCAATGAGCCAAATGTTTTGTGCCTCTGACATTACAAGCCCCTACGCCTTTAGGCTAGGGTAGTTGACATGGTCTCCTTTTATTAAAATGGCGGAGAGAGAGGGATTCGAACCCTCGGAGGTTTTTACGCCCCGCAGGTTTAGCAAACCTGTGCTTTAAGCCACTCAGCCATCTCTCCTAAAAATGTTCACGAATAATACAATGTTCATGTTATCGTGAACGAATTTATTTTCATGAACATAAAATGGTGGGGAGTGGGGGATTCGAACCCTATCCGAAGACCGAAGCCAATAGATTTACAGTCTATCCTCGTTGACCACTTGAGTAACTCCCCAAATTATTCTATTTTTCAAAGATCAGATCAAACTCTATCATACTCAAACCATCATGTCAATCATTTCTTTTAAAATTGATTTGGAGCTATATGTGAGAATCGAACTCACGTCTGAAAATTTGCAGTTTCCCATAAGAACCACTCTACCAATATAGCACAATACAACTTTTTAAAAGAACCTCTCCTCACTTTCTATATCTAAAAACTCCAAAAAAAAACCGACCAAGTAATTCTTGATCGGGTCTTTCTATTTATTTTCCAATTATGAATTAGAAACTCATAGGCAGACCCGTTCCACTCAAATAGTAATAACTACTTGATAACGAACATAGACTGTATACTAGAGTTTTCATAATTTATTTTTATTCTTATTTTTTCTAACTTTCCTTTATTATACAAAACAAATTTAAAATTTCAACAACTATTTTAAAAAAGAAAGGTGCAATCGTTATCGCATTTTACAGAATCGATTACGTGCGCTTGTAATCAACTCAATCCTCTAGAGTTTCGCAACAACAACTGCACCTAAAATGTTTATGTTTTTGTTTCATCGGATTCTGTATTATCTGTAGAATCCTTACTTTTACCTTTGCCTGTCATTATCTCTTTGGCTATATCTAAAATTTGCCTATCTATTGGGAATTTTGCCTTTTCTTCATCTTCTTCAATAGCTTCTTCACTTTCTTCATCTGGCAATAAACTTTGCAACAAATCATCTGTAACGATCATTTCTTTTCTTTCCAACGCTGCCAAAATAACTGATTGTACAAAATTAACTTTCAAAAGTGCATCTACATTACCATTAGAATCACAAATAACAAGAGTTGGAGCTATAATTTCCTCTTCTAACTCCTCATCGTATTCGTAATCAAGAACGATACCAGAAAGATATCTATCTCCTGCTTTCCATGAATTAACCATCGTCTGATATGTTGACAATATATGCAAATCTGTTTTACTAGCTTCTTCTTCTTTCTTTAAAACAATATTAATTAATTTAGCATATTCTTGATCAAACGGAAAAAACAACATAAATGATGGATTGGAAACATTGGATAACGAAACAACAGTTCCTTGATGTCCATCTTCCTCGGTTTGATCAAAACATGGCAATACTAAAAATTTATTCATAATATGTAATCCTATTATACAATATTTTATATAAAATACTATATCAAATCCATCGTATTCTTCGTCATTTTTATTGCAAACGGACTGCCAGTTATAATTGCAGTACCCGAAAACTGATAATAACTTTTTATTCTCTTTTGATATTCTATTCCAAAAGAATTAATGTCAACCCTTTTTTCTAAAACGTTAATTACATCTGTTTGCAATTGCAATATATCATCAGAAGGAGAATGTGGATTTGTGTTTACAACAATTCCGCTCAATCGTCCAAGATCGCTTGTCAAGAAAGGCTCAAGATTTATTAGGCTGGACGATTTGCTCTGACTCTCCATATGCTTCTCTCCAAGATTTTACAATATTATCCCTTTGAATATCAGTTAAACTATTCTGTGGGAAATGAGCAAAAACCTTTATGTAAGCATTTTTGTTTTCTTTAGCTCCTCCATTTTTTATAACATAACCATATCCAGAAGGCTTAGATGGATCGAGATTAACATCTATTGTCTTGCCCCCTATATCAACTACAATTGTATCGCCATTAATCATTCTATCAAGTGGAGCATTTACAGACATATATATATTGCCATTATCCATGGTGATTCCGTTTTCTGTTGTTGGATAATCTACTACAACATTTAAATCACCAACCTTTAACGATTTATTTATATATACTGCATTTCCCTTCTCTTTGATTCTTAACACAGACATATGAATAACGCCTGGTGGGATTTTAACGTTTATTTTTGTTTCTTCAGTCCTTGAACCACGCTTATTGCAATGACTACAAGGAATTAGCTCAACTCCTTGACCTTGACAATGATTACATGATTGTCTAACGAACATATTTGTTTGAAATTGTCTCTGAATAAATCCTTGACCATTACATTCCTTGCAAGAATTACCAGTTGTATATCCTTGCCCTTTGCAATAATCGCAAGAAATTATGCGATTATATTTCATTGCAACTTTTCCGCCCTTTATTGCATCAATCAAAGACAATCTGCATACTACTCTAATATCTGGATTTGCGATAACTCTTTCGCTGGCTCTAGAACGATTATGCATGTTTCTTAGATTATCCATCATCTCATCTAAATCATGATAATGATAAGACTGTTGGAAATTAGAATATGCTTCTCTTGGATCTCTATAATTAGAGCGGTTAAATGCTTCTTCTCCAAACTGATCATATCTAGACCTTTTTTCTTCATCAGAAAGGATCTCATACGCAGACGCTATCTCTTTAAAATTATCTTCGGCAGCTTTATCATTTGGATTTCTATCTGGATGATATTTAAGGGCGAGCTTCCTGTATGATTTTTTAATTTCTTCGGCAGTGGCAGTACGTTCTACCTCTAAAATTTCATAATAATTTTTTTTAGCCATATTATGCCTTTTTCTTTCTATTCTTTTTAGCTATAAATTTGTCGTTTTTTACTTCAATGATGATATTATAATTAATATTGTCTTCTTTTTCAAGATTTAAAAATATATCTGCCAAGCAAGGTTCAATATATTTAGACACTAACCGTTCTATTTTCATTGCGTTAAGTCCATGCTCTACTTTACTTAATTCAATCATTTTATCAATTACGTCATTGGAAAAAGAAATGCAAATTTCTTTTCTTTCTATTCTGCCAAGCAACTTATTCAATTCCAAAACGGTTATTTTCCTCAAATCAGATTCATTAAGAGGAAGAAATGCTATAAAATCATCAACTCTATTTAAAAACTCCTCTCCATAAATCTCTTTGCAGAATTTAATGAGTTTTTCTCTACCCAATTGAGTTACGTCGGCTGCGGTTGAATTTCCAAAACCCAATCCTCCTCCTGATTTCGTATGCATATTGAAATTACCAGTCATAATGATAATTAGATTCTTACAGTTTACCTTTTCGCCATTTGCATCGGTGAAGAATCCCTCTTTCATAGCTTGCAAAAATAATTTAACCACCTGAGGATGAGATTTTTCAATTTCATCTAAAAGCAAAACGCTATATGGTCTATTGCGAATATAATCTGCAACAACATGACTATCTTTATATCCAACATAACCTGGAGGACTTCCTATAATTTTACTCACTGAATGAGATTCGGAATATTCAGACATATCAAGTCTTATAAATGACGATTCATTATCAAATAAAGCTTTAGCCAGTTCCTTAGCTGTCAATGTCTTTCCAGTTCCGCTTTCGCCGCCAAATACAAAAACCCCAATTGGTTTATTCTGGTCTCTTACGCCACTATATGAATTCTTAAGAACCCTAGAAATAGCCATTATAGCGTGGTCTTGAGATATGATCTTACACTTCAAGATGTCTTCAGTATTTTGTATTCTTGAATAACTATCCCATAAAATCATTTCGAGCGGTATTTTACATTGCTTGCTAATAACCATTGCAATATCTTGCCCGACAATTTGAGAATTCTCGTTATCTTTCCATGCGAACTTTGCACATGCCGTATCAATGCAATCTATCGCCTTGTCAGGGAAAAACTTTTCTGGTTTATATCTTGCCGACAATTTTACAGCCATTTCAATTGCGTCATCTGAAATTGTACATTTATGATATTCTTCTAGTCTATCTTTTATTCCATGTATTATTCTAATCGTTTGTTCTGGAGTTGGAGGATCTATCTTTACTTTTTCAAATCGTCTATCTAACGCTCCGTCATTTGAAAAAATCTTTTTATATTCTGCGTTTGTTGTTGCTCCTATGCATTTTAAACCCCTAGCTAACTCTGGTTTAAGCATATTGGCTGCATCAATTGATCCACTTGCGCTTCCCGCTCCGACCATGTTGTGAATCTCATCTATAAACAATATATAATTTGGATTATCATGAAATTCCTTTACAATATCCTTTAGCCTATTTTCAAATTCTCCTCTATATTTAGTTCCAGCTATAAGAGAACCCATTTCAATAGAATATATTCTTGCTTCTTGCAGCTTATGTGGAACCGTTTTAGATATTATCCTTTGACATATACCCTCGACTATCGCAGTTTTCCCTGTACCTGGATCTCCAACTAAAATTGGATTACTTTTATTACGACGACAAAGTATAGTTATTGCCTCTTCAATTTCGTTATCTCTTAACAAAATAGGATCAAATTTATTTTCTTCAGCGCACTTTGTCATGTCTATGCAAAAGGCTTTTATGGCAGAATCATTAGCTATTTCTTTTTTACGTTTTGTTTTAGATTTTACACCGCCAATATCACTTAACATCTTTACTAACGGAACTATCTTAACTCCATTCTTTACAAATTTAGCTTTTATTTCAGGGCACAACTCTAAAATAGCCATAAATATATGATTAACGCCAATTCCCTTTTGACCGAGACTATCTCCAATCTTGCATGCTTTAGTACAAATGTCTTGAACTGCTTGATTCGGTTTTATTCTTTCATACGCACTATTTAAAAGTTTTTTTGGACATTTCAAATTAGCCAAATCGCTTTTGAATTCCTTAAGTATTGCCTCTAAATCTACATCATGCAATGCTAATGTCTTAGACACATCGTTTGCTCCCATTGTCAAAAGTCCAACAACAAAAGATTCTGGATATATCTGGTCTACATTGGCTTGAATAACAGCTGCTTTTGCAAAAATAAACATATACTGAACATCATCATTAAATCTATCGTATAACTTTTCATCTGACATTGTTTTCTCCCTTATTATTCTCCCTTTGTAAACAAAACCGAAAGCATTCGTTTTAAATATCTTTTATTATACCTAAAATGAATTTATTTCTTTAACAATGTGTACCATCACAATGATTCAAACTACAATCATCAAATGACGGAACAAGTTCTTCAGTTCCCAATTTAACTATTTTTTTCAAAATCAAAGTTATATTGTCGTAATTTCTTTCTTCCTTGAACTTATCGACTTCGTTTCCCAATTCAATTAATAAATTCTTCATTTCATCATCATTGTAAAAATTAAGCAAATCAAACACTTCAATAGTTTTCTTAATTTTTTCCTTATGTGATTTTGTTATTTCTATTTTTGTTGGTTCATTGGAAATTGCCATAAGTATTCCGTCGCACAATTCCGATATATGTTTCCTTATATTTGCAACTGTAGAATCTAGAAATCCATCAATTAAATCCTGTTTACGTTTCAAGTATTCATTTAAAATTTTTTCCTTAGCAGTTTGTTCTAATTTTGATTTGAAATTATCCATCTGCTTTTGACGTTCGATTTGTCTTGAGCGATAAAGATTATCTTCTATAATTGATGGCATTGGAATTACAAAATAAGTAGTGTCATACTTAAAACTTGAGACTATTTCAATTTTAGATGGAATTTTACTAACTATATCATTAACAAAATGACTTACAAACGATAATGGAGGAATTGAACCGTCTGAATAAAGCCTGCCCCAAACGTCATGACTTATATTAGAATAAGCTTCTTTTACTATATCTAGTATTGTATAATATTGCTCTCCAATTAAATTAGACAATCCAAAGAATTCTTGTTTTATATTTTCATTTTCAGCAGACCATTGATCAAAAGCTGTAAACGGAACAAACCATCCCCAAACAGTCGGAAAACTATGATATTTCAAATTAATTCTTGCTTTTTTTTCAATCCCACAAATTTGTTTATCAATTTCAGGGGGAAGTAATTTCTCTCTACCTAATCGTATATATTTGTCGGTTGCCTTTCTACTTACTTCGTTGCAAAACTTAAGCCCAAGCTGATCTGATGTTAAGCTAGACGATCCACGCCACCTAGAAATTGTCAATTTAACAATAATACCTTGACTCATCAAAGACAAAGCCCAATCATTGCGATATTGTCTAATGTCTATGTCTTCTTTTTCTAATTCAATATTCACTTTAAACTCCGCATTCTTGTTAAATCCTGCTTTAATTCAGAGGCTATAAAATTAAATTCTTCTTCAAAATTATCAAAATCTAATTCAATCATTTTGACCCCAGAATGTCTAAACATTTCCTTTGTTGGAGTCCAATCGTATACATCTGTATTATCTTTTATAGTAAACGGCATAATCACTTCTGAAATTCCACTTTGTATAATTGATTTAGCACAATCACTGCATGGATAATAACCTTTCTGAGAATATAAATACAATTTTGAGCCACATAAATTGCTTGAAACTGAATTCAATATAGCATTAATTTCAGCATGGACGACATAAGGATATTTTGTGTTGTTTGGAGCACCATCTCTGCCCCATGGAAAAATATCATCACTGCATCCTTTGGGAAATCCGCTATATCCTGTTCCAATTATATGATTATTTTTGTCAACAATACACGCTCCATGTCTAATACTAGGATCTTTGCTTCTCAATGACGACATAAATGCAATTGACATAAAGTAAACATCCCAAGATATATATTTTGATCTTTTTAGATTAATTGATTCTTCCATATTATTCCTTATCTCAAATTCATGCGGTTTGACGCTTCATAACCTATTTTGTCTATTTCTGTTTTATCTTTATTAGACAACGCTTCATTAAGTCTACGATACGTCGTCGCAACCCATGTTTTATTCAGTTCAAAATTTTTTCTCAATAACATTCGACATTGATTTGATACCAATATATTTGCATTTTCAATCAATCTTTGCTCGTCAACCTTTACGGCTACTTTTTTAATACCCTCCAATATTAAATCGCTAGTATTTTCAATATTATATTTCTTACATAAATAATAAATCGCTTCTAATTTATTTCTAAGACCATGATATTCTTTGCAAAAATGAACAACAGTACCTTTCCCGCCGCAACCAAAGCAGTGATAAATATATACTCCATCTCTTAAATTTATATGAAACGATGGCTCTCCTTCTTGATGCAGTGGACAACAACATTTTGCTGAAACTTCAGGAACTGTCCATATTACATCGCATCCAACTTCGCTCTCTATGAAATCAGGAAGGCTTATTGTCTTAACTAAACTATCCATTAAGAACCTCAAGCTACTCAAATCCATATTCGGATCGATTTTATTCATCGAAGATATCTTTGTCATCTATAAATCCTTCCTTCGCTTCATTTATTGTATTTTTATCTTCTGCGAAATTAAAATCATCATCATTCAATGCACTAATAGAGTTGTCATCACCAAACAATCCATCATCTGACATCAAATCTGCTTCCGTAACCTGTTCGTCATATAAAAGACTATCTACTTCAGTTATATGCGATGATTCGAACTCTGGATCACTTATCATTCCGATACGACCATCAAAATCAAGAACTACACATCCTCTAGAAGCGTCATCTCTAGCCTTTGTTCCATAAACGAACATTTTAGTCGGAGGACTATCGCTATTTAGAACCGCACTTAAACCATTGTCTGCGTCAGCAATAATCATTTTTGAACCAGCAAGATCTTCCGTATTAATTTCAATGCTGGATGGATCGTCAACTGTTGCTTTTTTTGCCTTATTGCGAATTTCCTTTACAGACGGTGTTTTTAGCTGTGAACCTGCAATTGTTACAAAACGATTTATCTTCCCATACGCTTGCAATCTTTTTGAAACCATTGCTTCGTCCAAATCAGGTCTGCCAGGATGATTGGTTTCGAATCCAATAACGCCAAGATAGTCAACAATTAAAACATCAATTTTCTTGCGAGCTTTTATTTTTTCAACTTCCGCAATCAATTTTGTCATCTTTGTGCCTGGTACAGCCTGTATGCAATCAAAATTTGGTTTTATTTTCTTTTCAAGATCAATCGTGGCTTCAATTAACTTATCGTAATATATATCAGACAGTCCATGCTCTCCCTTTCCGCCAGCCTTAATTCTATTGTAATCAACCATAGCGTGCAATGCAGTTAAGCGAATCAAAAAAGGAAACGCCTCTTTTTCAATACTGATATAAACGACATTATATCCAGCTCTAGCCATATTCATACCTATATTGAACATAAGCGTTGTTTTGCCGCCGTTAATCATTCCAGCAATAACAGTGTAAGATCCAGGAGACAAATAATATATCTTATCTAATGCACGTATTCCAGTTGGTATTCTTGGCTCGTTTTCTGGATGGTCTCTACGATCTGTAATGTACTCTCGCATTTTAGGCATTGCTTCCACCATACCGAGACTTCCGCAATACGAATCCGATTCCATATTGTCAATAGCTGCAAATCTTTCTTGAATTTTCTTTATTTTTTTGTCTTGACCACTTGTTGCCTTGACAAGTCCTTCCATTTCACTCTTCATGATATCAAATGCTTGCCACTGAAGATATCTATTATTAATATGTTCTCGCAATAAATCATAATCTTCTATTGGAGATTGAAGACTGTACACTTCGTCATAATACATTCTTGCGGCTATACGTTCGTCGTCATTTATTTTAATCTTACCAAGACTAGATAACGAATCCATAATAGATTCCATAGCCGTTCTGGTTAATATTTCATTGTATTTAGTGTAGTACTCTTTTATAACCATAAATAGGAATCTTGGTTTAGGAAGCCAAAAATGCCCCTCATCTCCAGCCTGTATATTAAACGCTATTGCATCCATCAAACAATCTTTATCTCGCAACAATATACTTAAGAATCTAGGTTCTTCTTTTTTAGCAAGAGCCTTCAAATCTTCGTTATTGAGTCTAACGTTAAATGACTTTTCTATTTCTAAAACATCGTCATAATTATCCATTTTTTTTCACCCTTACCCTAAAAAATCTTGCATCTTTTCTTGAATCCGACTGACCCGCCAATCCCATATATTGTCCGTATCTTGTTTGATCGACCCATGAATTATCGGCTGTTTCGGAAACTACCGATGACGATAATGCATTGGCAAAAGTAATTATTGTTGGTTTTACTTGATCGTCTCTATACCCCAATATTTCATCATAAAATCTACCAGTATCAAAACCGTGAGTAAAATCTCCCATTTGCGCTTCAAAAAGTAACAACAAATCATAATGTCTCATAGATTCTGTTGTATCGTTACGATGTTCTCCACTTTCAGATCGGTTTAAGGTTTGCAACTTATGAGCCAGTTCGCTATTAATCATATTAATTCCATTTTTATCGCATGAAATCAATCTAAAGAATATTGCGAATGCAGCTTTCTTTCTATCAATAGCTTCTCCGCCATCAATAATTATAAACTCCTTTCTTAACAATGCCAATGGTTTTTTATATATGAAATCAGCAACCTTTTCAGGATCTTTATGATAATATTTATCTAAAAGGCTTTCAAAACTAGGCTGATTGATTCGCATATACTTATCTGGTATACCAGCGCTTTTAGCCCGTTGTAAAGCAGCCTGAGCCTGAGCCAACACCCTGCGGTTGTGGTTCATTTTCTTTTGATATTCCTCTAACGAATCAGTTTTGTTTATCTTTTGCATTTATTAACCTCTGAAATATTTACCTTCATATGATTTGAATGTTTTTTGGAAGTTGGAAATAGACGTTCTTTCTTTCTTATAAATATTATTCCCCTGTAAATAGGATTGTATATAATAACGAATCCATGAACGAAGAAAATCAACATCTTCTGCCTTTCCATTCTGTATTAACAAATCCATAACTTTAGCCGCAGAATCGCGTTCCGTGTCTATCGGATAAAATTTAGCCTCTCCATTATACGAATTAATAACCTCATTATAATAACGAATAAAGTTGTTGCAATTTAAAAAAGGATCAAATGTATAATTAAACGTTGATTGTTTCGGAGGCAAAATATCTTTCGAAACCACTTTTGACTTACTAACTCTAACTTTTTTCTCACGCAATAAGTTTTCATTTTTAGGTATCAATTGACTCGATAGTTCAGCAATATTCATAGTTTCGCTCTCTTCCGAATTTTTATCAATTTTACATTCTATTTTTTCTTGTAAATGTTTAGGCAATCGCTTCATAAATTGCTCGTCGTGCTCTAAACCCTCGTTATCGTCCATTAAATTAAGTAAATCCCGTAATTTAGTTAAATATTCAGAAATATTTTCACCTTCAACCCATCTAGGAATCTTTTTTGATACATCTACATTCATCTTACCTATTATAGAAAATAAAAATTCATTTACAAATGATATTTCAATTTCTTTTAAAGAAGTCTGCCTGCCTTTTGCTTTTTCAAACTTCAACATTGAATCTATCATATTGTTACTTAGTCCGACTATCTTCTTTAACGTTCTAGGAGTGACGCATGCAGAAGCGTTGAAATATTTCCATACACCTACATCTCTTTCCATAACAAACATATATGTAAATGGCTTATTAAATTTCCATATATAATATATATTATTGTCGTCAAGCTCTTGCAACCTTCCCATTAAATTAGATAAATCACTAGCCATAGATTTATTTTCTGCACCATATTTTACCGGATTGCATCTATCCAAAATATCTTCTAATGTAATATATTTATTATTAAATATACGCTTGTCTTCAAACTGGCTATAATAACGATGATTCGGTTGATAATGCATCTTTGTATCCATTATTATGTTAAACAGAACGGCGCTTAATTTAGACAATGAAGATGGATGTAAAGCTATATATAACTCCATTATCTCAATGTTACAACGCTTATAATGTTCTGGTGCAGTTAGGGCATTCCTTCTATCATTTTGTTCTTTAGTTATTTTCATAATTATTTTCTCGCCAATATCAAATACTCAGTTCCTCTTTCTGAAAATTTATATCCATCTTCATAATAACTATCAATAAACTTTTGTTCATCAACAACATTTTTATTTTTGCGATATTGATATGTTATAGGAATTGATTTAACAACAATATTTGGTCTGCCAGCTTTTTTAATCGTTTCCTTGATTACCTCTAAATCAGCATAAGACGATTCATTATAGCTAATTAACCAAGTTTCAAAATTATCACATAAACTTAACAAATGTTCAAATTGCTCCTGATACCCTTTGCTCTTTGAAAATCTCTTACTCCCTTTTTTAATATGCTCAAGATTATCTAATTTATCTTCATATAAATATTCTTCTAAAAATCTATATAGAACTGCATAATCGCTACTAGCTCCACCGTACGGCGGATCTAGGTATATCAAATCCGCATTAATAATTTTACTTTCCAATAATTCTACGATATCAGAATTAAATACAATTGCATCGCCTTCTGTAAGTATTCCATTAAGCTTCTTTAACGACACTGGAATATCTGTTATTTCCTTGCCGTTATTTTTCTGATGATTAATTCGGTGTTCCATTTTTGCAACTGTCTGACCGTTATAATATCTACCGCCTAAGAAACAATTCTGGTTTACATGATTTTCTATCGTAAATAAAGAAAATGCCCCTTTATATTTTGAATACATTTCGTCAATTGAATCGGCAAACTTAATTTCATTATTCTCATCACGACGCTTCCTTGTAGTATCTCTCCATTTTTCATTCCAAAAAGATTCACCTATAGTATGAGTAGACCTTAATGATTTCAGATCTTTTCCATATACTGAAAAATTACTGTTTGGTATACTAGCTAAAGTTGCTTTATTCAAGATGTCGAGTCCACAATAATATTTTCTACCAAACAGTGCCGCTACGTTAGTTTTGTATCTATCAAGAAAATCACACTCTTTTTCAGTAAAAAATTTTCCTTCATAATTATCTCTAACAAAAGATCCATGAGATTCAGGGACATTGTTGCAAAGAAACGTTATTTCATCTTGCGTTAACGGTATATGATCGTTTTCTAAAAGACATACCGCAGTTATTGCTGATGAAGTCAATAAATCATTGCAAACAACTTTTTTCCCCATCATTTTAAATAACAAAGATACCATTGCACTTCCGGAAAATGCATCAAATGCAGTATCAAATTTAACTCCGTTTTCTTCTAGCATATCCCATAAATGCAACAACATTCGCCTTTTGCTTCCTACGTAATTACTTGGCAATGAAGATATTAAAGAAACTATCTCCCTCTTGTCCCTTCCCTTTTGCAAAAATGAACAAAAATCCATTTATAAACTCCCTTCATTATATTTTATGAAATAGTAATTTTTACTATTTGATACTTCTATTATACAAAGAAAAATGGAACTATTATTCAGACATTGATTGAAATAAATTTTTCCTATCGCTTTTAAATCCATACACCTCATCAATGTCATCAAAAATAAAATCTCCACCTTTAGATTGCTTTATAATAAAAGCTGGTTCTTCTTTCATTATCTTTTTAGCCTTCCTAGCGTGCTTGTCAAGATAACGAGCGTCATGATGAAAATATATCGCAAGAGCTCTATCTTTGCCATCTTTCAACCTTAAAGTTCGACCTATTCTTTGATAAACTCTAGTGGCAGAAGCGCCTCCACCAGCCATAAGTACTGCATCTAGTCTAGGTACATCAATACCTTCATCGAAAAGCGTTGTTCCGATTATGCATCTCTTAACTCCTTCCCGCAACTCATCCAGCGACCGTTGCCTCAATGTTTTATTCATTCTGCCAGTTACAAAGTTAGTTGGAGATTTCAGTAAAGCTTTTATATAATCGCCTTGGTTATATTGACTTACCAATATTAGTACAGACAACCCTTTTTCAATTAAATATTCTGCGATATTAACAACTCTAGTATTGAACTCGTCATTGCCAGATACGCATTCTTTATATATTTGCTGATATGAATTTAATTTACAATTATCTTCTATTGGATCGAATATTATATGTGGGGTAGCCAAAAAACCATTTTCAATTAAATAAGAAGCACTTATGTCAACTATTTTCCTTCCAAATAAAGATTGCAAAACTATTTCAGCCCCATCTTCACGATATGGTGTCGCAGAACAACCATATCTCCAAAAAGCGTTTGGCGAAGCCGACATTACATCTTGGCATGTTTTAGCAGAAGCATGATGGCAATTATGAACTAATATACCGTTTGCAAAAAAACAATGCGTGTTTTCAACTTCTATGTCATACACTTTGTTTTGAGTTTTTTCTTTTTTTACACTCTTGATAGTTTTCCAACTTATATTGCATAAATCGGGGGACATGCTCTTTGACGTATTCATAAATTTTAACACTAGCGTTTGTGTTAAATCGGATATAATACAAGAGGTGTCCATTTTTTTTTGTTTTTTGAATGACACATTCAAATCCATTTTTTTTGAACCATTCTGCGATGATAGAATTTTCGTGTTCATTCCACCCTTCAGTATGTAACGATAAACATCCGCTAGAATTAGATCCATCGTCGCAGATCCACCAGGCGAGTCCAATCTTCCCAAGTTTGTCCAAAAACTTTTCATTTGGGATTTTGTTTCGTTCATCATACAACTCTGAAGCAATTGTTGATAAAAACGGCAAACATCTTGAACGATAAACAATTGATTCTTTTCCATAGCCGTGATTGACGACTTTTTTTGTCTTAATCCCGAATCTAGACAGAAACTGTTTTTTATAATTGGACCATTCTTCCTGACATACCCCATGCCTTCCGCATAATCTATAATTTTTGGATCTTGAGTGTGGGGAAATGAGCGAAGAGTCTCCCATACATGTTCCGCAAATAGCCTGTATTTCATTCTCGGTGGGGATGAAATTATACAATATAAAATTAGGTTGTTTATCGTGTCCATTAATGTATTTTGGATATCTTTTGGTTCCTCTAGATTTAATAAATGCTTCCAAACTGTCAAAACACGGTCTAACTCTTCCATTGCATCCGCATTTGCACAATGGAGCGTTTCCAGCGTATTCGACATATATCTTGTTCCATTCGTCAATGGATCTTTTTTTAATCTGATGTCCCAAGACATATTTTCTAATTCGTTTGTATTTGTCCAATTGGAGCCACTCTCCGCACCCGCATTTACAAAAAGAACCTGATCCGTCGTTTTTATCTCCCCCGCCTTTTTCCATCCCGAATTCGTTAAAATAGCATGATCTGTTGTGCATCTTATATGTTCTCCATTATTTAATGTTATTTTTAATATATCCTTATATCCTTTGTCCCAAAAATTCATTATTTTTTGGTACATAACATTATTTCCATCATGCGTTAGCACATACCTGCATTTTTCTTTTTTTATTTCTTCAATTCTAACCTTCCCACGTTCTGTTTCCACTATCGAATCGCCAGTAATACATTCGTCAAAAAACACAACTTTTGTTGCCCTTAGCAGATTCTTTAAGTTTTCAAGCTTATCTTCATCTTCAATGTCTTTCTTATCCCAAACATCTTCTTCGTCAAATTGATAATCACTTATCTTGAATTTTTTATTCCTTAAATTAACGGCTCGTACCGCCGTTTGCACAGTACAAATATTTATTTTCTGCATATCGTATTTGCCACCACCAATACGACCGATAGGCTCATTTAATGTTAACGATAATGAATCGTACGCTTGTTCCATTAAATCTTTAGTTAAAACATAAAACATGCATGGCGCTGTTTTTATTCTACTAATGAGCTCTGATAAAATTAAAGTATTATGTGTAACCGTAAAATCGCCTAATAGAAACTTTCTATCTCCATCAATTTCAAATCCAAAATATTCTCCGTTGCCAATTGGTTTTATTTTTATTCCATATCTAAGCGCTTTGTATTTCGTTTGATCACCTTTGCATTTTCTTTCAAGCAACAATGGTATGTCTGTTATGGCACCGCTAATTGCAACCCTATAGGCTATTCCTTTATATCCAATTGATTTTATAGAAGTCGTCTTTTTATTGCAGGAAGCCCTATATCCCAAGCTTCTTGCCAACCAACAAACATCATTGGCTAATCTCAATTTGACACTACAAAATTCCAAACTACCTTTTCTCTTTAAATTGCCGTCTGAATCTATTAAACCAGCCAATAAAGAAAGTCTCACATTTCTTTCGTTAAACTTATAATCATCAGGAATGTGCTTGTTATTTATAAGTCCATACTGTTGCAAGTTAGTCCGCAATGGACTGTTCAATCCTCTAGCTGTAACCATTTTGTATGTAGTACAATTCCCCTTTTCTTCATTAATAGTAACCATTAGATTGTTGCGTTTAGAATATTCGTATATGTAATCCTTTATCTCTTCGTCGCCAGTTGTTATATTTGGATTTCTTGAACAACCATCCCCAAGCCATAAACCCAACATATAAGGTTCTATTTTTATATCTCTCGCTGGGAATTGAACTCCAACCTTATAACCTTTGTGTGTATGCTTGAACCATTTTGATGAATTATAAAACTCTTCTGCAGTTACTTCAACCAATTTGCCGTCAACCCATCCTCTGCTCGGACAACTCGTTCTCTCTAGGCAAAGAATATGGGCGTCATTACAGACATAATCATCACCATTTTTCTGTTCAACAAAATATAATGGTCCGAATCCAGTATTAGTGCTCAATACCTTTCTAGGATTAGAATCTGGACCCATCAATAAATCTCCATAAACAATATCTTCGACAAACTTTTGAGAACCGTCAAACATTAATATAGGAGTGCCTTTCCCCAAGCATTTACCGCCGCCTGTGGCCACTTTAAGAATACCTCTTGTTTTCTTATATGCTCTGTCCAATGTGAACTGTTGATAGTCCCTTTCTTCATAGTCTTCGAATGGAGTAAATGTCAAATCCGGCAGGTTTATTT
>Ga0316608_1000610_pt1 | contig 16090 bp, 13 predicted proteins | sample MIS2016152B_MG_FD_207673 | JGI IMG/M metagenome (GOLD analysis project Ga0316608, IMG submission 207673) | Microbial mat bacterial communities from Middle Island sinkhole, Lake Huron, Michigan, United States - MIS.2016.152B | ecosystem: Environmental > Aquatic > Freshwater > Lake > Sediment...
CATCTATTATTACGGAAAAACAAAAGATTTATCAGAAGTAACAAAAAATTACGATTCAGTAAAATCAAAATATCCAGAAGCAAAAGTTTTTGAAAATAACTTCTAACAACTTATAATTCAGAAACAAAATATTTTTGATATTTTAAAAATTAAGGGAAGAAAAATGTATTTAAATTACGTTTTTTCTTCCCTTTTTTTGTTTTTAAAATTATTAAAAAGCCTAGAGATTTCTATTTTGTGTAATTTTAAAAGAAATAATATAATAATCGCAGCGTTTATTTTAAAAATTTATTTCTTTGTACTTAATTCGTAAAAAATGAAAAAAATACTTTGTAAAATATTAGTTGTAGCAATAATTTTTCTGTTTTGTCTCAATAAGCATATTGAAGCACAAAGTAATTTTAGTGCAAGATTAATCACTTTTTCTGTAAATCCCTTTGATACAATAAATAATAAAATTTACACAAAAAAAATTACACAAAAAGGCTTATTTACATTTGAACCAGGTGTAAATATTTCGTTTGAACTTTTTGGAAATGATTATACATCAGCAAAAATCTCACAATCAGTAAGATTAGATGCTTGCTCTAAATTCGCAGGTTCGTCTCAGATTTTGTTACGATTCAGATTAGCTAAAAAATGGAAACACTCTTTAACAGCCGGAATAGGTCCAATTTTATTTTATCGAAAAACTTGGGAAAACATTGAAGGATATACAAATCAAGAATATTATTATTCAAATTCGCAATTACAACATTCAGTAATGTGGCTAAGTGCAGAAATCGAATATAATTTATATTTATCAAAACATGCCGATTTATGCTTGACTTTAAACCATTTAGCTCCACGCTCATTCGGAATGTTAATTGGGTATAAATATTGGATAAGCAGAAAAAGCAGTCATTGCAATACATGTCCAAGTTACAGATAATAAATTTTATCATTACAACAAAAATTGATAATCTGAAAAATATTTTAAAACTAAAAATTATGCAACGAGATAAAGCAATTAGAGATATAACTAAAGAAGAAACACTTGAAGAAATAATTAAAAGTTGTAAAACTTGCCATGTAGGAATGGTTGACGGTTCAAATAAACCGTATGTTTTATCATTTAATTTTGGGTTTAAATCTAAAACAATTTACCTGCATTGTGCTAAAGAAGGCAAGAAACTGGAAATATTGAAGCAAAACAATAATGTTTGTGTTTATTTTGATACCGACCACGAGATATTTTCGCGAAATGAAACTGTAGCTTGTTCATGGAGAATGCGATACAGAAGTGTTATGGTGCATGGAAAAGCAGAATTTGTTGAAGATTATGACCAGAAAATTATTGGTTTAAAAACAATGATGGAAAATTATTCAGATATAAATTTCAGTTTTTCAAAACCTGCTGTCAATAATATAGAAGTAATAAAAATTGAAGTAAGTGAATGGACTGGAAGGTCTTTTGAATATTTGTAGAAAAAAAAATCAAATAATTTTCAAAAAATAAATCAAATTTTGTTTACAATTTTATTTTATATAATACATTTGCAAAACTTAAAAAACACTTTATAACAATAAATTCAAAATGAAGCAGTCGTGGTTATTTACCGGAATGTTGTTAATTACTTTAATTGTACTTTCAATTTATTCTTTTTCAAATACAAAGCTCAAAATTGGTGAAATTGAAATTAAAAAGTCTGGAATTAAGGAGTTTATTGTTGGCGATACAATTCCAACCGAGGCAAAACTAGCATTAAAAGTTACAACCGAACATGAAGTAGTTGAAGTTGACAGTAGTTCGCAAAAAATTTTGCTTATTGGAGATTCTATGTTAGAACAATTTCGCTGGCGTTTACGCGATTATGTCGAACAAAATGGACACGAAATGTATTCATTAATTTGGTATAGTTCTCAATCTGAGTGGTATGGAAAAAGTGATACTTTAAAATATTATATAAACCTCTATAAACCAACTTACGTGATATTGGTTTTGGGAGCTAATGAACTTTTTGTTGAGGATATTATTACAAAACGAAGTAGTTACGTTAAACGGATTGTCGAACAAATGGATACAGTACCTTACGTTTGGGTTGGACCTCCAAACTGGAAAGACGATACAGGAATAAATCAACTTATTTTACGACATGCCGGAACAAAAAATTATTTCCCTTCTTACGAAATAACTCAGACACCTTTGTTTAAAAGATATGCTGATGGAGCACATCCAAAACCTGAAGCTGCTGCTCAATGGGTTGATTCTGTTGCATTATGGATTATGACAGAAAGCAAAAATCCAATTTTACTAAATATTCCTGAAAAGAAAGGAACTTCATCGCCAAATACATCAATTCTTCAACCTTGGAAATAAATTGAATTATTGATAGTAAAAATTTATGACAACTTAACTCCATAAAAAGTCAAACAGTCATCATTAAAAAACTATTTTACAGATATTTTGTGAATTTTTTGTTGTATGTAATAAGGAAAACAATAAAAAAAATATTTATAATCTGAAAATAAAATCAATCATGTTTTTGTAAAATAACTTTCTCAAAAAATTGACAAATCTTTTGTATTAAATAAAATAAAGCATTATATTTGCAGCCGTTTTTTGAAAAACTTAGGTAATTAATAACTATTAGTTATTAATTCGTAACTAATTCATTATTAAAATGATAAAATTAACTTTTCCAGATAATTCAGTACGCGAGTTTAACGAAGGTGTAAATGCAATTGACGTCGCTAAAAGTTTAAGTAATAGTCTTGCAAAAGAAATTGTTTCGGCAACAATTAATGGCGAAGCATGGGATGCAACACGCCCTATAAATCAAGATGCAACCATAAAACTACACAAATGGGAAGACGATGCGGGTAGAATCGCTTTCTGGCATTCTTCAGCACATATTATGGCTGAAGCACTTGAATCTTTTTACCCGGGTGTAAAACTTGGAATAGGACCTACTGTTGAAAATGGTTTTTATTACGATATTGATTTACCCCAAGGAAAAACAATTTCTGATTCTGATTTTCCGAAAATTGAAAAGAAAATACTCGAAATTGCTCAGGGAAAGCACGATTTTATCCGTAAAGAAATTTCAAAAGATGATGCTTTAAAGTTTTTTACTGAAAAAGGAGATGAATATAAGCAAGAATTAATCAGCGAATTACAAGACGGAACTATTACTTTATATTCTCAGAATAATTTTACAGATTTATGCCGTGGTCCGCATTTACCAAACACCGGATTTGTAAAAGCTGTTAAATTAATGAGCATTGCCGGTGCATTCTGGCGTGGTGATGAAAAAAGAAAACAGCTAACCAGAGTTTACGGAATTACATTCCCAAAACAAAAACTTCTGGAAGAATATTTAATTTTACTCGAAGAAGCAAAAAAACGTGACCACCGAAAAATTGGTAAAGAATTGGAATTATTTGCATTCTCTCCAAAAGTTGGTATGGGTTTGCCGCTTTGGTTACCTAAAGGTGCTATGCTTAGAGAAAGATTAGAAAATTTCTTGCGAAAAGTACAACGCGAACATGGTTACGAACAAGTTATAACTCCACATATAGGAAATAAAGAACTTTACGTAACATCTGGACATTGGGCAAAATACGGAAAAGATTCATTCAGAGCAATTACAACACCGCAGGAAGGTGAAGAGTTTTTGCTAAAACCTATGAATTGCCCTCACCATTGCGAAATTTATAAAATTAAACCACGTTCTTACAAAGATTTACCTTTGCGTCTAGCTGAATTCGGAACCGTTTACAGATACGAGCAAAGTGGCGAATTACATGGACTTACAAGAGTTAGAGGTTTTACTCAAGATGATGCACATTTATTCTGTACTCCAGACCAGTTACTCGAAGAATTTAAAAAGGTAATCGACATTGTACTTTATATATTCAAAACATTGGATTTTAAAGATTTTGTTACACAAGTTTCGTTAAGAGACCCAAATAACAAAGAAAAATATATTGGTTCTGACGAAAACTGGGAAAAGGCAGAAAAAGCAATTATAGATGCAGCAAAAGAAAAGAATTTACAAACTATTGTAGTTGAAGGCGAAGCAGCATTTTATGGACCAAAACTTGACTTTATGGTTAAAGATGCTTTAGGCAGAAAATGGCAGCTTGGAACAATTCAGGTAGACTATAATTTACCCGAACGCTTTGAACTTGAATATACTGGAGCAGATGACAAAAAACATCGTCCTGTAATGATTCATCGTGCACCTTTTGGCTCAATGGAACGATTTGTAGCTGTTTTAATAGAACATACCGAAGGAAAATTTCCACTTTGGTTGACGCCGGAACAGATTGTAATTCTACCAATAAGCGAAAAATATAATGATTATGCGAAAAAAGTTTTAAAATTGTTAAATAATTCCGATATTCGCGGCTCAATTGATGAACGAAACGAGAAAATAGGTCGCAAAATCAGAGATAACGAATTAAAACGAATACCATATTTGTTAATAGTTGGAGAACAAGAATCTGAAAACGAAACAGTTTCTGTACGAAAACAAGGTGAAGGCGACAAAGGATTTATGAAAATTGAAGAATTTGCAAAATTCCTGAATTCAGAAGTCGAAAAAGAATTAGACCAGAATAAATAATTTTAAATAAAAAATAAATAAAAAAAGTACAAACAAAAGATAGGAGGACTTAAAAATAGCAAAGAATTTAAACACACCAGCTGACGACAAACTTCGAATTAATGAAAGAATTCGAGCCAAAACGGTGAGACTTGTCGGAGAAAATATTGAGGAAGGAAATTTAATTTGCTCAATAGAAGAAGCTTTACGCATGGCGGAAAATCAAGAACTAGATTTGATTGAAATATCACCAACAGCAAAACCGCCTGTATGTAAAATTACTGATTATCAGAAATTTTTGTATCAACAGAAGAAAAAGCAGAAGGAGTTAAAAGCAAAATCGGCAAAGATTGTAGTTAAAGAAATAAGGTTTGGACCCAATACTGATGAACACGATTTTAATTTCAAGCTAAATCACGCAAAAAAGTTCTTGGAAGAAGGTTCCAAAGTAAGAGCTTATGTGTTTTTCAAAGGTCGTTCAATTCTTTTTAAAGAACAAGGCGAAATTCTGCTCCTCAAATTTGCAAATGAATTAGAAGAGTTTGGAAAAGTTGAACAATTGCCAAAATTAGACGGAAAAAAAATGACATTGTTTATTTCTCCACAACCATCAAAGAAAAAATAAATCCGAAAGAATTTATTATTAATAGAAAATGATTATTAAACTTTTTAAAACGAACGAAGATGCCAAAAATGAAGACTAAATGTGCGGCTAAAAAACGATTTAAATTAACCGCTACCGGTAAGATAAAAAGAAAACATGCTTACAAAAGTCACATTTTAACAAAAAAATCAACAAAAAGAAAAAGAAATTTGGGTTACTATACAACAGTTTCTCCAGCTGATGAAAAGAACATTAAACTTTCATTAGCAATTTAATTTTTTTTTTGTAAAATTTATTATCAGTTATCAGGTTTATTAAAAACTAGTGTTTAACCAGAAAGCAAAGCATTAAAGAACCAAAAACAATTTAGGTCGCTTACTTTCAAAAAACTTTAAAATTATGCCACGTTCAGTAAATGCAGTAGCATCAAGAGCAAGAAGAAAAAAAATCTTAAAAAGAACCCGAGGTTATTTCGGAGCAAGAAAAAATGTTTGGACTGTAGCTAAAAATACCTACCAAAAAGGTTTAACTTATGCTTACAGAGATAGAAAAACCAAAAAACGCAATTTCAGAGCATTATGGATTCAGAGAATAAATGCAGCAGTTCGTACTTACGATATGTCTTATTCTGAGTTTATTGGTAAAGCAAACAAAAAAGGAATTGAATTAAATAGAAAAGTTCTGGCTGATTTAGCTATGAACCATCCAAAAGCTTTTGAAGCTATTGTAAAATCGGTAAAATAATTCAAAAAATTTCCAAAATATAAAAAGGCTGACATTTAGTTCAGCCTTTTTTGTTTCGAAAAACTGATATCTAAATTTCAAAAACATTAATTTTGTAAACAAAAATGTTGTTTTAATATTTGATTTATTTTGATTCTCAATTTTTTCGATTTTTAATATTGACCTTATACTAAACCGACATCAAAAACACCACTGCACCTTTGAGGTGTTTTCACCTCAAAGCATAGAATATCAGGTGAAAACACCTGATATATGTATATTTTTATCGCTAAACTTGATGACGTTTTAGTATTAGTCGATTTAAAAAAACAAAATGAAATCAATTAAGAATATGTCAAATTCCTAAGTAAATTTCTTAGATTTTTTTCAGCAAAATAAGTATTGTGAAGCCATTTTTTCATGCCTAATTTTGAGATAAATTATTAATCAAAAATCTCAAAATAAGATGAAAAAAATTACTCTATTTTTAATTATGTTTTCATTTTGTGTAAATTTTTTATTTGCACAAGATTCACCAATTCAGTTAGGTGCTGATATTTTTAATCGCTATATATGGCGTGGAATGGATTTGGGTGGAAAATCACCTTGTATTCAACCAAGTTTAAGATTAAATTTGGTTAAAGATGCTCATTCTTTCACTTTTGGAACTTGGGGCTCATACACATTTGCTCAAAATGTTAACGAGGAAACTGATTTATACTTAAACTACACTTTCAACAGTATCATCGGTTTAACAGTTACCGATTATTTCTTCCCAGGGTTAAATTCAGGAACTAAAAACAACTATTTCGAATATCGTTCAGATAGCACAGGACATTTATTTGAAGGAATGTTAAATTTCAACGGGACAGAAAAAATTCCATTAACATTCACATTTGCAATGAATTTCTATGGAAATGATGCCCGAAAAATAAATTCAGATGGCTCAGTTGGAAAAATAGCTATGAGCAAATATGTTGAACTAGGGTTCAAAAAAAATATCAAAGGTGTTGATTTCAATATTTTTGCTGGTGCAACTCTTGATAATCCTGATGAAACAAAAGGTGAAACTGGATTTTACCTGAATGACTCACCTTCGTTAATAAATATTGGTGTAAAAGCTTCAAAATCTGTACAAATAACCGAAACATTTTCTTTACCAATGCAATGTCAATTTGTAACAAATCCTGAATTAAATACAGCTTATATGGTTTTTGGGTTTAGTTTTTAATATACATTTTATTAATTCTTTAAATAATAATTAAATAGAAAATTATGTTAAACAATTTTATTTTGCTACAGATGCCAACAATTGATACCGGTTCAACCGGATTTATGTTGCTGGCTACAAGTTTGGTAATGTTAATGACACCCGGACTTGCATTTTTTTACGGAGGTTTAGCTACTAAGCGAAACATCCTTGGTATTATGATTCAAAGTTTTGTTTCATTAGGCTGGACAACTGTACTTTGGGTGATTTTTGGTTATTCACTTTGCTTCAGTGGTGGAGAAGGTGGAATTATCGGAAACCTCGACAAGGCATTTTTGACAGGAATTGCAATTGATTCAGTATATTCAGGAAACGGTAAAATACCTGAATTAGTGTTTGTTGCATATCAAATGATGTTTGCAATTATTACTCCTGCTTTAATAACAGGTGCGTTTGTGAACAGAGTTAGTTTTAAAGCATACATGATATTTTTAACAGTTTGGCAGGTTATGGTATATTATCCATTCGTTCACATGGTTTGGGGTGGTGGATTACTAGCTCAATGGGGCGTTTTAGACTTTGCAGGAGGAATTGTAGTACATGCAACAGCAGGTTTTGCTGCTTTAGCTTCTGTTATTTATGTTGGTGCTCGAACAAATAAAAACTCTACTCCAAATAGTATACCGTTGGTTGCAATTGGAAGTGGATTGTTATGGTTTGGCTGGTACGGTTTTAATGCCGGAAGCGAGGTTCAGGTTGATTTTATAACATCAACTGCATTTTTAAATACTGATATAGCGGCTTCATTTGCAACTATGTCGTGGTTAGCGGTTGAATGGATTCGAGAGAAAAAACCCAAATTCATAGGACTGCTTACAGGTGGAATTGCCGGTTTGGCAACTATAACTCCATGTGCAGGTTATGTTCCGGTATGGGCTGCACCTATAATTGGAACTGCAGCCGGATTGGTTTGTTACTTGGCTGTTCAGTTCAAAAACAAAATGAAATGGGATGATGCTCTTGATGTTTGGGGTGTTCATGGAATTGGTGGAGTTTTTGGAACAATTCTGCTTGGTGTTTTTGCATCTAAAGCAATTAACGGAATGGGTGCTGATGGTCTTATTTATGGAGGTACTTCATTCTTTTTCAAACAGATAATTGCAGTTGCTGCAGCTTCAGTTTATGCTTTTGTTTTTACTTATGTGATGTTAATAATTATAAATTTAATTACAAAAGTAAAAGTACCTGCAGAGGCAGAAAATGAAGGACTTGATGTCTCATTACATGGCGAAAGAGCTTATGACGAAGGTGCATTGTAATTTTTCTTAATCTCGATAAATTTATTCTTTTGCAAAATTGTTACAGGTGAAAACACATGCAACGTACAGACTACACCAGTCAGCTGTTTTCACCTGGCTGTAATACAATAACATAACTAAAAGTATTATGGTTCAATTATCGAAATAATTCATTCAAAATGAAAACTGTTCTTTTTTTTATAAGGACAGTTTTTTTTATTTTTGAGATTAAATTTATCTTATATTTGTGAATATTATTCAATCAGATAACTAAAATGATTAAAAAGTCAATTACTAAAAGACTTATGCTAATGTTCTTTATTGTAGGAGTTTCTGCACTTACAATAGTTGGAATTTATTCGTATTATTCAGCCAAAAATGCAATTTTAAACCGAACTCTCGACCAGTTAACTTCAATCAGAATAATGAAAAAATCACAGATTGAATCTTTTTTTAATGAAAGAATTAAAAATCTGATTTTTTTGTCAAATGCTGCTTATATTCAAAATATTACAAAAGAAATTAAAACCGAAAATTTTGTTGAAGCTCAATCATATTACTCTAGAATAAAAGCCAAATCAGATTATGGAATTTACGGATTTTCTGAACAATATATTGTAATAGAAAAATCAGATTCACTTCAGCTTTTTTCTTTTGAAGATAAATTAATATCCGAAAAACCAGATAGCATTTCGTTGAAAAACATAAATTTAATTTACACTCAAATTATTGAAAATGATACAATTATTGTTTCTGATTTTTTTAAAAGAAACGCAAATGATTCAATTCCAATTTGTTTTATTGGTTCTAAGATAAAAGACGAAGAAAATAATATTTTAGGGATTTTGATTTTACAGATTTCGATTTCGGAAATTAATGAAATAATGCTTGAAAAAGTTGGTGAAAACGGACTTGGAAATTCGGGCGAAATTTACCTTGTAGGTAAGGATTATTTAATGCGAAGTAATTCAAGGTTTATCGAAAATTCAGTATTAAATATTAAAGTTGAAACAATTAGTGCTAAAAATGCTTTCGAAAATAATACAGGTTCTGCAATAATTGATGATTATCGTTCAATTCCGGTTTTAAGTTCTTACGAGAAATTACAACTAAAAGATTTAGATTGGATTATAATAGCAGAAATTGATTATGCAGAAGCTCTTGTTCCGGTAAATTATCTAAGAAATGATATTTTATTTTTATCTTTATTAATTTCTATTTTTATTTTTTCTGTTGCACATATTATTAGCAGAACTATCACAAATCCAATTATTAATTTAAAAAATAATGTACAGAAAATTGGAAAAGGTGAATTGGAATTTAAAAATAATCCTCAGTTGAAAGATGAAATCGGAATGTTATATCAGAGTTTTAGCGAAATGACACAAAATCTGAAAATTTCGCAAAACAAGGTAATCGAACGCGAAAAACGTCTTAATCATTTTTATAATGCAACAATAGAAGGAATTGTATTTCACGAAAATAATAAAATTATCAATGTAAATAAAGCTTTTGAAAACTTGACTTTGTACAATTATAAAGAACTTAAAAATAAAGAACTTACAGAAGTTTTAAATTTACAATGTGCTAATTTTAACGAAAATAACGAAATAAAATTTCCGTTTGAATGTTTTATCATTAGAAAGGATAAAGTTAAAATTCAGGTTGAAATAAATGAAAATCTGAATGATACGTTTTCGGAAGAAATTAAAATTTATGTTGTAAGAGATATTTCAGTCAGAAAAAATATTGAAGCAGCTTTAGAGCAGGAAAGGTTAAAAAAACTTTCGGCACTTATTGATGGTCAGGAAATTGAACGGCAGAGAATTTCCCGCGAACTTCACGATAGTCTGGGACAAAAACTTATAGCTTTAAAGCTGAATTTTGAGAATTTATTGTCGAAAGAGTTGAATTTCAGCTCCGAAAAATCTGACGAAATGCGTCAGAATTTTACAAATGTGATTAACGAAGTTCGGAATATTTCGCACAATCTTGCTCCGGGTGGTTTAACCGAGTTTGGAATTGAAACAATTCTGAAAATATTATGTACTGATATTAAAAATTCGTCAAACATTGAAACTGAGTTTTTTTCGCATGGAAATTTCACTTCGTTCGATAATTTAGACAAAAAAACTTCAGCATATTTGTACCGGATTGCACAAGAAGCTTTAAATAATTCTGTTAAACATTCGAATGCAACAAATATCAATGTAAATTTTATTGAAAGTAAAGATAATTATGTACTTACAATAGAAGACAATGGAAAAGGTTTTGAATATTCTAAAAACATGAAAATCAATGGAAACGGAATTAACAATATTCAGGAAAGAGTAAAATTAATAAATGGCATTTTTAATATCGAAACCTCTAAAAATAAAGGAACTACAATAATTGTAAAAATTCCGAAATAAAATGGAAAATAAAATAAAAATACTTTTGGTAGAAGACCATAAAATAGTTTCTGACGGAATAAAAAATCTGTTGCTCGAAGTCGAAAATTTTGAATTAATTGCTTGTGTTACAAATGGAAAAGAAGCAATTGATTTACTTGAAGAAAGAAAAAATATTGAGATTGTAATTACAGATATTTCAATGCCAATCATCAACGGAATTGAACTTACCAATCTGATTTCACAAAAATATCCCGAAATAAAAGTGTTGATTTTAACAATGTACAACACAGAAGATTATATTGTTAATTCAATAAAATCGGGAGCAAAAGGATATTTGCCAAAGCAAGATACAACCAAAGAAGTTTTAATTGAGGCAATTAACTCAATTTATAATGGGGAAGAATATTTCAGTCCTACGATTTCGAAAATTATAATGAAAAATTTTGTTAATTCTGCAAAAAAATCAAGTAAGTTCGAGAATGTAAAAAAATTATCACTTACCCACCGCGAAAAAGAAATCCTTAAAATGTTTGCCGAAGGAAATACAAATCAAGAAATTGCAGATTTTTTAAACATCAGCATAAGAACCGTAGAAACACATAAAAATAATATAATGATGAAATACGATTTCAAAAGTACAGTTGAAATGGTAAAATTTGCAATAAAAAACAATATTGTTGATATATAAAGACTTAAATATTATTCAAACATCTTCAAAATCAAAAAATCAAGAAATCAAGAAATCAAAAATTCACAAATTTTCACATTTTCAAATTCGCACATTTACAATCCTACAAAAAAAGCTGAGAATATATAATAATGTTTATTTAAAAGCATAATTTCCTAAAAACAAGTAAAATAAGTTGAATAATTTTGATGTTATAGTTTAGAATTAAAATTCATTTATTAAAAGTTACTAAAAAGTTGATGGTTTTTATTCAATATCAAAAAATATTTTTATACATTTGGACTGACATTAAATTAATTTACAAACTCATTATCAATAAATAATTTAAACCATTATGTCTGATTTGAAAGAATTGCAATGGCAACAACATAGTAATGAAGTTATTATAAAAGTAAGTACTGATAAATTTGAAGACATTTCTTTTTTGCTCAACGAAAAATTAATAAATTTTTTAGCAAGCAATACACCAAAAATGTATGTTTTTTACATTGAATTAAATAATGAAGCAGAACAAAGCTATCTTGTTGATTTCAACAATTTAAAATCAATTGTTTCGCATCAAAACAGTTTGAAAATTACAATGGGAAAACAAAAGAAAACCATTGAATATTCAGGTGTTGCAATTAAAGGAAAATTTTGTATTGCCAGAGGTGAATCATATCATGAGAGACATTTAAACGAAAATGGTTGGCAACATCAACGTAAATACTTTGATATTTATGATGTTAATGAAATTAAATCTGCAAAAGTAACTGAAACTATAACTAAACAGGAAAATTCAAATACAACAACGGAAAATACACAAAATCAAGCAACACATAAAAATATATCATCAAGTGGAAAATTAAAAGAATGTGTAAAATGTGCCGAAATAATTCCGGCTAAACTTGAAATATGTCCGTATTGCAAAGCAAATCAGAATGATTTATCACAAAAAGACGATGATGCTATTGATATTTCGATTTAAAAAGTTGAAATTTTCTGAAAATAAATTAAGATGAGGAAAATATTATTTATATTTATTTTATTTTTAACTAACTTATTACTTTTCAATAGGGTTTTGGTTGCACAAATCGACCTTGCAGACGGCTTAGTTGCATATTATCCGTTTAATGGAAATGCCGATGATGTTAGTGGAAATGGCAACAATGGAAATGTTTATGGTGTTTTGTCAGTGGCAGATAAAAATAAAAATCAAGATGCTGCATTTTATTTCGACGGAATTGATGACTATATCGAAACTGAATTTAATTTTAATGGTATAGCTAATGATTTTTCAATTAATTACTGGATAAATATAAATACTAAATCTGGTGAAATTTTTCAGTTAGAACAAGATAATAAGGAAATTAGTAACTATTTTGTTGATGCTGAAGAATATGGTGATAATTACTTGAGTTTCTATATGACCGGTAGTTCAGATGGATATGGTATAGATTTGATTGATACGATATTAAAAACAAAACAATGGTTTCAGATTACTTTATGTTACAATCACGAAAAACAAACAAAATTAGTTTATATAAATTCTCAATTATATTTTGAACACATAAGTAACACAGAGATAGATTCTTTTCCAAATTCAGTTTTAAGAATTGGTTCTGATTTTGATGAAACAGAGTTTTTTAACGGTTCAATTGATGAATTCAGAATTTACAACAGAATTCTTTCGCAAAACGAAATCAAAGCTCTATATAATTATAAATCAGGATATCCACCTCTATTAACAATTTCGGATATAATTTTTACAGACGAAAATAATAATAACAGAATAGATGGAAATGAAACTTGTAATATTTCATTCAAAATCAGTAATACAGGAAAAGGAGATGCAAATAATGTTAAAATTAAAATTACTGATTCTTCGAGCGTTACCGGATTAGAATATAATTCAACCAAAACAATTTCACATATTATATCTTATGATTCGCAGGAAATTACAATTCCATTTTATGGTAATTTTGACCTAACAACCGGAACTTCAACACTGAATTTTACATTCGAAGAAAACATGGGCTTTCCACCCGATGATTTTACTGTAAATGTTGCAACTAAAGAACTACCAAAGCCAGTTTTCGAAATAGTAGATTATGCTTTTTTATCTGATAAAGGAAAAATTAAACTCGGATATCCTGTTCAATTAAAAATTATTGTGCAAAATGTAGGACAAGCTGTTGCTGAAGATGTTAATTTAAGTTTTTCGTATCCTGAAAAGAATGTTTTTCCAAATGGCGAAACTTATTTTGAAGTAGGAAATCTAGCTCCAAATTCATCACAAGTAATAGTATTTGAATTTGTTCCTAATAAACTTTATACAGATAAAATAATCCCTCTGGAATTGAAAGTAAACGAGAAATATTCAAGATATAATGTTATAAAAAAATATGAGGCAGCAATAAATGCAGCATCACAGGGAACAACAGTAAATATCGAAAGCATTGCTATTGATAATCCAATCAATATTACAAAAGTTTCATTATCGTCTGATGTAGATATAAATATACCTGTTTCTGATTCAATAAATTCAAATAGATTTGCATTAATTATTGGAAACGAGAATTATAAAGAAAATGGAGGTTTACAGGCAGATGTAACTTTTGCTATTAATGATGCTCAGACTTTTAAACAATATGCTATTAAAACTTTAGGAATTCCTGAAATAAATATTAAGTATATTGAAGATGCAACTTCATCAAAAATGAAAACTCAAATTGATTTGTTTCTGGCATTAATGGAATTAGCTCCTGAAAAAAGAGATTTTTTTATTTTTTATGCGGGTCATGGATATCCCGATAAAAACAAAGATGCTTACTTAATGCCGGTTGACGTTTCGGCTGATTATATTGGAGATGCTATAAAATTATCAGATTTATATCAGAAAATTACCGAAAAATCACCAAAAAGTGTTACTATTTTTATTGATGCTTGTTTCAGTGGAGGTGGAAGAACTGGAGATGATTTAGTTTCAGCTCGTTCGGGTGTAAAAATTAAACCTAATGAAAATGTTTTAAAAGGAAATATTGTGGTTTTTGCAGCATCATCAGAAGAGCAAGTAGCAAAACCTTATGACGATAAACAACATGGTATGTTTTCTTATTTTCTTTTTAAAACACTAAAAGAGTCAAACGGAAATATTACCTATGGAAAATTGGCAGACGAATTAGTCGAAAAAGTAAGTACATTCTCTATAACAATCAATAATACAATACAATCACCAAAAGTAAATGTAAGTAATAATATTGTAGAAACTTGGGAAAATTGGAATATTAAATAATCAGAATCTTTATCCAATATGTATGATAAAAAATGTTAATTTGGTTAAAATTAATAGATTATAAATCAATGTCGTTTAGTTAAGAATATGTTTAAAATCAGACCATTATGTCATCATGAAAGGAACTTGTGGGATTTAATATAAGGAAATAGTGCAAAAGTAAATCTGTAATACATTTGGTTTTTCAGATTTTCATTGTTATTTATCCTTTTTTTAAACCCACGAGTTCCCAAAGGGATGACAGCTAGGGAAATACTTAACTAAACGAAATTGGGTTATAAATTATATTTTATTTTTATTAAAATATTGATTCTCTGTGAATTCTGTGACTCTGTGTTAAATAATTTAAAAAAATAACCAGTATATTGTTTTCAGATAAAAATTATTAAAGCGTATAAATACTATTAAGAAAATAAAAATAAAAATCTAAATATATGGCAGACATAAGCTTAATTGCTAATTCGGGAATACAATTCCACACTTTGAAAATAAATCTTGGACAAAAGTCAAGTGCTATGAAACTTAGCGGTGATTTTTTCGAAAAGATGGAGGAAGATATTGACGGAAACAAAGAATTTACATTTGTTTTTCCGTATTATCACGAAAAAACTCAGCGGTTTATCGAACTTACTGACGAAATTCGTAAAATTGCAATGGACGTTGATACAGGAGATATCGACGAAGACAAAATTCCAAAAAACATGATGGAAAAAATTCCTGAGCATAAAATCATAACAGTCAGAGCACGTGAGGCTGTAGAAGCTTATGAGGGAATTTGGCTACCAATTCCGTTTTTACGAAAAAGTTACGACGGCAAAAAATTCCAGCAAGGTCCCGAAACTTGGGCAATGGCTTGGTTCAGTAGAATTTCCGGAGTTGACGAAGAAAATGATGAATTTACTCACAACGTAGTTTTGGCTTTTGATACCAGAACCGAAGATGGGGGCGATGTTTATTTAACACCAACAAATCGTGATGCTCAAAATTCTGTTTTTGAATGTGCTACACATTGGAAAGACAATTTCTTTTTCTGTGCCCGAAGTTGGGTTCAGGACTGGATTAAAATGGAATTTGACAAAAAACGTACTGCTTTAGGAAAGAAAAATGATGAATATCTTTTCCTTCATACTGCATATTATCTAACTATGTTAAAGATACTTGGAGTTGCTGAAACATTCCCGAAAGTAACTTTGCATACCCACAATGTTTCTATTGATGTTGATTTAATTTTGGACGTTGGTAATTCAAGAACTTGCGGAATTTTGATTGAATCTGCAAAAGAAGGACAAGCTTTTGAATTTACTGATGCTG
>Ga0316608_1000611_pt1 | contig 16089 bp, 9 predicted proteins | sample MIS2016152B_MG_FD_207673 | JGI IMG/M metagenome (GOLD analysis project Ga0316608, IMG submission 207673) | Microbial mat bacterial communities from Middle Island sinkhole, Lake Huron, Michigan, United States - MIS.2016.152B | ecosystem: Environmental > Aquatic > Freshwater > Lake > Sediment...
AACATTTAGTTGGGTTAAGGCTTCCTGTAATTCAAGTCCCTCTACAATATATCCTTCGCCATATTTCTTTACTTGATCCGAGCTAGATTTCCACATTTTTGAAGCCAAAGCTTGTACTTGTTTATCGCTTTCTGGATAGTTTTGTAAACTAGGTGATTTTTCAGGTGCTCCGCCAAATATCTTGCCTCCTTGTTTGACCAATTCTTCAATTTTGGAAAGTAACTCTGGTCGCATGGTTTTAAAAGGTGGCAAAACCATCAAACTGTAGGTCATACCATCTGGCAAAACAAATTTTCCGTTTTTTACAGTCATTCTTTTTAAAATAACTTCGGCATTGATATAATCGTAGGAATAGCCATTGGGCAACTCTGGGTTTCGTACTCCAGTCATTATAGGCGTATTTTCACCAATAAAATAACATACGTCCGCAGCATAAGTCCCTTGTTGCAAAAGATGTTGAGAACGTCTTAAATATTCAAAATAGGCTTTCGATTTTTTAAACCAAGTGTTGTGGCGGTTAAATTCGGTACTGAACCAAGCATTTACTCCAGGCACTCTGTTGTCGTCTGGCTGATGAACGTATAAATGCAACACAAAATGATTAATTCCTTCGGTAAATGACCAATCGCCCCGTTTTTTTAGCATAGCTGGATGACGAACATACGATCGATCGCCTGCTGTAAAAGCTTCGGCTGATACTCGTGATTTTCCATAAATGTGTGCTGCAGAGGAGGCCGATTTACATTCAATATTACCTAAAGTACCTTCGTTCCAGAATTCTCCACTCACCAAATCAGATTGTCCTCCGTACATTAAAAATTCAGATGGGAATCCCCAATGTCCGTAGTTTTCTAACCAAAGTTGTAAATTATCTTTATTGCTAGCTTCTTTCAGTCCGCCCACATATTCATAAGCTACTGCATCGGCAACCGAACGACGCAAATCCCATAAAAACCGTTCCGATTCTTCAACACTGCCCACGATTCTTCCAGAGAAAACTGGTAAATATTTTTTTGGGTTGTACCCAAATTTAGATTCAAATTTTTGCTCATAACCGTCTGTCCAGTTTTGTGAACCCATTTCATAGCTGTCTGCAATAACATATTTAAAAGCACTTTTATTTTCTTCGGGAACTCTTCTTAGTAGTTCTCCAACGAATTGATTGTAATGAAATTGAACTAATTCCTTGTTGGCTTTGTCTATTTCGTAACCTTTGCCTTGTGGTGCAGCGGGCGAATTTTTAGTTCCTGTCGGGGTCATTCCATAACGTTGTATGGTCCAATTCCCTTTGGGAGCATTCCAAACCAAATTTCCTTCGGCATCCATTTTGTCGCTAATATCCAAAACATCAGTTGTAGCTATTTTTTGGTTGGAATTGGTTACTTCTTTTTGTTGGTTCCAAATATAACTATCCCATGCAGGGAAAGGTGTTGGATGCATTTTACTTAAATTTTTCTCGGCATAATTTTCCAAACCAGTAGCTTCAGAAAAAATAATATCATTGATACTCCAATCGTTTTCCATTGTAGCATATTCTCCAAATTCTAACTTTTCAAATTTTAGCTTAAAACTATTAGATTTTATGTTGGGTAGGTCAATTAATAATGGAGCATAAGTATCGGCACCCACATTGGGATCTAATTTTCTTCTATCTATTTTGAATGATTTTATAGATTTATAGGCACCATTAACTTTAGCAAATAATTCACATTGAAGCAATATTGGGTGCTTTCCTGGGATTATTTGTAAACGATTGGCATTAATAGTTTTTTCTAAAGTTATTTCAACTTCATATTTTTCTGTGGCACTTAAAAAATCGCTAGTTGATGAGGTATTGCCATCAATTAAATTTTGAGGATTTTTAATACTAGGGAATACCAATACTTTTGAAGTTTTAGCAACACTCGTTACCTTTTCGGAGGCAATAGTAGGAAAAGCTAGTACATAAGTATCCTGAAATTCAGCAGCTGGTTTGACCAATTGAAGCTTCACGTTTTTGCCTCCACTGATAGAAGTTTCTGAATAAGTCATGTATCGCATTGCCATTTCTGATTTTACCCACGGGCCACCAGACTGACTCCATCCTGGACAATTGAAAACGCCAATATCTACCCCAATACGCTTGCCTTCATTTACAGCATGAACCATGTGACTCCACCAATTTTCGCTAAGCATGGGTACTTTTCCATCCTTCTCATTAGGGTTTATGTTCCCTATTAAAGCACCTCCAATTCCCGCTTCTTTCATGGCTTGAAGGTCTTTTGTAATTCCTTCTTTAGAAATATCATCGCCTATCCAATACCAATAACACCATAGCGTATTTTCAGCAGTAGGGGTAACAAATTCGGATTGAATTTTCGCAAAGTTGGGAGTCGATTGTGCTGCGATAGTTCCACATTTAATAAACGTGCTAATTGCCAGAACCAAAAAGGCTAATTTTTTTAAGGTGTTTGTTTTGGACATCTTTTAAATTATTTTTTTAAAACATTACATAGTATTCTCTATCCTCTAAATAGGAAATTTAATAACGATAGATTTACTGATTCAATTATCAATAACGAATATTTGTCGAAAGTAATTATGTAGTAACTATTCAGCCTAGCAAAAAAATGACTTCGTACTTCGTCAGTTCGAGTGTACCGATTTTTATCGGGATGTATCGAGAACGAGATGTCTTCTGGCTTCTCGATACAATTTAGAACATTAAAGCTGTCGCATTAATGCTCTAAATCACTCGAAGTGACGTTTACAACAGCATTAATTGGCGTGGCTGAATAGTAAAATTAATTTTTAAATAAAAAAGGGGACAAAAAAATCCCCTTTAAACTAACTATTTGTTTGCCTTTTGTGCTTTTCGATATTCATTCCACATTTTCCATCTGTCGTCTCCAACAATTTTTTTCATTTGGGCAAATGCTGCTTTGTTCAATTCAGTTACTTTTTCTTTAATTACTGGTTGATTACCAGCATTTTCTTTTCTAAATTCAGCGAATTTAATTCTTTTGGCCAAATCGATGTCGTAAATTTGTTTTTGTTCTGTTTCCGATAAAGTTACGGCTTGATTCATCTCGGTAACCCATTTATTAGATTCGGCTTCTAATTTTTCGTTTGGATTTGCTTCTTGGGCTTTGATGCTTATTGAAGCCAACATCACAAACAGAAGTACTGTAAATTTTTTCATTGTTTTAATTTTAAATTAATAAATTTTTTACTATTCAAATGTAATGATAGTTATTTACAATTATATCCTGTACTATCCTGTTGGTAAAAAACATCATTTTTCTTCTTTATGATGCCGGCCATCTCTTCGAATGATTTTGAATTGTAAAACGGCAGCTTTACTATTCAAAATTGCCTGTCTGTCAAAGGCAATTTTTGTTTCAATATACTTCACAAAAGCACTCAAACTGACAATTGCAATAATTATTCCCAACGGATTAATATATTAAATAAACTTTCTAAATATAAAAAAAAAGAGCAACTAGTAAGGCTCCTCTTTTTACCAAAAACTAAAATTATAACTATTCCTTTGCTTTTTGTTCCTTTTTCTCTCTTTGTTCTTTTTGATAATCAGACCACATTTTCATTCTTGCTGGAGTAATAAGCTTACTTACAGTTGCACGCCATTTCTTGTCCAATTCTTTTTTTTGTGCTGCAATTGCTTCCTGATCCCCTGCATTATCTTTGTTAACTTGGGTTTTATCTTGGATTCTTTTCATCTCCAAATCATAAATTTGAGTTTTTTCATCTTCAGATAAAGTCACTACTTTGTCCATTTTATCAACTAATGCTTTAGCTGCAGCTTCTTGCTTTTCTTGACTTGCTTGTGCTTGGATAGTTAGCGAGGCAAACATCACAAATAGAAGTACTGTAAATTTTTTCATTGTTTTTATTTTAAATTATTAATTTTTTTTACTATTCAAATGTAATTATAAGCATTTACAATTATATCCTGTACTATCCTGCCACTAAAAAACATTTGTTGCTTCTCAAAACCAGCATCTGTTTTTTTGCATATATTTTCTTAATATTTAGAAAAAAAAACACAAATGAAAAAAAAATATCCAAAATTTTTATTAATTATTCATTTTCAAAACCTAAAACCCAATAAAACAAGGAGTTACATCAAACAAAACACCTAACATACTGTTTTTAAGCTGTTTAAAAACTACTAATTCATGATTTTGCTCAGCACAGTACAGGATAGCTTAAGTTCTGATTATTTTAATTTTGGAGATTCTATAAAACCAACAAAAACATTTTATTATGAAAAAGAATTATTTTATTAAAAAACCAAAAAGGTTGTTCATTGCCTTTATAGTCCTTTTTTGTGGACTGTTTGCCAATACGGCAATGGCGCAAACCAACTATGTATGGAACGGGCCTGCAGGTGGAGATTGGGCAACAACAACCAACTGGACTCCAAATGGTATACCTGGAGGAAACTCAGGAGACACAGTTACTATAAGCAATGGAGGAACGCCAAGCATAGCTTCTCCCAATTCTTACACAATTCTTAATCTTACTATTAACAATCTTACTGGTGGCGATGCAGGTTCTATCTTGACTATCAATAGTGGCGCAACTCTTACTGTTAACAATACTGCTGTAAACGCTATTACCTTAAATGGAGGTAGTATTGTGAATAACGGAACACTAAATGCTAATACTACTGATATAACTGCCGCTTTTGGTATACTTTGCGGTGCTCCTACTACACTTCCTACTGTTGCTTCGCAATATGGCTATTCTGGAACTGGTAAATTAAGTATTAACACTAGTTCAGGTACTGCTTCTTCAGGAGCTATAAATTTTACTGGAAACACTGCGAACACTACTTATAAATTTTCTTTTGACAATACTAGCATCATTACACCAAGTACTTTTACCCTTGCTTCCGGTGCATACGTAATTAGAGTACCGGGCGGAAATACAATTCCTGTAACTATTGGCGGTGCCGGATTTTCAACTGCTGGTTCTTGGGGTTTAATTGCTATGGGTGGTGGTGGTATCAATCTTACTGTAGATATTGGTACCACATTATCATCTAATCTTACTGGTACTGCTCCTCGAGGTATAGACATCCAAAACACTAATACTACTCAACCAGCAACTCTAACTAACAAAGGAACTATTAACATTACTGGCACCACCGCAACCCAAAGTGGTATTTTTATCAGTACAGCCACTTCTACCTCTGGAAATGCTACTATAACATTAGCAAACGAAGGGACAATAGATGTTGATATAACTTGCCCGACAGCTGTTCAGAGTCCTTTACGTATTCAAGGCACAGGTTCTCTTACTAGTCGAGGAATTGTAAAAATAACAAATAGTGCTGGCGCTATAATGAAGTTGAAAAACAATCAAGCCTTTGGAAATAATTTAGGAAACCCAATATATATTAATACCACTAATTCTACTACCCCAACAATTACTTTTACGAACAATGGTAGTTTAAGTTTTACAGGGAACAATGTTGTTTTTGGCGGATCAAATATTAGAGCTACTTTAACAAACAACGGCACAATAACTTCTAATCAGCAATTTTCAAGTATAAAACTTTTAAATAATAGTGGTAAAACGATTGCTTTTGTAAAAGATGCGTCAACTATTGCCTCACCAAATGCATTAACGACAATTTTAGTATTTGCAACAAATAACGGTATTATACAAACGGCTACAGGTAGTGATAAACTTTATAATTTAGCAGGAGTTACTGCTTATGGAGCTAATAGTAGTATAGAACCAGGAGGTTCAACAGGAAAAGGAATTGCAGATTTTTCAAAAGCAGCGGTTACCCTTAGCGGTAAATATATATTGCAAGTAGCGGGTAATTCTGCTGCAGGAACAGATTATGATCAAATTCAGAATACTTTAGCTACGGGTTCATTTACTTTATCAGGAGCAACATTAGATGTTACTGGAATATACACTCCAGGAGGATCTGTTACGATTGATATAGTTACTGCTAGTACTGTGCCTGGAAGTCAAGGAACAATTACTAATCAATTTTCATCCGTAATTGGTTTGACATCAGGATGGTCAGTAAATTATATTTCTGGTACTGCAGGTTCAGTAACTGGAAAAGTACAATTAGTTTATTCGGCTATTTCGCCAACTGCCACAACTTGGACAGGTGGAACAGACACTGATTGGACTATAGCAGGAAACTGGAGCGCAGGTGTACCAGATCAAAACTCGGATGTAACGATTGGTACAGGAACTTTTCAACCTACAATTGCAACTAATGTAAACATTAACTCGCTAACTATTAATTCTGGAGCAAGTTTAAGTGTTACGGCAAAAAACTTGACTGTTACAGGAGCTATTACCAATAACGGCGGTAGCATGACTCTTGCAAACAATGTCAACTTGATTCAAGGAGGAACAACAAACACTAACACAGGAAATATCACCGTAAACAGAAACAGCGATGCTTTAATCAATTTGGACTTCACAAGTTGGTCTTCGCCAGTTACTGGTTCGCAAACGCTAGCAGGATTTTCTCCTGGCACATCACAATCGCCAAGTCGTTTTTTCAATTATAATGAAACTACAAACGCCTATAGTTTTATAGCAAGTCCAACAACAACTACATTTGCAACGGGTCAAGGGTATTTAATTCGTGTTCCCTTTGCACATCCTCTAACGCTTACGATTTGGAGTGGTAGTTTCTCAGGAGTGCCTAACAATGGTACTATCAATAAAGCGATAACTTATCTTGATGCCACTCACGGATACAATATGCTAGGAAATCCGTATCCATCAACCATTGATGCACAAGCCTTTATCGCTGCTAACACAGCCAACATTGAAAGCAGTTTGTATTTCTGGAGAAAAACAAATGGTGCTTCGGGTTCTTCTTATGCAGTTTATAATCCAATGGGCTCAACAATTGCTACACCAAGTAGTGAGTTACCTAACGGAACGATTCAGGTAGGTCAAGGGTTCTTCGTGAAAGCCAAAAGTGCCTCAAGCGTGAATTTTACCAATGCCATGCGTGTTGCCAATAATGTCGATCAGTTCTTCAAAACCAAAGCCGTACAAAAAGACCGTTTGTGGTTGAGTTTGAACAATGCCGCAGGAGCGTATAGCCAAACATTAGTAGGTTACACCGCCGATGCTACACTGGGAGTGGACATGTATGATGCCAAATACATCAACGACAGTCCAGTGGCTTTAACCACGGATATTGCCAGCGAAGAATATTCCATTCAAGGTCGCCCAACATTTGATCCTACCGATATAGTTGCTTTGAACTTCAAAACAGATGTTGCTGGCGATTATACCATTGCTTTAGACCAGTTTGACGGAGCGTTTGCCTCAGGACAAGACGTATATCTTTTGGACAACAATACAGGAGCCGAAACCAATTTGAAATTAGGCTCTTATACCTTCAATGCTCCAGCTGGAACAGACAACAGTAGATTTACTGTGAAATACCAAAAAACATTGAAAGTAGGCGAAAATGATTTTAACGAAAATAGTGTTAGCGTTTATAAAAACAACGGAACTATTTATGTGAATTCAGGAGAAGTTACCATTAGCAATATCAAAGTTTTTGACATTCAAGGAAGACTTGTTGCTGAGCAAAAGAATGTGAAATCGACAGTAGCTTCTATCAATAATTTGAAATCTACAAATCAAGTATTGATTGTTAAAGTTTCTGGAGAAAACAACAAAGTGGTAACTAAAAAAGTATTGAATTAAGAACTAAAAAAACATCGAAAAATGAAAATCAATTTATTAAAATATTATATAGCGGCGTTTTACTTCTGTTCCACTTACATGATGTTTGCACAAGGAACTCCTGGATCAGGCTCAGACAATGGTGGAGTAGATGATGATGGCGCAAGCGATACCGATCCATTACCAATAGACAATTTTATTTGGGTTTTGGTAGCTTTGGGTTTACTCTTTGTTTTCTTTAAATACAGAGCAATTTACAAACAACAAATTAGTTCTCAAGAATAAAGAGAAACTATTATTGTGTTTTTGTTATTAAAACCTGTTCCATTATGGAGCAGGTTTTTTTTGGCTAAATCTATATCGATTAGCAATATAGATTCTACTGGAAATGTTGTGAAATTTTAGCCACATAGCCTTCTGTACAGATACATAGATTTTGATGGCGCTTCACTTTTACATAATCGGCATTATTTTTTTAGCGAATCGTTCCAATCATTATAACTTGGTTCTTTATGGTTTTGGTTTACTGGAATTTGTTTTCCAGTTTTCACGCCGTACCAATTTTTTTCATTTGAAGGGTGATTAACTTGATTCACAATAATTTGATCTAATGTAGGAAGTGAAGAAAGAATAATCTCATCTCCCTTTTTTAAATTGACTAGAAATTCATTGTTTCCCAAACTTTCAATTTTAAAACGAGCATCCGTTGACACCTGATAAGCTTTTTCCCAACCTGGAACTTTTATTATACAAGGTTCACCTGCAAGACTTTTGACATACACCCATTGCGTTTTACTTTCGGTACGCGATGCGCTAACCAAAAAGCCACCTTGAGCCCTCAACTTGTCAAATGATGCTTCTTTCCAACTATCTGGCAAAGCAGGGAATATGCGTATTTTATTGCCCCAACTTTGCATCAGTAGTTCCATAATAGAAGCGGCAGCACTCAAAGGGGTTTCAATGACAGGATTTTTACCCTTAACCTCTGTATAAAAAGTGTTTGATGCCAATTGTCCCAATTTCAAGTCGCCATTTAGAAAATATTTTAAAACATCGAATGCCTCATTTCCTTTTCCCAAAGCAGCATACATAGAACCAGCTCCTGTATAAGAATACCCAGCCAGCCCTTTGCCATTGCCTATTTTATGCCAATGAATTAAGGATTTTAACATTAAATCTCTATCGTCAGCGTTATCGGGATTTAACTGAAATAATGGATACAACCCCAACAAATGAGAATAATGACGATGCGATATATCAAGAGATTGGTTACTTGCAATTTTTAATCCATTGGAATCAACCGGATAGGGAATAACATCTTTAATCATTTGTTTCCACTTGGCTACATTCGCTTTATTGGCACCCGCTTTTTCATTGGACTCAATTAAACTATTGAGTAACCAGCGCATAATCGCCAAGTTGTAATTCGTATTCGGAAAGTTATCAAATTGATGAAATTCAGGCGAACCCATTGGCTTTAAACCAATTCGACCAAGAGAATCACGTTCCTGCATTTTTTCATATTTTTCCATTACTATCATTGCTTTTGGAACCCATTTTTTTTGTATAGCGGTCCAATTGCCTTCGTATCGAAATTGTAACCAATAATTATGCAATGCCCAAGCAAAATCACCTAATTTAGTTATTTTGGTGGTTCTATTCAATGATTCAAACTGTTCATCCATTAAAGTGATAAAATTTTCTCCCATTTCTAAATGGTTGCTTTCGTTTACAATCCAATAGGTTAGTTGAACGTTTAAGTTCCACCACAAGGCGGGCCATTGCGTTAAACGAAAATAGGGGCCATTTAAATCAACTGCTGGAGCATCGGGTCGCGAACAAGTTCCCATTTTATAGAGCTGTAACCAGTAAAAAGACTCCATTTGTGCATCGGGAATAGAAATAAATGATTTTTGGAAAAAGTTATGCCACCATTCTCTATGTTCTTTTTCAATTCGTAAAACAGATTTTGATGCCGCTTCAGAAATGCTTCGGGTGGCTACTTTTATAGAAACACCTGATTTGGGTACCTCGTTGGCGGTTGATAAATATAAAGTAGAAGCATTAGGCTTGTCGCTGCTTTTTTCCATATAGGCAGTGGCATAATCGCCACCAGCCCAAAGGCTTTGAACACATATAGTTTTATTATTTTTTGTAATTATTTTTGGTGCTGGGTTCAAAATATAATCAGCGGGTTTACCTTTAGCTACTAATCGAGAAGAGGATGAAAATCCCGGTAAAAAATCCCATTTGTATGGAGCATCAATATTTCCGTTTTTTTCGGTTGATTCCACTTCAATAATTTGAACCATTTCATTGTAAGGCACAAATGCGCGAAAACTTATGATGCCTAATGAGGTAATAATTTTTGCCTTAATTTCGGCATTCCACAAATCAAGTCGCATCGTTCCCGAAAGAATTTTTCCTGATGGACGCAACACCAATCGACCAAGATCGAGCCGTGAAAAGTCGTACACAGATGCTCCTTCCACACCCAAAGATGTTTTTTTGTCGGGTGCTTTGCGATGGTCGGTAACATCTTGTCTGCCAATATGAAAATCGATGCGATTATCATCCAAAGTCGCAAAAACCATCATTCCTAAATGACCGTTTCCAACAAACATACCTTCATTCCATTGCAAGGGCAATACCTCACATACCAAATCGTGCTGTGACATAAAATCCTCCCAATTCACTTTGCTATTAGGAGACAGGTTGTTGTTATTTTGCATTTGAGCAAAACCGAGAATTGGTAATAAAAAAATTACATACAGAAAAATTTTTGCGAAGGATAATTTATTTGCCATATTGTTGGATTGGGATTAATTAGGTTAATGCTTTTTGAGGTGTTTTGAAAAATAGATTTGATATTAGTTTTTTCTTGGGGACTGCACGGTTCCTTTTCCTTCTAGCCAACTCCAATAATCAATTGCTTTTCTTTTTTCGTCTAGAGTAAAATTCCATTTTTTTAGGTAGAATTCCTTAGATTTAAAATCATCTCCAATTTTCTTTAATTCTTTATTAAGTTGTTCATCTAATTTTTTTTGAACATTTTTAAAAGCAGCATTATCTGCCAGGTTAGTCATCTGATGGGGGTCGTTTAGATCGTCAAAAAGAGTGCTTACACCATCTACCGTGCGTATGTAGGTATATTGTTTGGTGCGTATTGCTCTATAAGAAGCATCATTTATATTAGCTCCAAAAGGACTAACCCCCATTACCAAGGCTACGCGATCAAAATTTGGATCTGGATGTTGGATTAGATTTGAAAGATTCTCCCCTTCAATGGTTTTTGGGATTTTGATATTGGTTAATCCTAAAAGAGAGGGAAGAATATCTGGAGTGGTTATAGGTGCATTAATTGTAGTTCCGCTGTTTTTACCAATTTTAGGATAACGGATTAAAAAAGGCACTCTAATGGACTCGTCCCAAGCCAATTGTTTTACAAAGGGTTTAATTCCGTGTGCTCCCATCATTTCGCCGTGATCTGAAGAAAACACGATAATCGTTTCCTCTAATAAATTCAGCTTTTTAATTTGGTCCAAAACAGTGCCAATTGCTTCATCTGTAGCGGTACAATGAGCATAATATCCTTGTAATTCCTTTAGCACTTTTTCTTTCATTTCATCAGGAACATTTGGGGCTACTACCAAATCTTTTTGCGGATACATTTCTTTATACTTTTCGGGTGCACTATTGTGCGGAAAATGAGGCGTTGCCAAGGAAATTAAAAGTAAAAAAGGTTTTCCATCTTGCGCATGGTTGCTTAAATACTGATTTGCGTCATTGGCTATCGAAAATGGGGAATACCCTTCCCAATATTTTATTTCTGGATCGTTATTGGCATAATAATGTTCTTTGTTGTAATTGTGGTCGCACTCAGCACCTTTCCAATAATCAAATCCCTGACGTCTCTCAGGTGCAACATTATTTTCTCTACCATGTCCATCAAGATGCCATTTTCCTAAATAGCCCGTATTATACCCTTCGGACTTAAAAATTTCGGCCATGCATAGTTCTTCCGATGGCAAATAGATATCGTTTAAGAACATTCCTGTTGAAGTGGGAAATTTACCTGTCAGCAATGACGCACGGTGTGGAGTACAAACAGGCGTAACTGAAACTGCATTTGTAAAATTGACAGATTCTTTTGCAAAACTATCAAGATGGGGCGTTTTAACGTTTGGATTACCCGCATAACCTAAAGCCGAACCCCTCCACTGATCTGTCAAGATATAAACGATGTTTGGTTTTTTTGATTTTTCTACTTTCTGGCTATACACCTGAATAAAGAAAAAAGGCAACAATACATAAATTAGTGTACTAACTTTATTTTTTTGCATAACAAAATGATTTTAAGTATGAGGTAATTGTTTTTAAATACTTGTAATGTTTAGTCTTTTAAACTAAGGATTTATCCAGATTTAATTGCCTATTCTAGCAGATTTTCACTACCTCAATTCCTAGTATTTGTCCAAGCTTTTCGATTTTATCTGCAATATGTCCAACACCAATGGCACAATGGTGAGCTGGCCCTTGTTTTGACCAGTCATTCATAAATTTTTTTGCTCCTATTGAAAAACGGTAGCGACTGTTTGTATTGCCAATTTCAAGAATTGGCCCGGTTACTGATTCTCCTTCGGCAACAAGCAGGAATAGGCTATCATTTCGCTCTACAACCGACAATAAGGTAACGGGACCGTGCTTTACGCTCATCTGAATGGATAATCCTTTTCCAGGTTTTCCGTGATAGAGTGGGAGAGGAACAAGTTTTACCCGACCTTCGGCTATATAGGAATGTGCAGGGCCGTCATGACCAAGCATTACAATATCATCCGTAAAATCCATGAGATAAAATTCAGAGAAAGAACCTCCGGCACCAAATTCGGCCATAATTTTCATAGCCTGAGCATTTTTTACTTCATATTCACCTGCAATGGGAATGTTTTTGCCCGTTAGCAAAGTGTTTCCTGCAATTACCGATGTTACAATATTTTCGTAATCGTTACCTGCTTCGCCTTCATAATAATATGCCATTGAACCAAGATTGTGTGTATTAATCAGCCTATCCAAAGCTACCGAAGTACGTGCTGCACGCTCTATTTCAAATGGTTCGCAGTCAGGAGTTACATCAAAAACAGTAGAAAATTCACGGGTTTTTAACTCCACTTCGAGATTGGTTGCCTCGTCTCTGTACTTCTTTAGCTCGCACATTTCGAGTAACTCAATATGGGTTCCAAAAACGGAGGATTGTTTCGTAAGATCAGTATAAACATCTAACATACCGCAGTAATAATGACCTAAAAGCCCCAAACGATTATTGCGCATTGCAGCAGCTACTCGGGCAGCTTCAGTCCACGCTTGGATTTCGCTCCACGCTTCTTCTTCCTGAAGATAACCTGTTACAAAATCGTATTTAATTCCTGAACGGTTAAATACGTTGGCAATTTCAGGTACAGAACAGGCTTGGCAATGTTCTAGCCATACGCCTGTCATCTTTCCTCGGTCACCTAGTTTGTTGAATGCCTCATAATCAAGTTGAGCAACGGGTTGAAGGTTCAGAATCACTATCGGCACTTTCAATTTTTGTGCTACTGGCAAAACGGTTGAGGATAGCGCATAAGTTGAAACATAGAGAAAAACGATTTCTACATCATTGGATTTAAGATAATCGGCAGCTTCTCTAGCTCTCAGTGGGCTATCAACCATTCCAGCATCAATAACATTAACACCAAATTGAACAATACGATTTTTAATTTGTTCCTGATAGGTTTTCAGATTGTCGAGCAATCCGTCGAATTGTGGCCAATAAGTGTCGAGTCCAATTCCAAATAATCCTACTTTAGTCATCTTGAAGTAATTTATAGGTGATGTGAATCAATGGATAAAAAAGTTTTAAAAGAGAAAAAATAATTTAATAATCTGGCAATCATAATTTTATAATTAGTTTAAGGGTTTTTGAATCCTATCTTTGGAAAAATTACATCTGCTTTTATAAACTTAATATTTTAAGTATTGATCTACATTATTCATTATTTTAACTCCAAAGCGGTTATCAAGGCATATAAAACACTTCTTCTAATGGAATTGAAACTGGCGAATTATCCGGATTTACTTCCATAATATCGGCCATAAAAGCCCACCATTTTTTTACAATATCATTATTGGCTAAATCCTGAGAACCACCATCTCCCGAAACTTTTTGGAACGCAAAAAGGGTATGGGTCTCTTCGTCTAAAAAGATGGAATACTCACTGACACCATTATCCTTAAGTAGTTGTTTTAGCTCTGGCCATAAATCGTCATGGCGTTTTTTATAAGCTTCTTTTTGTCCGGCGTTCAATTTCATTTTAAAAGCAAGTCTTTGCATATCTTTGTTTTTTTATGTTAGTATTAAAAGTTTATTGGTTACAATTATTGGCAATACCCTTACCTATTTGGTTAATTTTTTGCCACTCCCGAAAGTTAGGGTATTTTTTTTAATAATTACAAAACCCTGACAATTCGGAGGAGAAGTTCCTGTTTTATTATTCTGGATGCTGAATCAAAAATAGAATACTTTTATAGAGATACTATCCTGACCTATACTGCAACTTGAAATAAGGTTGGTGTCAATACATATTTTTAGTATCAACCATACCTAATTTGGACTACATTAAAATTTGTTTGGAATAATTTCTTAAAAAATATCGTGCTTGTTTGGATTCAAACTAATTTAAGTTTTTGCGAAGAGAGTCTTTTTTAAATTATTCAAATTTATTTGGATTTAAAAATTTTATATTTAAGTTATTAAGCAGGATAGTAAAGGATACGGTAGTATAAAAAAAAACATTATTTTTGTATCTAAAAATATATAAAATATAATTTAAAATATAATTTATTATTTAAAACATATTAAAAGCAAACTGTTTTAATAAAATCATACAATCGGTAGCAATGGGGAGACCGATAAAAACAATAAATATCTACATCATGAAAACAAAATTCCTTTTTATTACTTTTTTGATTTTTTGTATTTCTCAAACCAATGCACAACTTGTGGTTGGAGATTCTTTTAATGATGGGGCACTAACTTTCAAGGTTGAAAATTTAACTCCATTAGAAGCCAATGTAACCGGTTTTAGCGGTGCTACTGTGACTAATCTTGTTATTCCAAATTCAGCTTCATCTGGTGCACAAACTTTTAGTGTGGTGGGTGTTGCCAATAATGCTTTTCAGGCAAAAGGTGTTGTAACTGTAACGTTTCCATCCACATTAAGAAGCATTGGAGCTTTCGCATTCCAAGGTAATGGAAGCACTTTAATTTCATTTAATTTAACAAACCCCAGCGCGTTAACCTATATAGGAGCTACGGCATTTGCAGCTAATGCTAAATTAACAAGTGTCAATTTGTCGAATACGTCAGTTAATTTTACCGCTACAGAGACAAACATATTTAACAACTGTACTGGTATAACCTCATTTGAGATGAAAAATAATACGGTTGTAACTTTATTACCACCAGCTTTTTTAGGAACTTGTAGTTCATTAATTACTGCTGATTTTTCGGGTTGTACCAATATAACAAGTTTAAGCGATAACGTTTTTAGAAATAATTCTTCTTTAATTGTACTATACTTAGGTTCCGATACCCCGCCAACGATTACCAGCGGCACAAGTGGAACTTTTGCTGGCATGAGTCTTACACCCTCGTCTAGAATACTAAAAGTACCAACAAATACTGGTGTTTCTAATTTTAGTGCTCTTACAGCGTGGACAAGTCTTTTTGGAAACATTCGAATTGATCAAGAAGAAGTCCAAGTTACAGAACGCCCAATGATTTGGGTTAAAGACTCTGAAAAACAATTTATCCTTGATGAGATAAATAATAATTCTTGGAAAACTGCCTATTTTAACGCTTTTAGAAATAGGGTAAAGCTGGAAAGGGATAGTTATATGGCAAATCGAGCAGGATATTTGAGCCAATTGCCTTATGCCGCAGGTACAGCTGGACAAATACCCCCATTCAAAAAAATAACAGATAGTCAGTCAACAGCTTCTGCAGATCGAACTAAATACAAAAACTATTTGCAAAGCGGCATTGATAGTGGGGTTCTTTATTTTTTAACAGGCGACGAAGATTATGCTAAATATAGCGCATCTATATTTTATACCTTTATGAAAGCTATGAATAAAGTGGCACTTTCGGACACAGGAAATTTTAATGCAGGTTGGATCTATCCTGCAGACCATTTGAGAGAAGCAAGGGATATTGGAGCACAGATGCCAATTTTATATGATTTTATAGCCACTTATATTAAAAATGGTGGCACTGCTTATGATTATGCCGCTAATAGTGAAGTCACCATAAATAGATTAGAAGCCGAAGCTGTATTTAAAAATTATATATTTTTGTTA
>Ga0316608_1000612_pt1 | contig 16067 bp, 15 predicted proteins | sample MIS2016152B_MG_FD_207673 | JGI IMG/M metagenome (GOLD analysis project Ga0316608, IMG submission 207673) | Microbial mat bacterial communities from Middle Island sinkhole, Lake Huron, Michigan, United States - MIS.2016.152B | ecosystem: Environmental > Aquatic > Freshwater > Lake > Sediment...
GGTAATAGTTTCCAGAGCCCTTCCGGATGTAAGAGATGGTTTAAAACCAGTTCATCGTCGTGTTTTATTCGGTATGCGTGAATTAGCCTTATGGTCGAATAAAGCTTATAAGAAATCAGCCAGAATTGTCGGTGAAGTACTCGGAAAATTTCATCCGCATGGTGATAGTTCGGTTTATTATGCAATGGTACGGATGGCACAACATTGGTCAATGCGTTATCCATTAGTTGACGGACAAGGTAATTATGGTTCAGTTGATGGAGACCCACCAGCAGCAATGCGTTATACAGAAGCACGTTTGCATAAAATTGCAGAAGAAATTCTTTCTGACTTAGAAAAAAATACAGTCGATTTTCAATTAAATTTTGATGACACTCTCGAAGAACCAACTGTAATGCCTACTAGAATTCCAAACCTTTTAATTAATGGAACTTCCGGAATAGCAGTTGGTATGGCTACAAATATGGCTCCTCATAATTTAAAAGATTCAATAAATGCAATTATAGCTTACATTGAAAATAATGATATTGAGATTGAAGACCTTATTAAAATAATTAAAGCCCCTGATTTTCCAACCGGTGGTATTATTTATGGATATCAAGGCGTTAAAGATGCATATCATACCGGAAGAGGTAGAATTGTAATGCGTGCAAAACATCACATTGAAGAATCACATTCGGGTAAACCGCAAATTATTTTCACCGAAATACCTTATCTAGTAAATAAATCAGAACAAATAGCAAGAATAGCTGAACTTGTTAACGATAAAAAAATTGAAGATGTAATTTATTGTAACGATGAATCGGATAGAACAGGAATGAGAATGGTAGTTACCCTTAAAAAAGATGCTATTCCAAATGTTGTTCTTAATAAAATTTTCAAAAATACACAATTACAATCTTCATTCAGTGTAAATAGTATTGCTTTAGTAAATGGCAGACCTTACTTATTAAATCTTAAACAAATAATTGAAAATTTTGTACTTCATCGACACGATGTAGTTTTAAGACGTACAAAATTTGAATTAGAACAAGCTGAGAAAAAAGCCCATATACTTGAAGGTTTGCTTATTGCATTAGACCATTTAGATGAAGTTATCAATCTAATTAGAAGCTCTAAAACGCCTGATGATGCTAGAATTGGTTTAATGGAAAAATTTGAATTATCAGAAATTCAAGCAAAAGCAATTTTAGATATGAGACTTCAACGATTGACAGGTCTTGAGAGAGATAAAATCAGAGAAGAATATGAAGAATTAATGAAACTTATAGAATATCTTAAACAAGTAATTGAAGATGTTGACCTCAGAAAACAAATAATTAAAGACGAATTAATAGAAATCAGAGAAAAATTTGGAGACGAAAGACGTACTGAAATTGTTTATGCTTCAGAAGAATTTAATCCCGAAGATTTTTATGCAGACGAAGATGTTGTTATTACAATATCAAACATGGGTTATATAAAACGCACACCTTTAACTGAATACAAAACTCAAAACAGAGGTGGGAAAGGTGCAAAGGGAAGTACAACCCGTGAGGAAGACTTTATCAGATATGTATTTATTGCATCAATGCATAATACAATGTTGTTTTTCACCAATCAAGGTAAATGTTTCTGGATGAAAGTTTATGAAATTCCTGAAGGTTCGAAAACATCAAAAGGAAGAGCAATGCAAAATTTATTAAATATTGCTGCTGATGATTTCGTTAGAGCATACATTAATATAAAAGACCTTAACGACGAAGAATTTATCAACAACAACTATATAATAATGTGTACCAAAAAAGGTATCATTAAAAAAACGAAACTCGAAGCTTACTCACGACCACGTCAAAACGGAATAAATGCAATTCAAATCAGAGAAGGAGATAATTTGCTTGATGTAAGGTTAACTAACGGCGAAAATGATATTATGATGGCAGTTCGTTCCGGTAAAGCAATTCGTTTCCACGAATCTCAGGTTCGCCCTATGGGAAGAACTGCATCTGGAGTTAAAGGCATGAATATCAAGGAAACTGATGTAGTGGTTGGTTTAGTTTGCATTGATAAAGGTACAAGCGACGTTTTAGTTGTTTCAGAAAATGGTTATGGAAAACGTTCTAAAATAGAAGATTACAGAATTACACACCGTGGAGGAAAGGGAGTTAAAACAATAAATGTAACCGAAAAAACCGGAAAATTAATTGGTATAAAAAATGTTACTGATGATAATGATTTGATGATAATGACAAAATCAGGACTTACAGTAAGAATTTCGGTTGCAAGAATTCGAGTAGTAGGAAGAGCCACTCAAGGAGTTAGACTAATAAATCTTAATAATGAAGACTCAATTGCATCTGTTGCAAAAATAGAAGGTGTAGTTTCAGAAGAAGCAGAAATTACAGATTTAGAAACTACTGAATTAGAAATAATTGATGAAGAAATTGAAATTGATGATACTATTTTAGATGATGATAATTCTGAAGATGATGAAATAATTGATGATGAAATTGTTGAAGATGAAGAAATTGATGAATAATATATTTTAACATGAATATTATCATTTATTATAAATTTAAATAACTTTATTTTTGAACATAAATTAATAATTAAAATTTTAAACAACATGAAAAAAATATTTTTATCGCTAATTTTTATGATAGCTTGTACATCAATTTTTGCTCAAACCGGCGATGTTGATGCGATAAAAGCGAAAATTCAAAAAAGTGATGCCGATATTGAAAATCCCAAAAAAAACATTAAATCTGCAACTTGGGACGCTAGAGGTAATGCTTTTATAGAAGCATATACAATAAACACTACGGGACTTTATATTGGGCTTCCTCAAGTTGGAACTTATCCTTCGTTTGGAGCAGATATAATTGTAGGAGAACCAACTTCTAAAACTACAAATGAAGATGGCACATCAACTTGGGTATATGATAGAATAAACTTAACATTTGATGCAGAAGGCAATTTAGCATCGTGGAAAGAAACTCAGATAGTAGATGAAAATGCTTTGGATAAAGCTTATGCTGCATTTACAAAAGCTTCAGAGTTAGACGAGAAATACAAATCAAAAGCTACTACCAAAACCAGTATTCAGCTTTTAAGAGATCATTATTTACAAAAAGGTATAGATAGTTATTCAAATTCAGATTTAGAAACTGCCTTGACTTGTTTTGAAAAATCATTAGAATTATATGATTATCCAAGAGCAACTTCTGATACTTTATTTGACCCGGGTATGATTAATTTCTTTTCAGGTGAATTTGCTTCAACATTGAATAATTACGAAAAGGCAAAAACTTTTTATGTAAATGCTGAAAAATTAAATTACGAACCCGAAAAATGTTATCATTATCTAGCAACAATTGCAAAAAGCGAAGGTAATGAAAAAGAAGAATTAAGATTGATTGAAGAAGGTTACAAAAAATATCCAAACTCATTAGATATTCTTTATGATTTAATTAATTATTATCTTGATAAAAATGATACAGATGGTGCTTTGAATTACATTAATGAAGCAATCAAAAACGATCCAAACAATGCTTCAGTTCATTTTGCAAAAGGAACACTTTACGACAAACTATATTCAGATACTACAAATACTGATTTGAAACAAAAACAAGAATATTTTGACAAAACTGTAGAAAGTTATAAAAAATCGGCAGAAACTGATTTAACTTATTTTGGAGCATACTATAACTTAGGTGTATTATATTATATGAAAGCAAAAAGCATACTTGATGCTACAGTTGATATTCCATCAAACGAAACAGCAAGATACGATGCCGAGGTTGCTAATGCCAAAGAAATGTTTAAAAATGCAAAACCATATATGGAAAAAGCTCATGAACTTGATCCTACAGATACAACAGTTATGTCAACTTTAGTTACAATTTATGGAAAGTTGCAGATGTATACGGAACAAAAAGCAATGAAAGAAAAACTAAACACATTAAAATAATTGAAAAGGGCTTTTAGCCCTTTTTTTTTGCATTTTTTTTTCACAAATAATTCCCAAAAAAAATTCCACAGTATTTGTGGAATTTTTTATTAAAAAGCTTTCTTCTTTTGATGATAATTATTTATCAAAAAATTAAATGAATGTCCATTTTAATCACAAAAGAAAAAGAAAAATCTGTCATCGCTTTGCGAACTTGCTTAAATTGAAATACTAATGTTAAAAAGTGCAATATGTTCTTTGGATGTACAAAGTTATTAGATTTACTTAAGTATTTCAATCAAAGCAGGATTTCTCCAAAATGACATTTGTTGGTGATGTTTACGGACAACCATTAAAAATTAAAATTACAAAAGTTCGTGTATAACCAAACCACTCCTTAACTTTGGCTCGAACCAAGTTGTTTTTGGAGGCATGATATTTCCTGTATCAGCAATATCCATCAGTTGTTTCATAGTAACCGGATACAATGCAAAAGCAACTTTCATATCCCCACCATCAACTCTTTTCTTTAATTCAACCAAACCTCTAATACCTCCAACAAAATCAATACGCTTAGAAGTCCTTAAATCTTTGATATCTAAAAGTGGCTCCAAAACTGAATTTGTAAGAATAGTTACATCAAGAATTCCAATTGGGTCATTATCGTTGTAAGTCCCTGTTTTTGCAGTAAGCGAATACCATTTTCCATCTAAATACATCGAAAAATTATGTAAACTTTTTGGTTTAAATATTTCAGAACCTTTATTTTCTACAACAAATTTTTGTTTAAGTTTTTCGATAAATTCAACAGATGAATGTCCGTTTAAATCTTTTACAGTACGGTTATAATCAATAATTTGTAATTGATTATCAGGAAAATGTACGGCAAGGAAAAAATTAAATTCTTCATTACCAGTATAATTTGGGTTTTGAATACGTTTTTCTTTTCCGACTAAAGCAGCAGCAGCAGTTCTATGATGTCCATCAGCAACATAAGTATAAGGTACTTCTGTCGCAAAAAGTTCCTCAATTCGTTTGTTTGTTTCGTCATTTTCTATTACCCAGAAATGATGCCCAAAACCATCTTCGGCAGTAAAATCGTAATTTGGTTTTTGATTTTGAATAATATTTTCAACTATTTCATCTATTTCAGGAACAGCACGATAAGTAAAAAACACAGGTTCAATATTTGCATTATTAATTCGAACATGAATCATTCTGTCTTCTTCTTTATCAGGACGAGTTAATTCATGTTTTTTGATAATGCCATTTAAATAATCATCAACCGATGCACAACCAACTATACCATACTGAGTTTTACCCTTCATTGTTTGAGCATAGATATAAAATTTAGGTTCGGCATCCTGAACTAACCAACCTTCTTTCTTAAATTTATTAAAGTTTTCAACCGCTTTGTCGTAAACCTCTTGTGAGTGAACATCAATTCCCTCAGACAAGTCTATTTCAGAGCGAGTTATACGTAATAATGAATATTCCTTGCCTTCAGCCATTTTTCTCGCTTCTGCTGTATTCATCACATCATAAGGAAGACATGCTAATTTTTTTACAATCTCTTTTGGAGGTCGTAAGCCTTTGAATGGTTTTACAATTGCCATGATAATAGTTTGTAAAATTTATTAATAAATATGTGAATAAATTAATTTGATAAATGAAAAATTTAAAAATAATTGTAATAAATTATATTTCAATATTTTATTTATTACAAAAAAATTCAAATAAAACAACAAAATTATAACTATAAAATCAAAAATAAATGATAAAATTCAGTATAAAAAAAATAATGATAAACAAAAAAAGCAAAAAGTTTATAATTACATTTGTTAAACTTTTTAAAACTTTAAAAATATAAGATATGGAAAACAAGCATAACCCAGTACAAGCAATTTTTGATTTAAAGCAATTTGGTGAATTTGGAGATGTAAATCCTTCAATAACAGACTCTGCAACATTTACATTTTTGGGAGCTCAAACAATGGTTAACACTTTTGAAGGAACACAAGAAGGTTGTTTTTTATATTCACGTCATTGGAATCCAACTAACAAATATCTAGCTGATGCATTAGCTGCTATGGAAGGTACTGAAAGTGCATGGGTTACAGCATCGGGAATGGCTGCAATTACTTGCACAATTCTGCAAATTTGTAACTCAGGCGACCATATTGTTTCAAGTATTACAACTTACGGTGGAACTTACGCTTTTTTTATAAATTATCTTAAAAAATTCAATATTAGTGTAACATTAGTTAATATTACTGATATTGAAGCTGTTAAAGCTGCAATTAAACCAAATACTAAAGTGATTTACAGCGAAACAATGACAAATCCTCTGTTACAAATAACTGATGTGCCAAAAATTGCAGAAATTGCAAAAAAACACAATATTAAATTTGTAATAGACAACACTTTTACACCAATGATTATTTCTCCTGCAAAATTAGGTGTTGATGTTGTGGTTTACAGTTTAACAAAATTCATTAACGGAAAAAACGATTGTGTAGCAGGTGCAATTTGTGCATCAAAAGAATTTATTGATTCTTTGTCTAACGTAAACAATGGAACAGCAATGCTTTTAGGACCTGCAATTGACCCTTTACGGTCATCAAATATATTAAAAAATCTACATACTTTAAGTATAAGAATGAAGCAACATAGCAAAAATGCTTCATATCTATCAAAAAAATTCGTAGAACTAGGAATAAGAACGATTTATCCTGGATTGGAATCTGATAAAGGTTATAATGTTATGGTAGAAATAAAAAATCATAGTTTTGGATTCGGCGGAATGATAGCTATTGATTTGGAAACGAAAGAACGAGCTGCAAAATTTATGGAATCGATGCAAGACAAAGGTGTGGGATATTTAGCTGTTAGTCTTGGGTATTTCAGAACATTGTTCAGCAATTCAGGAAGTAGTACTTCATCAGAAGTACCAATTGAAACACAGCACGAAATGGGCTTATCGCCAGGATTAGTCAGATTTTCTGTTGGTTTAGATGATGATATTGAACATTCGTGGAAACTAATTCATGAAGCATACAATGAATTGTAAATTGTAGAAAAATGAAAAATTTGCAATAATTACAAGAATGTCGTTAATAATTAAAATTGACGACATTTTTAATTTATTGAAAATTAATTTATTAAAATATTGAGAAAAAAAAATGAAAAAAAAATGAATTTTTTCTGATATTTTTTTTGGAGAATTAAAATTTCGTTTTACCTTTGCAACGCTTTTAAAGAAAAGCACGACAGATAAAGGTTCGGTAGTTCAGTTTGGTTAGAATACGTGCCTGTCACGCACGGGGTCGCGGGTTCGAGTCCCGTCCGGACCGCTAAAAACAAAAGTAAGCTCTTGCAAATCAATTTGTAAGGGCTTTTTTGTTTTAATATTGCATACACTTTTGCATAGAATCTCTTAAGTTTCCTGTACAAAATATTCGTTAAAGTCTTTGTGGTTCTGGTAAAATTCTAAAGCTCGGTTTTTGATGTTTGGGTGTGCGGTCTGGTAGGTTTCAACTGCTTTTGTTCCGGTTGAATCATTATCCAAAAACAAATTGACTGTTTTATATTGCTTAATTATTGGTAATGTTTTATTTATGTTGGTAGTAGAATTTAATATTATTGTAGTCTGGTTTGGTTTGTCGGTTTTAAAGAATTGTAATGCAGTTAAATAATCCATAAAACCTTCAAATATATTGATTGAATGACTGTTTTTAATTTCTATTGTTGTAATATCCTTTGGGTGTGAGCTACCTTTAAAATATTTATTTCTAAGTTCGTAACCATTTGAATTGTTTTTAAATGCAATTGCAAAATATTGTTTATTGCCTGTTTTATAATATGCCTCCGAAATGTAGTTTTTTGCTAAATTAAAGGAAATTTTACGCAATGATAAATATTGTATCAATGCTTTATTTTGAAGTTGTTGTATATGCTTTATTTCAATGTTTGACGTGGTGTTTATTTCTTTGCTTGACTGAAAAGAAAAAGATTTGATGTTTTGTTTTGATATTTCGGTTAGTGCGTTGGTTACATTACAGTTATGAATTAAACAAACTAAATCAATAATATTTCCACCGTTTCCAGTTCCTAAATCGTACCAAAGATTATTGTTAATGTTTACTTTTAAACTCGGTGTACTATCATTTCTATAAATTGCATGATAATAATAAAAATCTCCATACATACGAACTGGATTAATTCCGATTGATTGCAAATAATCTATTATTTTTATCTGTTTAGCTTGTAAAATATTCATAATTAAATTATTGTTTTTATTTTTCTTTTTTCAGTATAGCAAAAATTAATTTCTGTGGCAAAGTCTTATGTTTTTTTTGTAAATCATGTAAATCGTGTAAATTTGTTTTGTAAGTTATAGATTTATAGTTTATTATTGATTTACATTCGATTTACACGATTTTGTAACTATCTTATATAAAATAAAATACAGGCTTATGTAAATTATGTAAATCCAATGTAAATCATTAAAATGATAATTATCAATATAATATATAATCTGATTTACACGATTTACACGATTTACATTATTTATACTTTTGTTTGGCAAAATATTCATTTTTTTAAAAATTTAAGTCTATATTATTAATTTTAATGACATTATCATTTTTTGTATAAATAAACTGATAACTTGAACCAATTGGATTTTTAATTATTGCCTGAGTTTTACGGCTAGCCTGAGAACTTGGAACAAATGATTTATTTGATTTTGAGGTTAATAATGATTTTAAACTGGTTTTATCAACTTTATTCAATTGATTTTCATTGCAATACTTAATGTAATATGAAAAAAACGTATCGTATTTAATAAATATCCTACCCTCGTCATTAAATAGATTTTCCTCTTTTACAAAATCTTTGTTTTCTGTCAATAAACCTTTGTTTACAAAACATTCAGCAGCTTTCCAAAAACTTGAAATATCTTTTATATCCTCTAACATATTATTTTGTTCTACCATATAATCAATAACATTAAATAAAAGATTATCAAAAGGATATGGAAAATTTAAAACTTTGTACAAAATTTCATAAATACTTGTTAATAAAGCAGCATGATTTTTTAAACGACTAGGTATTTCCTTATAATCATTTATTTCATCAATATCAGAAATATGTTTTTTGTAAATTGTTTTGAAATTTGACTTAAAAAGATTTCTAAAATTTAATATTTCTTTTAAAATTTGACTTAATCCATTTTCTTTATGTACGTTAAGAATATTGAAACTTTCTTTTTGCTCTTTACTAAATTTATTTTCTTCAAAAATCATTAAAATTAAACGGCTAAAGACAGCATCTTTTTGAATTGGCAAATAATTTCCATCAAAAATAATTCCTGATTGTGGTAGAAATTTTTTTGTTTTATTATCAGTTGTTTTCTCTCCAATAGTGCGACCTGATAAATCATAAGCATTTAAAATAAAAGGATTTGCAACCTCTGAATTTTCAACCGTAAATTCTTTGTAATAAAATAAACTGTTAATTCTTTGGCTTGTTTCCCTAGATAGTGCAGACGTTGTTACATTGCTTAAAGGCGTGCCAATAGTATGAGAACCAAATAAATGTAAAATACTTTCAATATATGAAGTTTTACCCGTACCATAACCGCCGAATAAAAAAGGAAATGGAAAAAACTTTAATTCATCTGCAATTATATCCCTGAAAATACAAGCAATTGCATAACTTATTCCTATTGCACCATTAATTCCAAATGTTTCATAAACTAATTTCGACCATTGTGTAAAATCAATAGTTCCCTGTTTATAAGCAAAACTTCTATCATGGCTATAATTATCATTATCAATATTTGCCAAAGAAAAAGCAGGTAGATAATAAAGATTTTTTTCATCTTTAACAATTCCTAAATCATTAACTTTTAACAATTCGTTATTTTGGTTTACAATACTATCAGCAAAAGCATAAATATTATATTCTTTTTGATAACCTAGTGAATTAATGGTTTTTGCGTTAATTTCAGATTTCATTAAAAATTCAAAAATAGATTTCATTTGAAATGAATTTACTTTAAAAGTACAACCAGTTGATTTTAAAATAATTTCAAATTTGTCTGGAGTCATTTCACTTGAATAAACTTCTTTTAAAAATATTTCCTGATTATCTTTTTGAATTTTTATAATTCGCTTAGTGTTATTAGTTCCATCGTTTAAATGGTATAAAATAACCATTAAAAAGTTGGAAATTCTTATTTCAGTTGATTTTTTTCCTTTTTGCTCTGTAAACCAATAACAACCGTTTTTAATATAAAAATTCCAATTTTCATAAAATTCTTTTATGTTTTCCGTATCTTTCGGAATTTCATTTATTTGAATACTGGAATTTTCAATTATTTGATTTTCTGAATTATTCATTGTATATTTTTTAAATTAATGATTAAAAAAAAATTAAAAAAAGTGAGTTAGTTTTATTTGAATTTTTCCATTAATTATTAATTATTTTTTTCCCTTTTGTATTTTTTCCTGACGCTCTTTGTATTCAAGTACCTCTTTTTTAGAATACCTTCTACTTCTTTTATTGACTATATAACCAACTAGTTCTTTTTCTCTACGCAATTCATCAACAGTTGATATAGAAATATTTAAGAAGTCTGCCACTTCTTGCCTTGTAGAAACATCTTTTATCTCTGGTTTTTCTTCTTTCAGTAACTTATCTAATTTACTGTCAAGACTTAAAATCTTTGAAGTTAAAAAATCAATTTTGTTGTTTGAAGCAATAAAAATTTCGTCCATAATGATAAAAATTTATTATTTAATTAAAATGTTTATTTATAGTTATTTAATTATTATTTCAACCGAGCTTTGCACCCAATCAGTGCCTGTTCACTCACTCCTGGTGCAAAGCTCGGAGGTTTGTTTTTAGGAAATGTTATAAATTATTATTGCGTTATCAATTCTTTGACATCATTTGGCATTAGATTTAATTGCCAACTTTCAGAAATTAAATCTATTGAAACAAAATTTATTTCTAGTCTGGTACGAACTCTAATGGTATTGTTCCAACTTTGTGCTTCAATGCGAGGTTTTTCGAATTGATAATGCTCAACCATGTACATAGTGGTGTCAAAATTCAAATCAGTAAAATTTTTATACACCAGATATTCAAAGTTTTCAGCATTAATTAACTTTACTTTTTTAGCTTGTTTAATGTTATCAACTATTTCTGCAACTCTCAAATTATCAACATTCTTTGCAGATGTAAAAAGGTTGATTTCTTTTTTTGCTGGTAAATTGCTCAAAGTTTCCATACTTATTTTTAAATTTAATTTAAGAATTGAAATTATTAATTTACTAAAAAGCCAGTACAGTACAATGCACCCTTTTTGGGGATGTCATGAACATAAAGATACATAAATATCTAATTTTAAAGTTGTTTACTTTAAGGAAGGAAAAAACAGTGTAAATATTTGGATAATAAAATATTATGGAGTATATTTGTATCGTTTTTCCTTCCTTTTTAAATTAAAATGTTTTGGAAAAATTGAATTTAAAATTTGCAGCATCGAAGTTTGCCGACCGAGTTGCTGCTTTTTTTGTTTTAAAATTACCTGAAAAAACTAATTTCCCAATATTAATTCTAACGTACTTATCTGAACTTGTTACAAGCTCCGATTTTGTTTTTAATTTGATTTTCTTTTTTCGCATAATAAATTTAAATTAAATAACTCATCTACTGGTTTTTGCAAAAAATCAGCAATTCTTGATTGATACCTTCTTGGAAATTTTCTTCTTTTAAACCAACTGTACCATGTTGATTGCTGCATGTCGCAAATTTTCAAAATTTCGTTTCTGATTTGTTGTTTTTCATCAAAATCCTTAGTTTGATATAATTCAATGATATTCATATACATAAATTTTGGTTTATTATTTTGTTGCAAAATTATAATGCAAATATAAAACATAATAATTAAATAAACAAAATTATAATATAGTATTTACTATACTATAATAATTTTGCGATTGTATTAAAATAGATTAATTATAATTATTGACCAAAACACTGTATTAAAATAAAGTCATATTTTTCTTGTCGTCATACAAAAACGTGCTTAAACGTGCTTAAACGTGCTTAAACGTGCTTAAAATAAATTTTATAGGAAGAGTAAGTTTGCACTTTTAAGGACAAGTAAACCAATTGTGTTAAAATATGCCAATATTTTTTTGCTGTATAAAACTATATATTTTATAAGTATATTTTATTCAGGTATATAACAAGCATAGTATTTATATTTTTATGGTAAGTATTTTATTATTAAGTTTTTATTTTTTTTGTTTATTAATCAATAATTATTACTTTTGTAGCGTTGTAATACAAAAATAATTTTTATGATTAGTGAAAAAATAAAATTAATTCTCTATGAAAAGAACATTTCTATTAAAGAATTTGCTGAAATAATTGATATGTCAGAAGCAGGTTTACATAGAGCATTTAAGAACGATGATTTTAAAATTTCAACCTTACAAAAGATTGCAGAAAAGTTGAATATTGAAGTTGGTTACTTTTTCGGAAAAAGCGAAATTGAAGAAGAAAATATATCTTTAAAAAAATTTTCAAAAGAAATGTATAATGTGATGATAGATTTATTTCTTACTTTCAATGAAAAAAGATACAATGAAATTCCAGATGAACGAATTAGTCAAATTACATCCGAAGTAAATAGAATAAATGATTTTTACAAAAAGAATTTTAAAGAATAGTTGTAAAAGCTCCTAAATAAAAAAACGAAAGCCACCATAAAAAGTGGCTTTTTTATTTCCAAACTATCCAGTCGCCTTGATAAATTCTTTCGGCTATTTGGCTTTTGGTTAGACAATTTGCGTACATTGGACGTTGCACAGGTGAACCATCGGGAGTGGTTTGTTTAATGTCGAATAGCATATTTTCAAATTGTTCGGTTATTCGGGCAAATACCAATTCATTTTGTAGTGTATATATCTGAAATATTGTTTCTTGAGAAAGTTGTAATTTTGATTTTAATGTTTCAAAATTGTAATTATCAGTATTCTCAAATCGTGTGAGATTGTTATATTGTTCGTTTGTCATTTTATTCTTGATTTAGAATTGTATCCTGATTATCTATAATGAATTTTTCTATTGCAGAAATAAAATTTTTCATATTTTCATACATTGTAAGCACTTCAATTTCAGAAAACTCAATAAAAGGTTCGTAATCTCCTTTTTGTCGTTTTTCAAAAATATTCCTTATTGAGTTACCATGCTTAAAATCAATTATATTAGGTTTTATAAATGTTTTATTAAACCAACCTATTAATTGTAAATGTTTTGAAGTTTCAAATTTGTAAAGTAATGCTAATGCAGTGAGAGAATAAAACATACCGTAATACATTCTATTTACAGCAGTTGTATAGTATTTATTCTCAATCTGAAAAGGTATTTCTTCAATTGCTTTTTTCGATTGCTCTATTCTGTATTTTATGATATTAATTCTATCTGTATTATCTTTTATCATGCTACAACTCCTTTATTTATTGCGTTTAAAATAAATGGCTGTTTTCCACGTAAAGAATTATTCAATTCATTTTCAGAAATGATATTAATATCGAAAAATACATCTTCTGATAATTCAACATTGTAACATACAGAATAAATTTTATCGTTGTAAACCCAGTCTGTATCATTTTTTAAAACAATAAGAATATCATAATCAGAATTTAGGTTTGCTTCATTGGTAGTTTGTGAACCAAAAAGTATTACTTGTTTTATATTTTCACCAAAACTACTGACTAATTGATGTTTCAATGTTTTTAATATTTCTGCCTGTTTATTCATATTTTCATTTTTTATTACAAATATACAATATTTTCAGTTATTTTTATTCATTAGTTCATACAAATAAAAAAGATTATGGTAATTGTTAGAAATACTTTTAATTTTAAATTATTCAAAAATTTCGTCTTGAATACATTTCTTCAAAAGCATCAATAATTGATTTTACATACATTGAAATTGTAAACTGAAAATCAAATGATTCATCTAATTTCATTATTATTTTTGCTGCATAATAATACAATTCATGTTGATTAAAATCTGCTAATAACTCGCTGTAATCTTCTTTTCCTGCATTTTGAAAACTAATAAATTTTTGATAATTTCTTTGCTGCATTTTGAGTAGCAGCTCTTCGGTTAATTGTGTTTTGTTGAGGAAATAATAAATATCATAATACACCCAGATTAACTGAATTATGCTTATTAATTTTTCTGAAGTATTATATGAAACGCCATCACAATATTTTAAAACAGACTGAAGAAGAAAATGTTGCTGTCTTTTAATTTTTTCGGTCAATGCTATTTTGTCATATAAACTAAGTTTCAATATTTCATTGTAACTTTTATAAGCATTTATTCTATTTTTTTCTTCACTTATCATTCTTATTAATAATTAACTAAAAGCATTTGTCTTTAAAAACAAATTAGTAGATTTTATAATTACTTCACTTTTTTGATATTTATTCCTATTTTTGTAACATTTAAAAAACAGTGCCACTTGTTATCGAAAACCCAAATGATGTTTGGAAAACCTTTAAAGGTAGCCGCAAGGCGTAGATTTCAGGGGTACTGTTTTTTTATTTATTCCTTCTTTTTTCAAAAAATAATTATTCCATTTCCAATTCCATTTCTTTCATTATTTCAACGGTACGAACCGAAACAGTGCAAACACGTTTTAATAAGTCAATTACAGTATCTTTGTAATCAGCAAATTTGTAGGTGTTGAATTTTTCTTTTATTGTTGGGTCTGACGGTGTACTTTCTTTGTATTGGTCTAAAATCCATTCCATTGCTGAACGAATACCGAGTTTATATTCCCATGCTTCTTTTGGAATACCTGTTAAACTTGTTATTTCATCTAAAATGATTATTCCGTTTTCTTTATCGGCTTTTAGTTTTGCTTTTGGAATAAAATCATCTTTCTCAATGTTTAATGGTAAATTATTAATGTTTAATTCTTTTTGTTTCCCTTTTTTCTGTAAAGACTTTGCATGCAAAGTCTCTACGGTTGGATATGGTTCAACTGTTTCGTAATTTATATGTAAATCCATTAATTCTTTTCCCCACGCTGCCCATTTCCAGAAATCTTTGTAAAATGGTATTCGTGGAAATTCTCGTTTTAGATTTAATTCGTATTTTTTGCGGTAAACCGGATTGTGTAAAACTCCGTAAACGTAATGAAAAATATCTTCTTTGGTTATTGGTGGTTCTGGTTGTAAAGACATTGCATGCAATGTCTCTACGTTTGAATAATGATTTACAAACTGTTCCAAACCCCAATCTGTGATATTTTCGATGCGGTTGCCTGATTTATCGTAAGAATACAACGGAAGACACTGACTATCACCTGTAAAATGCAAATCTACGACTGTATTAGATATTAAACAATAAGATGTCTTATTTGTTCCTTCTCTATTAACCGAAATTATTAAATTATCATTATCAAAATTAAAAATATTTTCAAACTGATATAATCTTCCGTTAAAATGTTTGTCAAAATAATATTTCTTTTTTGAAAAAGGACGATACAAACAATCGATTATTTTGTTATCTTCAAATATTTTTGATATTTTTCTTTCATTATATTTGAGTAAATCGGCATCCCAAGAAATTTTATCTTTATCAATAAAAGTATTGTCATTTAAAGTATTTTGATAAATTTCTATGAAATATTTAATTTTATTTATTAATTCTTTTTCTGAAAAATCATACACCCAAATATCTCTATGAGAAGCAACTCCAAGCGAAAAAATCTTAAAAAGAGCATTTTGCGATTTTCCTAATTTAACTTCTTTATTGATTAATGGCAGTAAATTTTCAAAATCATTATCAGTTAAATTAATCCAATTGTTATTTTTATCCGGTATAATTAATTCAAAAGGAATATCCTGAAATTTATGAGATTGTAACCATTCAAATTTTTCTCTTCTTAATGCTCTAATATCGCAAGGATGAATGTAATTGATTTTACAATCACGTTTTTCGTTTCCTTTAATTTTAACTAAATAAGTTATACAAATTCCAACAGCTGCAGAAACTCCAAAAATTGTATGTTCTTCGTTCATCCAAATACCGTCTTTAC
>Ga0316608_1000613_pt1 | contig 16049 bp, 14 predicted proteins | sample MIS2016152B_MG_FD_207673 | JGI IMG/M metagenome (GOLD analysis project Ga0316608, IMG submission 207673) | Microbial mat bacterial communities from Middle Island sinkhole, Lake Huron, Michigan, United States - MIS.2016.152B | ecosystem: Environmental > Aquatic > Freshwater > Lake > Sediment...
GTGTTCCTGGTTGAAATGTTCCAGGTGTGTTCCTGGTTGAATTGTTCCAGGTGTGTTCCTGGTTGAATTGTTCCAGGTGTGTTCCTGGTTGAATTGTTCCAGGTGTGTTCCTGGTTGAATTGTTCCAGGTGTGTTCCTGGTTGAAATGTTCCAGGTGTGTTCCTGGTTGAATTGTTCCAGGTGTGTTCCTGGTTGAAATGTTCCAGGTGTGTTCCTGGTTGAATAATAGAAAAACTTTGACTTTTTCGGATATAAAAACTATATTTGAGTATTCAAATAAATTATATGAAACTTACCTATTTTAAAGATACTGATACTTTGTATATTGATTTGTCAAGTCAAACAAGTATCGAAAGTATTGAAATATCTGAAAATATAGTTGCTGATTTAGATAGCAAAGGAAATATTGCAGGTATAGAAATTGAAAACGCAAGTAATATTATTGATTTTTCAAATTTCTCATTTAACATTCCTATTCACGAAATATTGAAAAATAAAAAGGATTTAGTTGAAGTATAATCAAATTATTTTTCCAAACTATCAAAAACATCTAAAAATTGCTGATTTGCTTTTGTTTTGTCAGTTCCTAAATAATGTTTTAATGTTTCGGGTGTGTTGGCTGTAAACATTCCAATAATTTCGGGTTGCACTCCTAAACCATGCAACAAGGTTACACACGTCTTTTTAGAAATTTTAAAACTAAGTTTTTCATATAGTTTATAATGTACTTCTTTTGTATCACTTCTTTTAAATGCAATTTGTGTTACAATCCGGTTAAGCCCTAAATTTTGGGCTAGTTCTTTTAAATAGTCATTTGTATTCTGGTTACTGATTTGTGGAAGTAATAAATTGTTTCCTTTATGTTTTTCAATAATATTTTTTGCATAATCTGTTAAAGGTACTAAAGTTCTTTTTTTGCTTTTGTCAGCAATATAAAATATAAATTCTTTGTTATCAACTTTTTGAATATTGTTTATTGTTAGTCTTTGCATTGCTGCAAATCTTATTCCGGTTACACAACCAAAACAAAATAAATCTCGTATGTTTGCAAGTCTTTTATTTTGTATTTCAGCATTATAAAGCATTAAAAATTCATTTGCATTTAAAAATATAATTTCCTGTTTTTGCTCTTTTACTTTAAACTTTATGTAATTTGGTTGCACATAATAGTTTTTTTCAAAACTCCATTTAAGGAATTGATTTAAAGACTTTAAATATTTTGTGTATGTATTATCAGGACTCTCTGATTTTTTACTGAAATAATCATAAAATTTATTTTCAAAAATATCATTTAAAGTATTATAATCAATTTTATAATTATACTGTTTTTCAATTATTTGTAAGTGTTTTATGACTGTACAAAATTTTTGATATGTTGCTTTTGATTTGTGCGGGGGCTTTTGAAGTTCCAAAAAATCTGATAAATATTCAAAAAATGTTTTTATTTTAATTGGTTTTCTGTTAATAAGTTCGTTAAGTTTTTCTTTTAACAAATCGTTATCCGGTGCAATACCTTTGTTTTTAAAAAAAGTATATGCCTGTTTAATATTATCAGAAATTAATCTTAACCTATCATTTTTGTCGGCATTATCGTTGTCGCCAATATTTACATTTTGTTTTTTTGTCCAATGTTTTTTTTTAACCTTTACATCTGTATTAAATTTTAATTCATTTCCAGAATACCGAAAATATAAATAAATTCGACAAAAATCATCTTTGTCAGGTCGGTTTATTAAGTAAAAATTTATAGTCATTTTTGCAGATAGTTTTGCAGATAGTTTTGCAAAAGTATATTATTTTTATATATTTACAATTATTTTTTAAACTGATTAATACCAGAAAATTAAACAAAAGTAAGAATAATAAAAGTTATCTAAAAACAATAAATTAAGTTCCGGTGGGACTACTTTAACAGATATTAAACTCTTGTTATTAAAATAATAAGAGTTTTTATTTAAATTTTTGTCTATTTGTAAAATTTCACAAACACATTTCAAAATTATTGACTTTTAGATTAATTTATTTTTCTAAATCAGTATCATTGCAATAAAATAAAAAAAATATCTTTGTAATTAAAATAGTTTTGTTTTGAAATCAATCGAGAAAGTTATAGAACATATTGGTAAAGTTGTTTTTGTAAAATTCCCAACTTCTAAGAAAATAAAGATTATTATAAAACCAAATTCATCGGTTAAAGTTACTTTACCATTATCGGTTAGTTATTTGGAAGCAGAAAGGTTTGTAATTGAAAAAAAAGAATGGATTGTAAACAGTTTAAATAAATTCAAGGAAAAACAACAATCACAATTTATTTATAATGATAGTGTTAAAAATATAACCAAATTTCACGACTTAGTTCTGACTAAAAACCTAAGGCATAATTTTTATATTTCTGTTAAAAAAAATGTAATAACTGTGTCTTATCCAGAGGAATTGAATATTTCGGATATCAGATTACAAAAGGCTATAAACAAAGGGATTGAAATTGCTTTGAAAAAAGAAGCAGTAGAATATATTTTTAACAGAATTAATTATTTATCTGAAAAAACCGGAATTAAATTTAACGAATTAAAAATAAGTACAGCTAAATCTAAATGGGGAAGTTGTACTTCGCAAAACAATATTAATATATCTGCAAATGTTATGAGGCTGCCTGAGCATTTAATTGATTACATTTTGCTACACGAACTTGCACATGTTAACGAAAAAAATCATGGACATAATTTCTGGGTGCTGCTCAATAAACTTACCGGCAACGCTAGAGGTTTGGATAAAGAACTTAAAAACTATAAAATACCTAAGTTTTAAAACTATATAAAAACTACAAAAATGAAATCATTAACGTTTAAATTTGATACATCAGAAGATGTTAAAATATTTGTTCATAAATGGTTACCTGAAAGTGATATTAAAGCCGTTGTACAGATTTCGCATGGAATGGCAGAACACTCAGCTCGTTACCAACAGTTTGCTGAATATTTAACAAAAGCAGGTTTTGCTGTTTACGCTAACGACCATCGAGGTCATGGTAAAACTGTTGAATTTATTGAAAAACAAGGTTTTTTCTCAGATAAAGATGGATGGATAAAAGTTGTTGATGATATGAAAAAACTTACCGACATTATTAAAACAGAAAATCCTGATAAACCTATTTATATTTTTGCTCACAGTATGGGTTCTTTATTAACAAGGACTTACATTTGTAAATATCCAAATGAGGTTAATGGAATTATACTTTCAGGAACTTCTGGCGAGAGCGGTTTGCTGGTAAAAGCAGGGAAATTAATGTCAAAGCTACTAGGAATATTTTACAATCCAAAGACACCTAGCAATTTACTTGACAATATGTCGTTTGGTAAATTCAACAGCTTTTTTAAACCCAATCGCACAAAATTTGACTGGCTTAGTCGCGACAATGAAAATGTTGATAAATATATAGCCGACCCATTTTGCGGTGCAATATTCTCTAACCGATTTTTCTACGATTTAAGTTGGGGAGTTGATAATAATAATCAAATAAAAAACATATTACTGATTTCTAAAAAACTACCGATGCTGTTTATTTCGGGAGAAAAAGACCCGGTTGGAGGTTTTACCGAAGGCGTAAAAAAAGTTGTAGAAACATATAAATCGGTTGGAATTAAAGATATTGAACTAAAATTCTACACCAATGCCCGACACGAAATAGTAAACGAAACAAACCGAACAGAAGTATTTGCAGACGTTATTGAATGGATTAATAAACACTTAGTTAAAGTTTAAATAATATAAATCAGTCAAATATATAGTCAAATGCAAATAATATATAAAAGATGTATGTAATTTGTCAGAAAATCAATTAAATAAATACTAAGGTTTTATTCATTTTATTTGGATACATCTATATCAAAAAAAAAAAGGTAGTTTTTATACTACCTTTTCTTCAAATTATTTATTTTTCAGCAACCAAATATCTTTATTTCCGTTTTTGGCTACATAGGTTTTATATTCAGCAACAGCGTCGGTTACATAATCAAATCCTCCAATACTAACTCTGAATTTTTTAGGTTCGTTTGTTAAAATAATTGCTGAATAGCCTTGGTTCACAAGTTCTTTAACTCTTGATTGTGCATTTTCTTTTGTAGAAAAACTTCCCACAACCAGATAATAATTCTTAAATGTTGTTCCTAAATCAATTTTTGTAACATTATTTACATTTTCTTCTTTCAAAACAGTTTCATCATCTTTTTTATCTTTATCTTTTTTGTTTTCTGATTTTGTATCATCAGCCTTATTATCATCAACTTTGTTGTCATTAGAAAGAACTAATGTATCGTCATCTTTTTCATTTAACTCAATTTGCAAATCATCTTGATTTTCAGTTTTATTATTGTCAGCTAATTTTTCATCAACTTTTTCATCTATTGCCTTTTTAAAAAGTTTATCAACTATATTTTCTCCAAAGTTCAATATTTTCTGATTAAATACAATTATCAAAACCAATAGAGCTATAATAGGAAGTGCAATCAGTACTCTTTTTAAAGTTTTTGATGAACTTGCATTTGTTTGATTTACAGTTGTTGATTTTGTTTTTGTCTTGGCTTTGGTTGTAGATTTTTTTGTACTTGATATTTGTGCTTTTTCGTTAGCTTCGGGAATTTGTACTTTTGTCATTCCATAATTTTCTAGAAGTAGCGAATCCTTACTGGATTGTTTAAATGCCACTTTATCATTAACATCACTGTAAAGAATTCCAATATTATCAATTTCAACTTCGCCTTTCATTTTTAGTTTAGCATCTGTTGCCTGAACAAAATCTGAAATCATGATTTTTGAATCATGTGCTGTAATATTTAACTTTGAAACCAAATAATTTTCAAGTAAATAAGTAGAATCGTTTGATATTTTCGGATTAAATAAAACCGATTTTGTTGGAGGTTGTATTGCTCCTTCTGCACTAATAATTTCGGCTGATTGATATTGTGTTACAAATGCCCCTAATCCGGGAATTACTACTGTATCATTGGTTAGCAGTAAATCTTTTATTATTTGGTTTATTTTCACTGTTTTAAGTTTTATTTTTAACAAAAAATTACTCGAAATTTTGAAATAATGTACTTTTTTATAATTAAAGATAACAAATATAATGAAAAAAAATAATATACAACAAATTATGTTTAAAATCTTTAAATAAAATTATCAACAATTATTAATTTTTATTATTAACCGATATTGTTTTTTTAAAACAAAATACCAAATTTGTATAAAATTAAAATTTAAACTTTACCTGTATTTCATAAATCAAAAAAAGTACCAATAAAGTTTTGTAGAAAACTAATTTTAAAAAACTCAAAAATAATATATATTTACATGAAAAAAAGAATATTAGTAACAGGAGGAACAGGATATATTGGCTCACATACTGTTGTTGAATTAATTGAAAATGGTTTTGAAGTTATTATTGTTGATAATTTGTCAAATTCTAAAATTGAGGCAATTAATGGAATTGAGACAATAACAGGCATTAGACCAGTTTTCGAGAAAGTTGATTTATGTTGTAAAGAAGAAGTTGATTTTATTTTTAATAAATATACAGATATAGAAGGAGTTATTCATTTTGCCGCTTTTAAAGCTGTTGGCGAATCGGTAGAATTTCCAATGAAATATTATTACAATAATATGAATTCTCTTCTGAATGTTTTGAATGCGATACAAAAAAGTAAAAATCAAATAAGTTTTGTATTTTCTTCTTCGTGTGCAGTTTATGGAAATTCAGATATTTTACCTGTTTCCGAAGATTTACCTTTGGGCAAACCAACATCTCCTTATGGAAATACTAAATTATTTGCCGAAATTATTTTGCAAGATATTGTTAAACAATTTGAAAATTTGAAAGTTATAGCTTTAAGGTATTTTAATCCAATTGGAGCACATCATTCGGGTTTTATAGGTGAAGCCCCTTTGAAAACTTATAATTTAATTCCAATTTTAACCGAAACAGCAACCGGAGTTCGTAAAGAAATGTATGTTTTTGGAAACGATTATGATACACCTGATGGAACTTGTTTACGTGATTATATTCATGTGGTTGATATTGCAAAAGCTCACATTATTGCATTGAAACGTTTAATTGAAGAAAATAAAATATCAGATTATGAATATTATAACTTAGGTATAGGAAAAGGTTTTTCGGTTTTGGATATTATTAATACCTTTGAAAAAGTATCGGGTAAAAAAATTAATTTTAAAATTGTTGATAGAAGAGTTGGCGATGTTGCCGAAGTTTATGCCAGCACAAAACTTGCAAATGAAGTACTTAATTGGAAAGCACAACTTAATCTTAGCGAAATGCTTTTATCGGCTTGGAAGTGGGAAAATGAATTTAGAAATTATTAAAAATCTGCTATGAAAAAAATATTAATTACCGGTGGAGCCGGATTTATTGGTTCGCATGTTGTTAGATTATTTGTTCAAAAGTATCCTCAATATCAGATTTATAATTTAGATAAACTAACTTATGCCGGAAATCTCGAAAATTTAAATGATATTGATAAATCCACAAATTATTCGTTTATTAAAGGAGATATTTGTGATAGTGAATTTATTTTCAGAATTTTTGACGAACATCGGTTTGATAAAATAATTCATCTTGCTGCTGAATCTCATGTTGACAGGTCAATTAGTAATCCGATGGAATTTATTAATACAAATATAGTTGGAACAGTAAATCTTTTAAATGCTGCAAAAAAAATCTGGACTGATAATTTTTCAGATAAACTTTTTTATCACATTTCAACCGACGAGGTTTATGGTTCGCTTGGTGAAGATGGATTATTCACTGAAACAACTTCATACGACCCTCGTAGTCCATATTCGGCTTCAAAAGCAAGTTCCGACCATTTAGTTAGAGCATATTTTCATACTTACAAAATGCCAATTGTAATAACAAATTGCTCAAATAATTACGGACCAAATCAATTTCCTGAAAAGTTAATTCCGCTTTCTATCAATAACATAAAAAATAATCTTTCAATTCCAATTTATGGAAAAGGGGAAAACATCAGGGATTGGTTGTATGTTGAAGACCATGCATCTGCAATTGATACAGTTTTCCATACTGGTAAAGTTGGTGAAACTTACAATATTGGAGGAAATAACGAATGGAAAAATATTGACTTAATTTTAGTTCTTTGTAAAATAATGGACATTAAGTTAAAAAGACAAATAGGAACATCAGAAAAATTAATAACTTATGTTAAAGACCGTGCAGGTCACGATTTAAGATATGCAATTGATTCTACAAAAATTAAAACAGAACTGAACTGGCAACCATCGGTAGATTTTGAAAAAGGAATTGAAAAAACAGTTGATTGGTACTTAGAAAATGAAGATTGGCTAAAAAATGTAATCAACGGAACTTACAAATCGTATTACGATAATCAGTATTTAAACAGATAATTACAGGTTATAATTTTGCCGCTTAGATATTGATTTCTAAGCGGTAGTTTTTTTTAGAACAGTCCTATTTTTTCAAATATTTTTGCATAAACAAATCATCTTTCATTTTAGAAATAACTAAATCTAAATCTTCATACGTATCAACTGAATATGTTTCGGAGTCAGACATTACCATTTTAACTTTTATTCCGTTTTCGAGTAATCTCAGTAAATTTATTCCTTCCACAATTTCCAAAGGAGTTTGAGGTATTGTGTTAAAATCCAGTAAAAAATTTCGTCTGAAAGGAATTACATTAACCTTTTTCAACATTGGAAAACCCACAACACCTTTTTTGTTTGATGGTATCGGTTCTCGCGAAAAGAATAGTGCAAAATTATTTACGTCAACAACAACTTTTACTTCGTTTGGATTGTTAAATTCTTCAACAGTTTTAATTTCAGACATTAAACTAACCACACTTATTTCATCGTTCATAATTAACGGACTTAATGAGTTCCCAATCATATCGCTATTAATCATGGGTTCATCTCCTTGAATCATTACAACTATATCAAATTTAGTTTTCAGTTTTTTTTCTACTTTTAATAATGCTTCCGTTGTACTTTCGGTTGTGCTGTTATGATTAAAATCTGAATACACTGCATTTCCACCAATTGAAATTATATATTCATAAATTTCTTTGTCGCAAGTTGTTACACAGAGATAATTTAAATCGGTACAAAACGAACTTCTGTTATAAACATGACCAATCATTGGCATTCCATAAATAAGTTGCATTGGTTTATTCGGAAATCGTGAAGACGACATTCTTGCAGGTATTATTCCAATTGTTTTCATTTTCAGTTTAGTTTATATGTTTTGATATGAAATTTATTACTTTACTATGTTTTTCAGAATTACAAAGTAATAGCTTTTTTATTTATTGTTTCAATTTATTCCGAAATTAAATATTTTAATGTTATAAAAAAAATATTTTTTGTTCAATTCATTTTTTACTACTTTTACATTAATATGTAGGTCTTTTTTTAAATTATTGAACACATAGTTACAGAGTCCACTTATTTTCATTATTAAAAAATAAATAGATTAATAATTTTTGTCATATATATTGTTACTTTGATTGTATATTTAATATAAAATGAATATTTATTATGAAAAAATATGAAATTTATGTTGGTGGAGAATTTATTAAAACCAATAATTTAATTAACGTTGTAAATTCTTTTGATAATTCGATTGTAGCACAAACATATCTGGCTGGTAGTACAGAACTTGAAACTGCCATAATTAAAGCAGAAATGATTAAAGATGAACTGAAAAATTTGCCTTCTTTTAAAAAATATGATATTCTTTCTAAGATATCAAATAAAATAAGAGAAAAAAAGCAATATTTGGCTGAAATATTAACACAAGAAGCCTGTAAACCATTAAAATATGCTTTAGGTGAAATTGAACGTTCAATTCAGACTTTTACAATTGCTGCTGAAGAATCTAAGCGACTTCCAAAAGAGTATATTTCATTAGACTGGACACCTGCTGGCGAAAATAATGAAGGAATTATTAAATATTTTCCTGTTGGATTAGTTGCCGGAATTGCTCCGTTTAACTTTCCGTTGAATCTTGCAGTTCATAAAATTGCACCTGCAATTGCATCTGGTTGTCCAATAATTCTTAAACCATCTCGAAATACTCCATTATCGGTTTTGGAGCTAGCAAAAATAATTGATGAAACAGATCTCCCTAAAGGTGCTATTTCAATTTTACCGATGGACAGAAATTCCGGAAATAAACTAGTTACCGATAAACGTTTTGGCTTATTGACTTTTACTGGTTCACCTGATGTTGGCTGGAAAATGAAAAATGAAGCCGGAAAGAAAAAAGTTGTGCTCGAACTTGGTGGAAATGCCGGTGTTATTATTACTGAAACAGCAAATATCAAAACTGCAGTAAAAAAATGTATTACAGGTGCTTTTGCATATTCTGGACAGGTTTGTATTCATGCTCAGCGTTTATATGTAAATGATTTGGTTTTTGATGAATTCATAAAAAGATTTATTTATGAAACTAAATTGCTCAAGTTTGGTAATCCTCTTGATATTGAAACAGATATTTCTTCAATGATAGATGAATCAAACGCAGTAAGAATTGAAAATTGGGTAAAAGAAGCAGTTAGTGAAGGTGCACTTGTATTGCTTGGCGGAAAAAGAACAGGAACATTTTATGAACCAACTATTTTGACTAATACAAATAGTAAAATGAAAGTTTCGTGTCTTGAAGCATTTGGTCCTATCGTTACTATCGAAAAATATTCGAAATTTGAAAATGCAATCTTCGAGATTAACAATTCAGACTATGGTTTACAGGCTGGTATTTTTACCGATAAATTAAGTGAAGTTAATTATGCCTTTAATAATTTGAATGTTGGCGGAGTAATTATTAATGATGCACCAATTTTCAGAGTCGATAATATGCCTTACGGTGGTATAAAAAACTCTGGACTAGGACGAGAAGGTGTTAAGTATTCAATTTTTGAAATGCTTGAACCAAAGCTATTAGTAAAAAAAATATTATAATTAAATCATAATGTTAAACCCTAAAATTTCAATTATTACTGCTTCTTACAATGTAAAAAAATCTATCGAAGAAACTATACAATCTGTAATAATTCAGACATACAATAATATCGAATATATTGTTATTGATGGATGTTCAACAGATGGAACTTTAGAAATTATCAATAAATTTAAAAATAATATTTCAAAAATAATTTCGGAAAATGATAATGGAATATATGATGCTCTTAATAAAGGTATTAAATACGCAAGTGGAGATGTAATAGGTTTTTTGCATGCTGATGATATTTTTGCTGACAATACAATAGTTGAAAAAATTGCTGCTAAGTTTGAGATGGAAAATGTGAGTGTAATTTATGGAGATTTACAATATGTTTCAAAAAAAGATACTAGTAAAATTATCCGATACTGGAAATCTGGTGTTTTTAATTTTTCAAATCTTAAAAAAGGCTGGATGCCTCCTCACCCTACATTTTACGCTTTAAAAAGTATCTATACAAGTATCGGTACTTTTAACACATCATACAAAATAGCTGCCGATTATGATTTGATGATGAGAATTATTTCTAAAAACAAAATCAATCCTGAGTATATTTCCGAAGTTTTAGTTAAAATGAGAATTGGTGGACAGAGCAATAAAAGTATCAGAAATATCTTAACAAAAATGAGAGAAGATTTAAATATCATTAAATCTAATAAAATTGGCGGTTTTATGACTTTACTATACAAAAATTTTTCTAAGATACCTCAACTTTTTTTAAAATAAACTATGCAACAAGACATTTATCTTATTTTTTCTAAGCAAGATTTAAGTAATTTAATTCATGTAATAAATGAAGTTAAGACTAATTTTAAAGAATTTAACATTGAGATATTTATTGATGATGAGCAGGTAAAATTTAAAGAAAGTTTTAAAGAGTTTTACAGCAAAATAGGAAATTCTAAATTTGTAATAATGCTTATTACCGATAATTTTTTAAAAGATTTCAACAGCATGGAAATAGCCTATCAATTATATCAATTTCCAGATTTCAGTGAAAGAATATTTCCAATAGTTTTTCCTTGTGCAAAAATATACGAAGCCGTTGATTATATTGATTATCTACATTATTGGGAACTTAGAAAATCAAATCTCGAAAACAAAATCCGCAATCTGAAATCTATTGAACATATAGATTCCATAATTAAAGATATTAATAGTTTGGCAAATATTCGTAAAATAATGGCATTATTTATTTCAACTGTTTCCAATATGTATTCGGTTTCGGTTGAAAGTATCAAGGAAAATAATTATATCAATTTGATTAAATCTGTTTCATGCAAATTATAAATATATATATGCATTAAATTATAACACATTTACTTACACAATTTACAATATTACTTAGATTTTCGTGTTTAAGATAGTAATATGTATTTTTACCTTCTCTTTTTGAAACTAATACTCCCTTATCTTTAAGGATACCTAAATGATGTGAAGTTGTTGATTGTTCAATATCTAATATTTCGTGCAACTCTGTAACTGTAAGTTTTTTTCCGTCTTCAAGATTTGCTAGAATAGCCATTCTCATAGGGTGTGCAATAGCTTTTAACATATTAGCTGCTGCTTCGAGTTGATCTGGATGTAAATCACTAAATTTCATGGTTTAATATTTTATTTGATTTGTTGGCTTTATGCAAATGTAATTAATTAAATAAGAATATATAATGATAATAATCATATTTATATATCTCAATGTATTGGAAAATATAAGAACTATAAACTCTAAATTATCTTTTATAAGATATACTCCTTTTATAAATAAATAAAGCACTAATTTATAGTGCTTTATTTACATTTTCAATGTTATGTTTAAAATTAGCTTTTTTGTGTAATTCTCATTTTGTAGAAACTTTTCCAGACAAAAAATAAAGCAACCAATAAAAATACTACACCTACATAAGGTGCTATATCTCTAAATTTTTCAGAAATTGCAATTTCCATTGCAAGTAATCCAAAAAGTGTTGTAAATTTAATAATCGGGTTTAGTGCTACAGACGAAGTATCTTTAAAAGGGTCACCTACTGTATCTCCAACAATTGAAGCGTCATGTAAAGGTGTACCTTTCATTTTTAAATCAACTTCAACAACTTTTTTAGCATTATCCCATGCACCTCCGGCATTAGCCATAAACATTGCTTGGAATAGTCCAAATAAAGCAATAGATACCAAGTAGCTAACAAATAGTGCTACTGGAGCGTTAGATTCTCCCGGAGAAGATAAAAATGCGAATGCTAGTGCAAATGAGAATATTGCAATAAAAATGTTAATCATACCTTTCTGTGCATATTGTGTGCATATTTTTACAACAGCTGTTGATTTTTCTACAGATGCTTTTTTAGGAGCATTTTCATCTAAATTTATATTCTTCTTTATGTATTCAACTGCACGATAAGCTCCGGTTGTAACTGCCTGAATTGATGCTCCTGTAAACCAGTAAATAACAGCTCCACCAAGTAAAAATCCCAAAATTGAATATGGATTTAAAATATTTAATATTGTTTCAGGCTCAATTCCCAATGTATTCTTAATTACTAGAATTAAACTGAAAATCATTGTTGTTGCACCAACTACTGCTGTACCAATTAATACAGGTTTTGCAGTTGCTTTAAAAGTATTTCCTGCTCCGTCATTTGCTTCTAACAAATGTTTTGCATTTTCAAAATCAGGTTTAAAACCAAAATCTCTTTCAATTTCTTTATCAATATCTTTAACTTCTTCGATTAACGATAATTCATAAACAGATTGAGCATTGTCGGTAACAGGTCCATAACTGTCAACAGCAATTGTAACAGGTCCCATACCTAACATTCCAAAAGCTACTAATCCAAATGCAAAAATTGATTCATAACCCATGTATTCGCTTAATCCATATTGACTTGCAAAATAAGCTATAAACATTAACAAAACAAATACCATTCCTTGCCAGAATGCACTGAAATTACCTGCAACTAAGCCAGATAAAATATTTAAAGAAGCTCCGCCCTCTTTCGATGCTTGTACAACTTCATTTACATGTGCAGATTTAGGACTTGTGAATATTTTTGTAAATTCCGGAATTAATGCTGCACCCAAAGTTCCAGCACTGATAATAATTGAAAGAGTCAACCATAAATTATTTGGAATATCTCCAATTAATAAATAACTTATAATAAATGTAACAATAATAGATAAAATTGAAGTTATCCAAACTAATGAGGTTAAAGGTTTTTCGAAATCCAAATCTAAAACTTTACTAAATCTTGCTTTACTTATTGCTCCATTTAACCAAAATGAAACTACTGAAGTAGCAATCATTAAAATACGCATTGCAAAAATCCAGATAAGTAAATCAACTTGTACTGCAGGGTCTGTTACAGCCAGAACAATAAAACTAATTAGTGCAACACCTGTAACGCCATAAGTTTCAAAACCGTCTGCTGTTGGTCCAACACTATCTCCGGCGTTATCACCTGTACAGTCTGCTATTACACCCGGATTTCGAGGGTCATCTTCACCAATTTTAAAAACAACTTTCATCAAGTCAGAACCAATATCCGCAATTTTTGTAAAGATACCTCCAGCAATTCTTAATGCACTAGCACCTAATGATTCACCAATTGCAAATCCGATAAAACTTGCTCCAGCATATTTTCCGGGAACAAACATCAAGATAATTAACATCATTATTAATTCAATGCTAATTAACATAACGCCAATACTCATGCCGGCATTTAGAGGAATATTTAACAGTTTCAATGGTTTCTTCTCTAATGCTGCAAAAGCCATTCGAGAATTTGCTAGAGTATTCATTCTGATTCCAAACCAAGCAACTCCGTAAGAACCTAAAATTCCAAGTATTGTCCAACCAATAATCATTATTACACCTGGAATTTCCATTTCCTGTAGAAAACCGAAATAAAAAGCAACCGCTACACCAATAAATGCAAATAAAATCATTAGAAACTTGCCTTGCTGAAACATGTATGTTTTACACGTTTCAAAAATTACCTGAGCAACTTCAAGCATTGACGAGTGTGCTTTTAATTGTTTTACTTTTACAAATTGGTATAATCCAAAGACTAAACCTAAAATTGTAATTAAAAAGCCCCAATAAAGAATATTGCCTCCACTACCCAAATCTGGAATAGTTAGATCTGCTTCACTTGCAAAACTAAACATTGGCAACATTAGAATTAAAAAAATACTGATAATGGATTTTTTTTTCATTGCTAATAGTTTTATTTATTAATTTAATATACAGAAAATTGGTTATTGATAATTACATTTATGTAATGTGAGATGATTTATAAGTCAAATAAAATTATTATTAAACTTTCACTTAAATCAAAAATTATAGACTTTAATACTCACTAAACCAAAATAGAATATAAAATAATTATAAAAGCAATGTAGAAAAAAAAAAATTAATAAAAAAATTTTTTTTATCTTGCTTTGTAATTATTAAGATATAATTTTATATTTATTTATAAATTATCAGATTATAGAAAATATCTTTATTTTACAAGAAAATTTTTATTAGTTCAACCAGAACAATTTTATTGTTTTTAGATGATTTTATTTATTCTTGATTTGTTTAGTTATCTGGAATTATACAAAATTACATTTATAACAATCTGCAAAGAGTTTCGAAATTAGATTTTTGATTTCAGCGTTTTTTTATTGTATTTATATGACTTTAGATAATTTACTTAATCTTCAATTTTCAATTTAGGGATGAAACCTAAAACTTGTGCTTATATTTGGCAGTCCGATTAAATTATTTGTTTATCTTTGTTATAAGTATTTCTGGTTACTGACACCATAAATATAGGTAAGTTTAGCAAAAATCAACTTACCTTTTTTAAATTGAAAACACTTATTATTAATTAATTTAAGAAAATATTTTATTTTTCAAAAAAAGAATCAATCATAAAAATAAATGACTAATATTAAAACAGGAATAGTAACAAAATCAACAGGAAGTAATTATACTGTAAATAGTAATACTGAAATTTTTTCATGCAAAATAAAAGGTAAATTCAGATTAAAAGGAATAAGAACTACAAACCCCATAGCTGTTGGCGATAAAGTTGATTTTGAAATTCAGGAAGAAAAAACGGGTGTTATTTTAAAAATTCACGAAAGACAAAATTATATTATCCGTAAATCTATTAATCTGTCGAAAGAATCACATATACTCGCTGCAAATGTTGATCAGGCTATTTTGCTTGTAACACTTGCTTTTCCCGAGACCGAACAAGAATTTATTGACCGTTTTCTGGTATCTTCCGAAATTTATAAAATTCCAGCTAAGATAATTTTCAATAAAATTGATCTTTATACACCCGAATTGATGGAATATGTTGAATATCTGAGTCGAATTTATAAAAATGTTGGTTATGACTGTTTCAACATTTCAGCAAAAAATAGTACAAATGTTAATTTAATAAAAGATTTGCTTAAAGACAAAACTTCGGTAATTGCCGGAAATTCTGGTGCAGGAAAAACAACCCTAATTAATTGTCTCGACAATTCTTTAAATTTAAAAACTTCCAGCTTATCAGATTATCATTTAAAAGGAAAACACACAACAACTTTTGCAGAAATGTTTGAGCTAAAATCTGGTGGTTTTATTATTGACACACCTGGTATTAAAGGTTTTGGTGTTGTAGATATGAACAAAGAAGATATTGCTCACAATTTTCCTGAAATGTTTAATTTACTTGGAAATTGCAGATTTTACAACTGCAAACACATTCATGAGCCCGGTTGCGCTGTAAAAGAAGCTGTTGAAAGCGGCGAAATTGCTGATTTCAGATACATAAGTTATGTAAATATTATGGAAGGAGACGAAAACAGATACAGAGAAGATAATTACAAGTAAAATATCTTTAATTAGAGTCCATCCATAAACTCGGAAAATATATTTTTCGAGTTTTGATTTTTTTCAATTTTTCAAATTTTTCAGCTATATTTATTTTCAAATTATATCATTTTTTTTCTTTTTTTTGACAAG
>Ga0316608_1000616_pt1 | contig 15993 bp, 8 predicted proteins | sample MIS2016152B_MG_FD_207673 | JGI IMG/M metagenome (GOLD analysis project Ga0316608, IMG submission 207673) | Microbial mat bacterial communities from Middle Island sinkhole, Lake Huron, Michigan, United States - MIS.2016.152B | ecosystem: Environmental > Aquatic > Freshwater > Lake > Sediment...
TCCCTGAATGGTAATTTCGCCTTCGTCGGGATGCTGAATTCCTTCAATCATTTCGACCAAGGTAGTTTTGCCGGCACCGTTTGGGCCCAGCACAGCGACATATTCTCCCATGCGGATGTTGAGGTCAATCCCATCCACGGCCTTAACCTGTTTGAAATATTTTTTTACCCCTTTTACTTCTAAGATATTGGTTTGCATTTTATTGAGGGTTACGATCCCGATAGCTATCGTGGAGCGGGTTGCGGGTAAAAAGGTTGTAATCGTCCATCTTACTACTTACTACTAATAACTTACTACTTCCCTTTAAGTTCATTCAACAAAGAGAAAAGCAAAATGTTGGCATAGGATGCATATAAAGCCGTCCCTTCTTCTATTTCATTGGCTGTTTGAATATAAGGAGCCGGATGGATTTCTTGGGAGCAGTGTTTCAGCATTCCGGCAATTGCTTCCGGTGTCATTTCAAGGTGGCATTGCATGGCCAGGACATTATTACTATACCAGAATATTTGATTGGAACAAGCTTTAGAAGAAGCTATTAGACTGGCTCCGATTGGTAAATCGAATGTTTCGCCATGCCAGTGAAAAACAGTAATCTGCTTGGGAATGGAATTGCCGGATGTATAGATCGAATCTGATTGATAAATCGGAAACCACCCAATTTCTTTCTCTTTTCCCTGAAAAACTTTAGAACCTAAAGCGTTGGCAATTAACTGCGAGCCAAGGCACACCCCAACAACCTTTTTTCCAGCTTCGATGCAATGGCGGATAAACTTTTTTTCTTCTGCCAACCAGGGGAATTCATGCTCATCGTTGACACTCATGGCTCCTCCCATTAAAATTAGCCAGTCGACATGGTCTAGAGTGGGGATAGCGAATGATTCGTAAAAACGTACATATTCAATGGTAAAATTATTTTGAGTTAACCAGTAAGCAATGGCAGCAGGGCCTTCAAAGGGAACATGTTGAAATATATAGGCTTTCATTTAATCTTGTTAGTTATTGAGTCTGCCCCGAAAAGGCTTTTACCCCTTAATTCCCCAAATGGGGGACTTTAGAATTCAATGATTTTCAGATGGTTCACTGAATAGGTCAGGAGAAAAACAGATGAAAATCATTGAATTTTGACTTTTCGGAGTGGACTTAGTTAATCAATAATATTCTTCAATACTTCCGCTAATTTGTTTAAGCGTAATTTCGGCAATTTTGGCCAGGTATTTTGCATTAATAAATCTGTTATTGGCATCGAGAAAATTCTTTTGTATCTCGCGCATTTCAATCCCTGCCAATCCGCCCAACCGATATTTTGCCATGGCAATATCCATGTTTTCGCGGGCGCTTTCGAGGTTTTGTGTTTCGAGCGAAAGTAACCGCAAATTATAAGTGTAATTGTTCCAAATAATATTGAATTCTGAGATTATTTCCTGTTGTAGGTTTTCAAATTCCAGATCCTGATTTTGTCGGGTAATAATGGCATTTTTCATTTGCCGGTGGTTGTCGAGCCGGTTAAATAATCCGTAGGTCAGGGTTGCTCCATAGGTATAGCCTAACGTGCGGTTGGTAAACAAAAACCCCGACTGAGATTCGGCATTCGTAAAGTTATACCCGCCATTTAAGGTTAAGGTCGGGTAGAACCGCGACCGGATCATTTTAACATCAAGATTAGACAAATACTGATTTTGCTTGGCAATGAGCAGGCTTGTATTTTTCTGGATCATTTGCCCATAAAGATTCTCAAAAACCAGGTTCGACGAAACAGAAATACTGTCGTTCCAAGATGGAGGAACCGTTAATGAATATGCTAAAACCCTGCTTAATTGAAGCCGGGTGGTGGCAACTGTTTCTTCCTGGCGTAAATATTGCGAACTATCGGTATTAAAATCAACCTGCGCTTGCAAAAACTCTAATTTTGAGAAGCTTCCTATTTTATATTTTTCTGAAGCAATGGCAAGCCTTTCGGATGATAATTTCATGCCATGATGAAGCGATTGTAATATTTGTGTTTGCTGAATCAGGTTATAATAGCCCGATGCAATTTGTGCTGTAAGATTTTCAATAGTCATGCGGGTGTTAAGCTTGCCAAGTTCGCTTAATTCTTTCATTTTGTCGAATCCTACAAACATCCCAAACCCGTCAAAAACAGTCCAGTTAAGAGAAATAGCCCCCGTAAGCGAGTTCGATTTTGCATTGTCTTTCTCCTGAATACCTCCGGAGGCAAATTCCTGCCGGGAGTTAACTACAGAATTGGTTTTACGTCCGGTAGCATCAACGGTAGGGAAGAAGGCATATTTGGCAAAATTCAGGTTGTTTTGGGTAATGACCTCATCGTTCTGGGTAATCTGTAATGAGTAGTTATTCTCCAGTCCAATTGACAGGCAAGTTTTCAGGGTAAGGGAGTCTTGCCCAAAAGAGGAAATGGGAATAGCTATAAGCAGGAACATGTATATGAAAGTAATTCTACTCATTTTTTGGGGTGTTTGATTCTTCAACAACATTACTAACATCTTTTTTAGATTCGGAGAGAAAATCATAAATAGCGGGTACTACATAGAGGGTTAGGGATGTTGAGATCAGAAGCCCTCCCACAACAGCAATACCCATCGAAACACGGCTTTCCGAACCCGCTCCCAGCGCTAATGCAATAGGCAATGCACCAAGCATCGTAGCCAAACTGGTCATTAAAATTGGTCGAAAACGGGAGGCCGAAGCGTCTATTATAGCTTCAGTCCTTCCTAGTCCTGCTGCTTTTCGTTGGTTCGCAAACTCAACAATGAGGATCCCATTTTTGGATACCAGTCCAATAAGCATAATCATTCCAATTTGACTGAAGATATTGATAGTTTGGTCGAAATACCATAAAAATATTAATGCTCCCGATAATGCCAAAGGCACCGTAAACATTATAATCAGAGGATCGCGAAAACTCTCAAACTGGGCAGCTAATACCAGGTAAATAAGCACTAACGCTAACAGAAATGCAAATAACAAACTGGATGAACTTTCGGCAAACTCTTTTGAATCACCTGCCAATGCTGTAGTATAGGTCTCGTCGAGTACCGTGGATGCAATCTTATTCATTTCATCTATTCCCTCGCCAATCGTGTGGCCTTTCACCAATCCTGCTGAAACCGTTGCTGAAACTAAGCGGTTATATCGATATAGCTGGGGTGGACTGCTTTCGTTTTTTATATTAACCAGGTTGTCGAGTTGAACCATTTGACCGCTTTTACTCCGCACATACATCGATTTCAGATCGAGCATATCGTTTCGGTTTTCACGGGTAAGCTGACCAATAACCTGATATTGTTTCCCATTCATAATGAAATAGCCAAAACGCTGTCCGCTTAAAGCAAGCTGAAGTGTTTGGGCAATATCCTGCGTCGAAACGCCCATTAAAACAGCTTTTTCGCGGTTAATGGTAACCCTTACCTCAGGTTTGTTAAATTTGAGGTTGAGGTCAATTACCTGAAATATTTTATTTTTGGAGGCCTCTGCGATAAAGAGGGGCAATACTTTTTTTAAGTCGTCCAGATCTTGCGCCTGAATAACATATTGTACCGGTAACCCGCCTCTTCTTCCTCCAATAGTCTGTTGCTGAGAAATAAAAGATCTTGCTCCTGTTAATTTCTTTACTTCGCCCGATAGTTCGTCGAATATTTCCTGCTGACTTCTGTTATGTTGGTCTCTATCTTTCAGGATTAAACGTATTATCCCCGAATTAACCGAACCTCCTCCAAATCCTGGCGCTGTAATGGTAATAATACCGCTGCTCTCGGGTACATTATCCTTCACTAAAATAGTGAGCTCATCCATGTAGCGGTTCATAAATTCATAACCTGCCCCTTCGGGAGCTACCGAATTTATGATAAGCGCCGATCGGTCTTCCAATGGAGCCATCTCAGAGGGTAAAAGTTTTCCTATCACACCAATAGATACAAAAGCTAATGCCATAATGATAAATGCCCAATACCGGTGTTTCAGGAAAGTAGTAAGGCTATTCCGATACCAGGTAATAACGCCTACAAAAAAGGGCTCTGTTTTACGGTATAACCAGTTGTGTTGTGAGTGAGCCTTTAAAATCTTAACGGATAACATGGGGGTTAAGCTCAATGCAAGAAATGCGGATATGCCTACGGATCCTGCTATTACAATCCCAAACTCACGGAATAGCCTCCCGGTTACCCCCTGAAGGAAGATTATAGGGAAGAAAACAGCAATCAGCGTAACCGTTGTAGCAACTACCGCAAAGAATATTTCAGAGGAGCCCTTGATACCAGCTTCCAATGGCGACATCCCCTGTTCAATTTTGGTATAAATATTTTCGAGTACAACAATGGCATCGTCTACAACCAATCCAATTGCCAAAACTATTCCCAAAAGGGTGAGAACGTTAATTGTAAATCCTGCCAGATACATTATAAAAAATGCACCAATTAGGGAGGCTGGAATTACTACTACCGGAATAAGCGTTGATCTCCATTCTCTTAAAAAGAGAAATATAATAAGGATAACCAGCAGAAATGCAACAATAATTGTTTGTTCAACTTCTTCTATTGATTCCCGGATATATTTGGTATTATCAAAAGTGATGAAAGCGCGGATATCGGTAGGTAAATCTTTTTTAATAATCTCCAGTCTTTTGTAAACTTCATCGGAAATTTCAATATGGTTTGAACCAGGTTGCGGAATAATTGCGCAAGCAACCATGGGAACACCATTAAGTTTTAAAATGGTTCGTTCGTTTTCGGAAGCGAGTTCCGCTTTGCCAACATCGCTGAAACGAACAACCTGTTCGTTGGTTTCCTTTATTACCATCGTATTAAAATCCGAAGGGCTTTGAAACCGTCCCATGGTGCGAACAGTAAGTTCCGTTGAGTTTCCTTCAATACGTCCCGATGGAAGCTCAATGTTTTCACGCAGCATGGCATTACGAACATCGAGCGGGGTTAACGCATAGGCAGCTAATCGGGCAGGATCAATTCTCAACCGCATCGAATAGCGCTGACTTCCATAGATTCCCACATTACTTACCCCCGAAATAGTTTGAAGCCGTTCTTTAAAAGTTATTTCGGCAATATTGGTAAGGTCCATGAGCGATCGGCTGTCGGATGCAATATTTAAAATAATGATCGGGTTAGAATCGGCATCGGCTTTAGTAACAATGGGAGGGTCTACATCCGGAGGTAATAATCGGAGTGTTTGCGAAACTTTATCGCGTACATCGTTTGCGGCAGTTTCCAAATCGATATCGAGCGTAAATTCGACCGTAATATTACTGCCGCCATCGCGGCTAACACTAGTAATGGAACGAATTCCCGCAATGCCGTTAATTGATTGCTCTAACGGTTCGGTAATTTGAGTCTCAATAATATCGGCATTCGCTCCTACATAACTTGTAGAAACTGTAATAATAGGAGGGTCGACACTGGGGTACTCCCGTACCCCAAGGAACATTAGTCCAATAAATCCTAAAAGCAGGATTAGTAACGTACTTACAATTGTAAGTACCGGACGTTTTATACTTAGTGATGATAGACTCATGGCAATTCCTCAATAGAGTAAACTTTACTAATCTTTATAGGCATATCAGGGCGTACCTGTAATATTCCTGTTATTAAAACAGTATCTCCGGGAGATACTCCCGAAAGGATTTCAACTAATTTTTCAGTACGAATTCCGGTTTGAACTGTGCTTTGTTTTACAATTCCGTTGCTTGCCAGATAAACCTTTTCAATTCCGGCCTCGGGAATGATTGATTGAGTTGGCACACAAAGTGCGTTATTAATATTATTGGTAACAAGTTCTATGTTTACGAAACGCCCGGGCAATAGAGTAAAGTTGGTATTATTGTAGTTGGCGCGTAATAAAATATTTCGGGTTTGTACATCAATGGTGGGTTCAATGGCATATACCTTGGCCTGATATTTCTTATCAGTTCCTTCAACAGTAAAAGAGAGCGTATTGCCTAATTTAACTGTTCCGCTGTATTTTTCGGGTACCGAAAAATCGACTTTTAACGATGCAATGTTGGTAAGGCGGGCTATCTTAATAGCTGGAGTTACGTATGCTCCCGGACTAACATTTCGTAAACCTACAATTCCGTCGAAAGGGGCGTGAATTTCGGTATATAGTATCCTGGTTTTAATAATTTCAATCTCGGCTTCATTACTTTTAAGTTCGGTAAGTATCTGGTCGTAGGCTTCACGGCTTACAGCTTCTTTTTCGAGCAGTGTGCGTTGCCTGAATTCTTTTTCTTCAATAAGCTTCTGTTGTATTTTGAGTTTCGAAAGTTGCGCCTGAAGATCTTTGTCGTTCAGTTTAGCCAAAAGTGCTCCTTTTTTTACAGAAGTTCCTTCGGTAAAATAGATGTCGGTAATTCGTCCGCTTGTTTCAAACGATAAGTCAACTTCCTCGTCTGCAGTTAACGTACCGCTTACTTTTATGGATTCAGCCAAATAGGATGGTTTTACAACGATGGCCTGAGCAATACCAATATTTGCAGCGCCTCCTTTTACGGATTCCTTTTTTGGCCCCCAATTTTTACTTAATTTCGGATAAAGTATGATAATTGCTAATACAGCGGCAAGAAAGATCCAGAGTATTGTTTTGTTAGATTTTTTCATTGATAGGTTTGTTATGTTATGACGATTTATTCTTTACTCTTTATGAATGAATTAAACAATTTTTCTTCGGTTTTGATTTATTATATACCTTTCTTAATGTGGTTATATTTACAAACCAATAAATATAGGGTAAATTTCAAATCGAATCTTACTAAATTCGAATAAGGAAGTAAAAAATTTGATCCAGGTTATTTCTGATACATTTATGCAAAAAGGCTAGTATTCACAATGGTTTTATTGAGTTCGTTTTTTGCCGAATATAGTTCATTGGGACAAGATTGGGATTCGATTGCTTTGAGCCAGTCAAATGATACCTCGTTTGGCAAAAATGTACCTTTAGACTCTCGCAACATATTCGTGAATGGGATTCTTATCGGCTATACTCAGCGTTCAAATTGTAAAGCCTGTCCTCTTTTTTGTTCATCAAATTCTCCCCTATGAAAAACTCTATGCCCGTTAATGAATGTACTAACAATTTTTGAATGCATTGTCACTCCTTCAAATGGTGACCAACCGCATTTATAAAGGATATTCTCTTTTGAGACTTTCCATTCTGCCTGAGTGTCTATTAATACAAGGTCAGCAAAATATCCTTTACGGATAAAGCCCCGTTTGTTAATATTAAAGGCTATAGCTGGCGAATGGCACATTTTATAAACGATATGCCCTAACGAAATTTTGTCGTCGCGGTGAAATTCCAGCATTGCATTTAATGAATGTTGCACCAAAGGCCCTCCCGAAGGCGCTTTTGCATAGAGATTAGCCTTTTCTTCAACGGTATGCGGGGCATGGTCTGTGGCAATTACATCAATTGTATTATTCAATAAACCTTCAAACAATCCAACTTTATCCTGATGCGTTTTAATGGCCGGATTCCACTTTATACGAGTTCCCAATGTTTCATAATCTTTTTCTTCGAACCACAAATGGTGAACGCAAACTTCGTTGGTAATCCGCTTGTCTTTTAAGGGAATATTGTTTTGAAATAATTCAAGTTCTTTAGCAGAGGAAAGATGAAGAACATGTAATCGGGAATCGTATTTTTTTGCCAGGTTAACAGCCATTGAACTCGATTTGTAGCAAGACTCCGCGCTCCGAATGGCTCCATGAAATTTTACCTGAATATCTTCCCCATATTTTTCTGTAAATTTTTTAGTGTTTTCGCGAATAATCGATTCGTCTTCGCAATGGGTGGCAATAAGGAGCTTAGACTTTTTGAAGATTTGTTCCAGCGTATCCGGGTTGTCTACCAGCATATTTCCTGTAGAAGCACCCATAAATATTTTTATACCACAAACATTTTTGGCATCGGTAAGAAGCAATTCCGCAATATTGTCATTCGTAGCTCCAATGTAAAAGCTATAATTTGCTAATGACTTATCTGCTCCAAGTTTGAATTTTTCTGCTAAAAGATTTTGTGTAGTAGTTTGAGGGTTTGTATTGGGCATCTCCATAAACGAAGTTACTCCTCCTGCCACTGCAGCTTTCGATTCGGAATAGATATCTGCTTTATGGGTTAACCCCGGTTCCCTGAAATGAACCTGATCGTCAATCACTCCGGGAATGAGACAAAGGCCTTCTGCATCAATAACATTAGCGGATAGAAGTATCGGTTCAGGAACATCCTTCAGGAAAATTTCCGAAATGATTTCACCTTCAATCAGCACACTTCCGGTTACTCCAATCCCTTCATTAACAATAAGAGCATTGTGTATTAATGTTTTGGCCATAGTAACAATTGTTAGTGGTTGTACGATTTGAAATAGCTTTTCAATTTCATGGAAATCACCCCCCAAAGGGCTTCGTTAAAAATACCCCCGCTCATTTTAGAAGAACCTACTTTTCGGTCGGTGAATATAATAGGTACTTCTTCAATTTTAAACTTACTTCTCCAAACTGCAAATTTCATCTCTATTTGAAAGGCGTAGCCCTTGAAACGGATTTTATCAAAGTTGATGGTCTCCAGCACTTTTCGCTTATAACACTTAAAACCAGCTGTTGTATCGTTTATATTCATTCCGGTAATAAAGCGAACATATTTTGATGCAAAATACGACATAAGTACTCTACCCATTGGCCAGTTAACTACATTCACCCCCGATTTATAGCGCGAACCAATAGCAAGGTCGGCTCCATTCACAGCGCACATTTCGTGTAGCTTAATCAAATCTTCGGGATTATGCGAAAAGTCAGCATCCATTTCGAAGATATAATCGTAATGATGGCCTATTGCCCAGCGAAAGCCGGCAATGTAAGCGGTTCCTAATCCAAGTTTTCCTTGTCTTTCGAGTATGTGAAGCTGTTCAGGGAATTCTACCTGAAGCTTCTTAACAATTGCAGCTGTTCCATCGGGAGAATTGTCTTCCACAATTAAAATATCAAAAGGCAGTGGTAAAGAAATTACTTTTCGTATTATCTTTTCAATATTGTCCTTTTCGTTGTAAGTAGGAATTATAACCAGACTATCGTTCACAAAATTTATTTTAAAAATGAAGCTACGAAATTACGAACTAATCTATAATTTTTAGCTGTAATTTTTCTATAATTCTCACAGGCCTTATTTAATATTGGTCTTGTATATATAAAACTCTTCGTTCTTATTGTTGGGATTAAGTTTTCGCATAATCTGGTCTATATTACTAGGCTCTATTTTCTTAATAAAGAGGAGCCTTGGGAAATATTTTTTGACCTTCTCAATTCGTTCGTTTAGCTTTTTGCCATCAGTAAAAATCACATATTCAGGCTGAATGGCTTCGGGGTTCCTGGAGAAAAAATCCAGGTGGTTGATATACTTTAGGTAGGGACTCTTATTATTGGTATATCCAAGTGTTGGAATGTCGCCCCTTTCAAATGAATACACCATAACTGGTTTTCCAGAATAGAACACGGGCATCATTACTGCCGGTATTTTTTCACTATCGTCAATTAAAACAGCATGAATATTTTTAATGTCGGGGTATAAGGCGTACATGGCTTCAACCCTCGAAAGCTTGGTTGAGCTGAGGCTGACAAAAGGGAGGATAGTTAAGTTTATAATCCAGAAGAATATATAACAATTTTTCAATAGTTTAGCATGATTTTTCCAGTATTCGGACTTCAGAACGAATTCGTTCCAACCTATCCAACCTAATATTATAATGAATGGTATGATTGTAAAGATAAACCGCTCCTGTTTATTAGGAAAATAGGTATGGAATGCCAGGAACAGAATTGTTGGAAGAAATAAGAGCAGGTGTTTTTTCCAAACTTTAAAGAAACCAAAGAAAAGAAACAGACTTACGGGAGGGATGAGGAAGCCTAAGATTACTTCAAAATACATCAGGTAATTATTAGTTCCATATGCATTTTTGAATTTCAAATTATAGAGGACATATTCTTTCAATTCTTCAAAAGGCTTACCCCATAAAAGCAGGTCAATCCCGCCTTGAATAAGGGCAATGGATAATATACTTCCAATGCCGAACATAACGGCCTCTTTAAATTTTTGCTGAAAAAGCAACGCGAGTCCAACCCCACCAACGAATATGAGGGTCTGGTACCTGATAGAAACGGCAACACTCATAATTAAACCTGCCAGCAAATAGGTTGTTAGTTTTGTGTTAGAACTACTTTCCCTAATTAACAACCAAACCCCTGCTAATAATAGCGGTATGGAAACTATTTCCACCAGGTTTCGAACAGACATAAATGGTAAGAACCAAAGTAAGGCAAGCATTAACCCTACTTTAATTGCAGTTTCTTCGTTTGAAAGCTTTTTCGTAATCCTGTAACTATAGTATACTATTAATAAGGAGAAGCAGGCATGCAAAATCCGAATTATCAGCATTTGAAATTGAGGATCGGATAAACCAAGGAACTTAAAAAGTGCAAAAAGGAGGTAGTGTATGCCTATATATAATAGGTTATGACCTGTTGCTTTTGGATGTTCCTGATTTTGAGGCAGCCAATTGTTAAAATCAGTTCCGTCAACCCACGATTTAGAAGATTCGATGATAAGGAAATGGTCATCGTGCATGCCATAACCCTTAGAATAAATAGCTGATAATAAACGAACAAACAGCGCAATAATCATTATAGTGCGCAGAGGATAATTCTTAAATTGGTTTGATATAAAGTTCATATGTATAGTACCATTTATTAATGAAGAGGTAAAAATACTTACTATATATGATATTGTATACCTGCAATTTGTATTTTTTATTAAATTTTTCTTAAAAATATGTTGTCAGAATGAATATAGTCTTTATATTTGCAGCCCGTTTGAGATAAAACGGGGAAGTACGTTGATAGGGAGATTGAGAACAAAGATAAGTCAGAAGAGTTTCAAAAGATGATAAAAATCATAAGAAATAAATTTGGAGAATTAGAAATAAAAAACATATCTTTGCACTCCCAAAAAAACGGGGAAGTAAATTGAAAAGGTTGGGTGAAAAAAAAGATCAAAAGATTTTTGCAAAAAGATTTGGAGGTTAAAAAAAAGGGATTACCTTTGCGCCCGCTAAAACGATAAAGAGTACCGGAAGGATTAAAGTTCGGAAGGGAAAAAGATAAAAAGAGAAGTTCTTTGAAGAAACAATATTTGGTAAAGAAGTACAGGGAAAACAAACACCTGTCAATTTTCTAAAATATAGGAAATGGGTAACGACCTGAGAAGTAATTAAATTTTTTGTATACAACGAAGAGTTTGATCCTGGCTCAGGATGAACGCTAGCGGCAGGCCTAACACATGCAAGTCGGACGGTAAAATTTGTAGCAATACAGATTGAGAGTGGCAAACGGGTGAGTAACGCGTATGCAACCTACCCTTAACTGGGGGATAGCTCGGAGAAATTCGGATTAATACCTCATGTTACTATTTTGGGGCATCTTAAGATAGTAAAAGTTTTAATGGTTAAGGATGGGCATGCGTGCCATTAGCTAGTTGGTAAGGTAACGGCTTACCAAGGCAACGATGGCTAGGGGGTCTGAGAGGATGGTCCCCCACACTGGTACTGAGACACGGACCAGACTCCTACGGGAGGCAGCAGTGAGGAATATTGGTCAATGGACGCAAGTCTGAACCAGCCATGCCGCGTGAAGGAAGAAGGCCCTAAGGGTTGTAAACTTCTTTTGTACGGGGGTAATTTACGGATCGTGATCTGTATTGAAAGTACTGTACGAATAAGCGTCGGCTAACTACGTGCCAGCAGCCGCGGTAATACGTAGGACGCAAGCGTTATCCGGATTCATTGGGTTTAAAGGGTGCGTAGGCGGGCCTTTAAGTCAGTGGTGAAAGTTTGCCGCTTAACGGTAAGATTGCCATTGATACTGGAGGCCTTGAGTGCAGATGAGGTAGGCGGAATGTGTAGTGTAGTGGTGAAATACTTAGATATTACACAGAACACCGATTGCGAAGGCAGCTTACTAAATTGCAACTGACGCTGAGGCACGAAAGCGTGGGGATCAAACAGGATTAGATACCCTGGTAGTCCACGCCGTAAACGATGATAACTGGTTGTTGGCGATACACAGTCAGCGACTGAGCGAAAGCATTAAGTTATCCACCTGGGGAGTACGTCGGCAACGATGAAACTCAAAGGAATTGACGGGGGCCCGCACAAGCGGAGGAACATGTGGTTTAATTCGATGATACGCGAGGAACCTTACCTGGGCTCGAACGCAGAGTGCTTGTATTTGAAAGAGTACATTCCGCAAGGACAGTCTGCGAGGTGCTGCATGGTTGTCGTCAGCTCGTGCCGTGAGGTGTCGGATTAAGTTCCATAACGAGCGCAACCCTTATCGTTAGTTGCCAGCGGGTCATGCCGGGGACTCTAGCGAAACTGCCAGCGTAAGCTGTGAGGAAGGTGGGGATGACGTCAAATCAGCACGGCCCTTACGTCCAGGGCTACACACGTGTTACAATGGCCGGTACAGAGGGCAGCTACCCCGTGAGGGGATGCTAATCTCGAAAGCCGGTCTCAGTTCGGATTGGAGTCTGCAACTCGACTCCATGAAGTTGGATTCGCTAGTAATCGCGCATCAGCCATGGCGCGGTGAATACGTTCCCGGGCCTTGTACACACCGCCCGTCAAGCCATGGGAGCCGGGGGTACCTGAAGTACGTGACCGTAAGGAGCGTCCTAGGGTAAAACTGGTGACTGGGGCTAAGTCGTAACAAGGTAGCCGTACCGGAAGGTGCGGCTGGAACACCTCCTTTCTAGAGAGGTCGTTATCTTACGACAGGTGAATGTTACCCTGTACTACTCCAAATATTATAATTTTAAGACTTAAAGACAGTAAAAAAAGGAAGAGAGTTCTTAAGCGAAAGCGAAAGATGCGCGTAGTGAGCGCAGAAGGAGACTGCATAGTCCCGTAGCTCAGTTGGTTAGAGCACTACACTGATAATGTAGGGGTCCGCAGTTCAAATCTGCGCGGGACTACAAAATCCCACCAACAGGGAATTAGCCATCATAGTATAGATACTTATATTGTAATGTTTTTGAAACATCTATATTATTGATAAGCATATTTCCTAATTATATGGGGAATTAGCTCAGTTGGCTAGAGCACTAGCTTTGCAAGCTAGGGGTCAAGGGTTCGACTCCCTTATTCTCCACAAATAAATAGGTTGCTACCTAAATCAAAATAGCAAGACGTACATTTAAATAGGAAATTAGTTTAGAGAAAATATCGCATTATTAAAATAATGAGGTGACAAATCGATCGTACGATTTATTTCCACTTATTAAGTTTATATATCACAGTATTGTGAGTATAGATTTAGAAGTTCTTTGACATGATGGTAAAGAGCAATTAGAAGATAATTGAAGAAAGTAAATAAGGGCGTATGGGGGATGCCTTGGCTCTCACAGGCGATGAAGGACGTGATAAGCTGCGATAAGTATCGGGGAAGTGCAAATGACTATTGATCCGATAATTTCCGAATGGGGCAACCTGGTGTGTAGAAGACACATTATCCATAGAAATATGGAAGCAAACCCTGGGAACTGAAACATCTAAGTACCGGGAGGAAGAGAAAACAATAGTGATTCCCAAAGTAGTGGCGAGCGAAATGGGAAGAGCCCAAACCGTAAGTGTTTCGGCACTTGCGGGGTTATAGGACTGCGATATTGGAAATAAATTTAAGTAGAATCAACTGGAAAGTTGGGCCATAGAGGGTGATAGCCCCGTAGACGTACAGATTTATGTACATAGCAGTATCCTGAGTATGGCGGGACACGAGGAATCCTGTCAGAATTCACCGGGACCATCCGGTAAGGCTAAATACTAGTGAGAGACCGATAGTGAACGAGTACCGTGAGGGAAAGGTGAAAAGCACCTCGAACAGAGGAGTGAAATAGTCCCTGAAACCATACGCTTACAAGCGGTCGGAGTCCAGTAATGGATGACGGCGTGCCTTTTGCATAATGAGCCTACGAGTTGCACTTTTCTGGCAAGGTTAATCACTATAAGGTGAGGAGCCGAAGCGAAAGCGAGTCTGAATAGGGCGCTAAGTCAGGAGGGGCAGACGCGAAACTTTGTGATCTACCCATGACCAGGTTGAAGTTCCGTTAACACGGAATGGAGGACCGAACCAGTAAACGTTGAAAAGTTTTTGGATGAGTTGTGGGTAGGGGTGAAAGGCTAATCAAACTGAGAAATAGCTCGTACTCCCCGAAATGCATTTAGGTGCAGCCTGGGACAAGAGTATCATGGAGGTAGAGCTACTGATTGGGCTAGAGGGCTTCGCAGCCTATCAAACCCAGACAAACTCCGAATGCCATGATATGTTCTCCTGGAGTGAGCCGCGGGGTGCTAAGGTCACGCGACGAGAGGGAAACAACCCAGACCAACAGCTAAGGTCCCCAAATACATGCTAAGTTGAAATAACGAGGTCGAACTGCACAGACAGCTAGGATGTTTGCTTGGAAGCAGCAATTCATTTAAAGAGTGCGTAACAGCTCACTAGTCGAGCGGTTTGGCATGGATAATAATCGGGCATCAAGCATGTTACCGAAGCTTTGGATTAGGTACCGTCAGGTACTTACTGGTAGGGGAGCATTCTAACGACAGCGAAGGTGAACTGTAAGGTTTGCTGGAGTTTTTAGAAAAGCAAATGTAGGCATGAGTAACGATAATACGGGTGAGAAACCTGTACACCGAAAGACTAAGGTTTCCTGATCAACGATAATCGGATCAGGGTTAGTCGGGGCCTAAGGCGTACCCTGGAGAAACGGGGGAAGTTGATGGACAGCAGGTTAATATTCCTGCACTGATATGTAATGCGATACAGTGACGGAGCGAATGAGTGCTTACGTGCCGACGGATGTGCACGTTGAGCTTAGCCTTCGGGCGAAGCGAAAGTATGATTTTACTTCCAAGAAAAGCTGGTAAGCTTCAGTTACATATAACCCGTACCGGAAACCGACACAGGTAGTTGGGGAGAATATCCTAAGGTGCTTGAGTGATTCATGGCTAAGGAACTAGGCAAATTAGACCTGTAACTTCGGGAAAAAGGTCTCCCACGTGAGTGGGACGCAGAAAAATGATCCAGGCGACTGTTTATCAAAAACACAGGGCTATGCAAAATCGAAAGATGCAGTATATGGCCTGACACCTGCCCGGTGCTGGAAGGTTAAAAGGAGATGTCATCAGCAATGAGAAGCATTGAATTGAAGCCCCAGTAAACGGCGGCCGTAACTATAACGGTCCTAAGGTAGCGAAATTCCTTGTCGGGTAAGTTCCGACCTGCACGAATGGTGTAACGATCTGGATACTGTCTCAGCCATGAGCTCAGTGAAATTGTAGCAGCGGTGAAGATGCCGCTTACCCGCAACGGGACGGAAAGACCCCGTGAACCTTTACTGCAACTTTGCATTGATTTTGGGTAAACGATGTGTAGGATAGGTGGGAGGCTATGAGCCGGTGTCGCTAGGCATCGGGGAGCCAACGTTGAAATACCACCCTTTGTTTATTTGGAGTCTAATCCGCCGACCGGCGGAGACAGTGCATGGTGGGTAGTTTGACTGGGGTGGTCGCCTCCAAAAGCGTAACGGAGGCTTTCAAAGGTACCCTCAGCACGAATGGTAACCGTGCGCAGAGTGCATTGGCACAAGGGTGCTTGACTGTAAGAGAGACAACTCGAGCAGGTACGAAAGTAGGACAAAGTGATCCGGTGTTTCCGCATGGAAGGGACATCGCTCAAAGGATAAAAGGTACTCCGGGGATAACAGGCTGATCACTCCCAAGAGCTCATATCGACGGAGTGGTTTGGCACCTCGATGTCGGCTCGTCACATCCTGGGGCTGGAGAAGGTCCCAAGGGTTCGGCTGTTCGCCGATTAAAGTGGCACGCGAGCTGGGTTCAGAACGTCGCGAGACAGTTCGGTCCCTATC
>Ga0316608_1000618_pt1 | contig 15977 bp, 7 predicted proteins | sample MIS2016152B_MG_FD_207673 | JGI IMG/M metagenome (GOLD analysis project Ga0316608, IMG submission 207673) | Microbial mat bacterial communities from Middle Island sinkhole, Lake Huron, Michigan, United States - MIS.2016.152B | ecosystem: Environmental > Aquatic > Freshwater > Lake > Sediment...
TCAACAATTGCCGTCCGATTTGCACCTTTAACTTCCACTTCGTAGCGGACAAATTCGCCTTTTGCCGATCGGGCGATCGCATCTTGTAACTGTTCCCGAATTTCCTGAGAACCCCCCCCACCAAGGCCATTCCCAAAACGGACGATTTGCCACATCCTGCAGATTAATTCCTGCAAAATCCAGAGAAGTTTGGTTAGCTTCTAACAGAGTACCATCCGGTTTCAGCAGGCCGACAAATTGGAAGGAAGAATCAAAAATTGCCCGAAAGCGTCTTTGACTATCTCCCAACATTGCCGCCACCTTGGAGCGAGCGGTAATATCGCGGAAGCGCCACACCCTGCCAATAATATTTTGTCCGACTCGAATTGGCTGCGTGTAGCGCTCAAAAGTGCGGCCGTCTTTAAATTCCAGCAGATCGTAGCCTTCAGCCTCGGCATCGCTGTAAATTTCTTTAACTCGGCGCAGAAAAGCTCTGGGATCTTTGACTTGCTTAGTGAGAAATGTCAGCCTCACCGTTCTATCCATTGAGTTTCTAACTTCTTCTGAAATGCCCCACATTTGGACTAACTTTTCGTTAAAACTAATCAGTTCTCCGGCTGTAGTCACAGCAAGAATGCCGTCTGCTGTTGCTGACAAGGTGGCGTGCAAAAGAGAAACCGATCGGTCTAATTCTGCTTCAATTAACTTGCGTTCCGTGAGGTTTCGCACTGCTTTTACCTGTACTAATCGACCTTCGCCTACCACGAATTTGCTGCGAACCTCAGCGGGAAAAGCCGTCCCGTCTCGCTTGATAAAAATAGTTTCGCAGACTGTATTGCTGGTGGCAGAAATCATTTGGGGCGCCAATTTGTAAGATTGTGGCGACAGCAGTTCCAGCAGGCTCATTCCCGTCATTTGTTCCGGTTCGTAACCGAATAACTCGGCAAAATTTCTGCTGACGCTCAAAATTGTGTCGCGGTCGGCGACGGCAACCGCTTCAAAATAAGCTTCACATTCGAGCAAGCGCGCTGCTACTGCGCTGTCGCCATTTTCGACTAAATTGCTATTTTTAATTAGCTGTTGGATCTGCATATTTGCTAAAGACAAAGCTGTCATTGCCTGTCTGTACATAGCTGTGCGTTTTTCTAATTTTTCTTCTAGTCGATCGCAAGAATTTCGCAGTTCTTTTTCTCCTCGCATCAAATCGGTGATATCTACTGCAAAAACTATGACGCCTGTAACTTGACCTGTTTGATCGCGGCAGGGTATTTTGTCTGTCCGCACCCAGCATTTTTGACCAGATACAGTTGACAGGAGTTCTACTTTTCCGTATTTGGCAATGCCTGAATTGATTACTTCTAAATCTTCTAAATAATATTGCTCTGCTTCGTCGGGATAGATTTCATAAAAAGATTTACCTTTTAATTGGTCGGCGGGCAAACCTCTAGATGCCGCGGCGGCTTTGTTAATTCGCAGGAGATGGCTTTCGGTATCTTTGTACCAAATCATCGCTGGTATGGAATCAAGAATAATTTGCTGTTCTTGCTGCTGCTGGCGCATTTCTGCTTCTATTTGTTCTCTTTTAATTATTTCCTCTTCCATTTTTTGATTGGCTTTTCTCAGTGAGGCAGTGCGTTTTTCTACTCTTGTTTCTAGTTGCTCGTAGTATTCAATCAGCAAGTTTTGCTGCTGTTCGCGCCGCATTGATTCTAATTTTAATTTCTCGCTATTTGCCAAGCTTATTGATACAAAATCTGCTAATATTTCGGTAAACTCCTGTTCTGATTCCGTCCACTGCCTCCCGGAACCAGCACGTTCTGCGCTGACAATTCCTACCATTTTGCCAGCCAGCATAATCGGTACGTTTAATAGGGAAGTAATGCCTCGATCGGCAAAATAAATACCGGCAAGTTCTCGCGTTCTGGGGTCAGTTTCTGCCACTAATGCTGCGATCGCACTTTCGGACTTCAAGGCTTGAAAATAAGCCGGACAGTCGGCTGCTGTTACGATTATTTGTACAGAATGGAGTTGAGTATTTTGCTCGTAGAGGTCAATGCAGTGAAGCTGCGTGCAGTCTTCGTTGTACAGCCAAATGCTGGATCGATCGCAGTTTAAAATATTGACAGCAGTTTCTGTTATTTCTCGGATCAATTCTTCGATGCTGCATTCTTTACTTTGACTTTTGGCTAATTTTGCGATCGCCAAAGTTTTATTTCGCCAACTTTCGCTCTGGTTTGTCGCCACTGCTGCCAGTGTTTCTGCCGTAATTTCTTCGCAAACTAGCAGTATAATTGGTAGTTGAAAATTCCTACCACATTTAGAGCTATTTTCCGGTGGTTCCCCGTCGATATCCAGCAGAGCACGCGCTGTTGCTTTTACCCAAATAATTCTACCATCTTTGCAGGTCAAGCGACCTTCCCAGGTGGCAACTGTTCGGGCTTCCCCGCTATTTTCTGGCTGGGCTAATGCTACAAATTCTGCTTGCAACTTTCCTTGATTTTGGCAATAAAATATGTTAAATATCGAATGACAAATCAATTCTTGTGGGGTGTAGGCGAGGCGAGACGCGCCGAATTGATTGAGGGAAAAAATTCTGCCCAAAGCATCTAAAACAAAGTAAATCCCCGGCAAATTGTCGTAGAGAGTTCGATCCCAATCTCGTTCAATTTCTCTGTTTCCCGCCAATCTAGCTGGCACGAATTCGCCATTGACTTCGGGGCCATGAGAATTGTTTGTTTCTGGGTTGCAGTCGGAGTTGTTTTTAGTTAACACTTTTAAATTAACTCAATTATATAGCAGATGTTGAAGGAAGAAAGAAAAAGTCGATGTGAAAATGCAGTCTGACAGCGCACCTATCGGGAGTCGCGATCGCACTTAGGTTTAGCTGCAATTACCCTGTCTGTACTTCCAGTATCCTCCACAATGGAATGAATCGGCAATAAATGGTTTAAAGTATTTATGATAACACTAAAATATCTAGTTTTGGGACTGACCTACTTGGGATTCGGTTTGGGATATTTACCGGGTTTGCGGATGAACCGGGCGGCGATTGCAATTGTTGGGTCAGCTTTTGTGAAAGATCGAATTTATGCGTAAGTCCTAATTGAATCATAAATTCACTGCAAAACTAGCTATTTTCCAAGGATCGATCTTGAAACCTCCTGTCGGCGGCTTTTCGGATAAATTGGCTGGTCGTTCTAACAAATCAGTCGATCGCACAATCTCTAGTCCTAAATCGCTATCCAATTCTAGCACGGCCTCTTTCCCCTCGGATTCGTAACACCGCAAAATCCACAAATTTGGATTATCCTCCGACTGTTTGAAAGCCATCAAAACTAAATTATCGGCCGACAAATCGAGCAATTTACCGACTGCCGGTAGAGGATTGTTGTGATTTTCTTCTAACTTTGGCAACACCTTAACTAGCAGGGGTAAATTCAACTCATACCCCTGTCGAACAGTACCAGCATTCTGCCAATTTCCCCTGTGGGGATAAACTGCATAAGTAAATTCGTGAATGCCGATATCTGCTTGTTCATCGGGCCAAGTCGAACCCCTAAGTAATGTTAGCCGAATTTGATTTGGTTGAAGGTCACAACCGTATTTACAATCATTGAGCAAACTCACTCCAAAATCATCATTGCTGATGTCTACCCAGCGTAAAATCGGCACTTCCCATTTGGCTTTTTCGGCGGCTGTTTGTGGTTTAGTTGTGCGCTCGATCGCACCGCCGGGAATTTCGCAAGTGGCAAAATCTGCTGATTGATTTAATCCAAAGGCTGTTTTTACTAAAACATGAGTTTCTTGCCAATCTACAAGAGTCCTGATTTTCAGCAGTGGCGAACTTATTTCTACTATATAATCTTGGCAAAACTCCGATTTACCAATTTGTCGGACTACGCGCAAACTCTGCCGCAATTCCCCTTGTTCAACCCAGAAAATATCTTTCAGTATCGGCGCTGGTAATTGATGTTTTTCATAATTTGGATCGATGTTCCAAGCATCCCAATATTGACCGCTATCTTGAAATGATTGCAGTTGATTACCTCCTGCTACATTCAGGACTTCTCTGTTATTTAGTTTATCCCAAATGCTCGACAAATTGCCAGTTTCCCAGTCTATTTTTGCCAGAAAAAATTCATTTTCTAATACCTTTCTTTGGGCATCAAAATGCGTTTCTTGACAAAAAGCGTCGTTTCGTGCAATAGTAGTTGTAACCTGCCTTAACTCTGTCTGTAATAGATTTTGGGTAGCAGGGAACGAATTTTCGGGGGTTTCAGCAGCTTCGCGACACAGCCAAAACACCCGGTAGCCGACAGCGGGGATATTATTTGCCCAAAATAACAGTATAAATTGGGATTTGGGTCGATCGCACACTTGAATTTGCGTAACCAGCCGTTGTCCTTCCAAGTCGTAGATTCGCCAATTTTCAGCAGCGGAATCGGGAAGAGGTAGAGAGACAAGCTCAGAGCGCGACCAATTGAGGGTGTTAAAGATGAGAATCGGTTGAGCGTCAGACTGCGGTGGAGAAGGCAGAGAGATTTGACGGGCGATCGCATCTAAGGATTTTAACATAATTTGGCGACAAGTGCGATCGACCTCGGCAAAAGCTAGATTAGCATCAATGTAAACTTGGGCGATCGCAGAACCGGGCAAAATATCATGAAATTGGTTAAACAAAACCTGTTTCCAACTTGTTTCTAATTCAGACTTCGGATAAATTGCACCCGCACAAATTGTGGCGAAGGAAGACAGCAACTCCGCTTGATAAAGCAATTCTTCGCAGCGGCGGTTTTGGCGCTTTTGATCCGCGCGAGTCGTGTAACAACCCCGGTGAAATTCTAGGTAAAGTTCATCTTTCCAAATGGGGAGACGGGGAAGAATAGTTTTAAAATCAGAAATTTCATTGAAATTCTTGGCTTCAAACTCAGACAAATTTTCGACAACTTCATCTAGTTTCAAAATCGGCTTATTTTCCCAATTTAAAGCAGCGCCTGCTGACTCAGACTGTAAAATTTCCGGTAAAAACTGACTCTCAATCAAAGATAGATAATCAACCGCTTTAGCAAACTGTAAACTTGGGAAAAAAGGCGACATTTCCCAGCGTTTCATCACCTCCAACATATCACGAGTCGGGCCGCCACCGTGGTCGCCAACTCCCGGTAGCCAAAAAGCAGATTGCAAACCAGTTTTAAATTGCCAATCAAAAGTATAATTTGCCATTTTCACAGATTCTATACCTTCGCCGATCGCCGCAGACATCATACTAAATATTTTAGTACCATCCAACCCTTCCCACAAGAACACGCCATAGGGAAATTCTGTTGTATCATTCCAGCGTAACTTTTGCGTCACAAAATAGTCAAGGCCACCGGCACGCAAAATTTGAGGTAATTGCCATCCAAAACCAAAAGTATCTGGTAGCCAAACTACCCGCATCAATTCACCAAACTTTTCTTGCGCGTAACGCTGACCATAAAAAACTTGTCGCACCATTGATTCAGCAGAAATTAAGTTTAAATCCGGTTCCACCCACAGCCCGCCAACAACTTCCCAAAGTCCAGCAGCAACCTGTTTTTTAATAGCCGTAAATAAGTCCGGCCGATGTTCTTCAATCCAAGCATAAAGTGCAGGAGTCGAATGACAGAAAATCAAATCAGGAAACTCTGATTGCAACTTCAATACTGACTCAAAAGTCCGCTCTGCAGCTGACCAAGTTTCCTCGATTGGCCACAGCCATGCTAAGTCTAAATGAGCATGACCTAACAAATAGATTTCACCTATATATATAGATGTAGATAATTTTTCTCCACCCTCTCCAATGACAAAAACCAGATGATTTTCTCTTCTCTCTGCGCTCTCTGCGCTCTCTGTGGTTCCATCCTTTAAATCCCTCGGAACATCCCGCAGACATCCCAGCAAATTTTGCCGTAAAACAGCAAGAGAAAGATCGAACTTTTGTCGATCGCACAAAACCGACCAATCAATCAACCCAACTTCCCGGGCAATTTCAGATTTCAGCGTTTCCCTCTTTACAATAAACGCTTGATGTGCTACTATTTGATTAGGGGAGTATGGGAATTTTAAATTTGCCAAATTGCGAGTCAGAAAATTTTGCAAAATCTCCAATTCATCAGCCACAAAACCAGGGTCGAGACCAGAATCAGCAGATTCATAGAAACAAATCGATCGCACCAAAGCACCGGAATCATGACCGGGACTAACTAACCGTAAAATTACTAAAAATTCATCTCCCGGAATTGCGGAATCTGTCAGCAAAACACGATCGGAACAATCAAATAAATCTCCCTGTCCAACTAACTCGCCGTTGACAAAAATCTGAGCATCTTCGGCCCACCAAGTCAAGCCCAGCAGTAAGCGCAAACCAGTCACAGGATAGCCGTGCAAATTGTTAGGAATTAGAAAATGCTGTCCCAAATGTAAAACTTGTTTACCAGAGGGCCAAGCAATATGCCCTTTCTCGTTAAGTTCGGCAACTTGCCAGTTACAAATATTTACATAATCCACCGCCGAGTCGCAATCCGAATATCTCCAGCCAGATTGAACCTCAACTCGACTGAGGTGGCGCAACTTTGCGATAGATTCAGAAATATTATTGCTAGCAGGTGGTACAGAAGCGCTCATATTTCGGTAAAATTTGTAATAGGGTTCGCACAGGATGCAATTTGTCAAAAGCTAGCCCAAGCTTAGGGCAGTTGTTAGTCCAAGTGCAGCAATCTCGAATTAATATCCAGTCTTGATTTTACCGTAAAATTTAGTCAATCCGGCGCGAATGTCGATCGACTCTCCCGAAAAAATCTCAAATCTTAACTCTCAAATTAAATATATGTCCTCTGGTAACACTGGCCCATATCAAAGCCGACTATTAAATTTTATATCCAGACAGTCTCGCCAAGTCACCGATCGATGCGATCGAACTTGGCGAAAAGTGAGATTGACTGCGCTTAACGCAACGCAAATTCTGCTTTACCCAGTTTACCTGATTGTGCAAAGTTCGCGGATGCTGGGCAGACAACTGCGGGAATCAACCAAAAAAGTAGATTTGCCGGAATTGCAGGAATTTGTCGAGGAGGAAACTCCCAATTTGTCGGAAAATTGGTTAGAGATGGAGATTGAGGGGGAAAGTGCGATCGACGAAATTCTGCACATAGCCGAAAATTTGTTGTTACCATCACAAATCTCGACAGTTACCGAAAGCTTTTCGTTTTTAATCAATCCACCAAAACCGACGGCAAAAGTTGCTGCGGATATGCAGTTGCAGCCGGAAATGCAATTGAGCGGAAAAATCACAAAGGCACAAAAAATCACAGGCGAAATGCCTGTGTCACAAAGTCAAGAAAAAAGTGCAAATTTATCACTGTTCAAAAATGCTTCAGCCTTAGAAACTCAATTAAGCGATGCCACAGAAATTGCCAATAAACCGCAAGTTCAAGGAATCGCTACTTTTATACCAGCCCGCACTTTGGTGTTAGTCGGAACTTCCAATCAAATATTAGATATCTTAACTCCTGAGCAACAGCAACTTCTCGAAGGGCGAATAATTTGGGAAGTCGCCAACTCCGGGCCACAACGGCGGGAAATTGCCGAAAAAGAGTTAAAATTTAATCTGGGTTTAGAGTCGGCTGCGCGAACATCTCAACTTCCGCCGGTTCGCGGTTTTTGGCAACTGATGACTTGGGTACAAAGTAGCCCGGTTGCGGTGAAAAGAAATCAGTTTGGAGAATCAATCTTTGCGGTCAAAAAAGCAATTAATGCTAGTGTTAATGACAATTTAATCTTAGCTCAAAAAGCCAGGGCTCAAATAGCAGGATTAAAAGTCGATCGACAAGCAATTGCCGCAGCGAATTCGATCGACCAAAATACCTCAGAATTAGAAACAAGTTTTAATGGTAAGTTCGATCGAGCTGCGAATATTCTCTCCTTTGTCACATTAGTCGATCGCGCCGCAGCCAACCTGGAAGAATTCAGCTTGCCGCCAGTATCAAAAATCACCGCTGCCTTAACAGAAAATCAGCCGGCAAAAATACTTGATCCAGCCAGCCCCAACACGAATTTAAGCCCTTCCGCCCGCGAAATCCTCGAAAAATACGCTCGAAACATCGAAAACATGATTTGGTCGTCAGTAGACCAGCTCCTCGGCAAAGAAACAGCAGCCAGTGATAATACTGAGAAAGCCGTAGCAATTAAGTATTATTTAGAACAACAAAACAAGATAAATACGGAGAAGGTGGAGAGCGATCGACCTTGGCTGAATTGGCAAGACTTATTTGGGGAGCCAGCACCAGCGCCTGTAGGGGCGGTGCCTCTGGGCCCGCCCTCCCCAGCCCAAGAGCCTATATCACAACTCAGCACAAAAGTCAACCATGAGAGCAAAGAATTAGAAACATTGCCCGAAGGTCGATCGGTCAACCTCCGCACCTCTCCTTACCCGGAAGCAATTCAAGCCCTGGTCGCGCAGCTAAAACGAAGCTTGCTCACAAAAGTGGAAAAAAGTCAACCCCAAAAAGGCTCAGATTTAACAATTACTCAAAAAAATAGCTCCGTAGTCGCAGCGGCTGGAACTCAACAGCAAAAACCAACAGCCCCGAACAACGCACAAATCAGCCAGTCTCCAGCAGTCACAACCGTGGAAACCAGCAGATTCGTAGCCACCAGCACCACTGCTTCGGCCCTGGAACCTCAAAACAACAGCGCGGACACCAAACAGGAGGGCGACTACTTAGAAACAAAAGCAGTATCAGTGGGATACATTAAGCACCCGCTAGAACAAGTGCTCGAATGGCTGGATCAAATCATGCTGCGCCTAGAAACAATCGCGGTGGAAGTCTGGGAATGGGCAAAAACCAACTTGCCAAAAATCAACAACAGCAAAGATAAAATTGACTAATCTTTCGCATATGATAAAAAAGTTGCTACAACAGCAGCAGCAAGTCAACTCAGCATTATCGTATTCTTGGAGACTCCCACAGTGCTAACCCTCAAAATCGTAGTTAATATAGTTGTCCTATTCTTTGCTTCCCTGTTCATATTTGGATTTTTGTCCAATGACCCGGCCCGGAACCCCAACCGCAGAGACATGGAATAAACGGGTAATCTCGCCCGCATTGTAGGGGCGCGCCGCAGCCCCTACCGCAGACGACCCACTTCCCAAAAATATCTAGAAAAAACTTGACCTCGCCCGCAAGCGAGGTTAGTTTATGCCGAAAGTAAGTTCTGAAAACAGCCATCTTCCGGCCCGCTATCAGCAACCATTGCAAATTTTGGATGTTGGATTAATATTTAAAGGCTTGCTTTGTAAATGCAAAAATTTAGATGCAAAAATTTTTAATGATTTGTCTGGCAAAAATTAATTCCACACAAAACCAAGGAACCGGCAATCTAAGAATTCAACCAAAATCCACAGACCAGCAAAAAGCATTCACCAGCATTTTTAATTTCTTCAATCTAAAATCTAAAATCTAAAATCTAAAATCGGTTGACTCACATTTTGTAATTATGCCCTATCCGGTACCGCCACCCGAACCCTCTGCCATCATCTACATCGCCCAGCCTAAAAAAGTCGCCCTGGTTGTCGCGGCTAGCGATGGAGACACCCGCAACAACTCCGCAGAAATACCGGAATCAACTCCAGCTATCGTTCAGTCAGAACCAACACCAGCCCCGGAACCCACACCCTCAGCCCTACTCCTGGGCCCAACCGTAGAAGCCGGTCAGCCTTCAGAAATCATAGACCCCGTAGCAGCAGTGGAAAGTGGCGCTGCTACAGTGGGATTTCAAAATCGAGGCTTAGTTAGAGAACCCGAAAGCGGGGAAGCCCAAAAAGATGCTGCGTTTACTACTTACTATTTGTGGCCGGTTCCGCATCCTATTCGTAGTTTGAATGGGGAACGAACCGCAGAGGCGCCCAAGATGGAAGAGAACACAGGAGGGGAGTTACAAGATAATTCTCCTGAACAGCAGGAGATTCCGGTTCCTGATGTTACTCCAACACCCTCACCGGGCGGGTCACAGCAGTTCGAGATTCCGACTCCCGAAGCAGCCCCAGTACCGAAGCCTGCGCCTAAACCAAGCCCCAAACCAAGCCCGAAACCAGCTCAGCCGGGACAGCGCACTTCGCCGTCCCAGCGGACGGTACCTTTTCCAGTGCTCCCGGCAGATATTATTGAAGTTAAGGCTGACAGCCAGGAGTTTGATGACAAGCAGCAAATTGTCACGGCAACTGGTAATGTGGTGGTGCGGTTCCGGCAGACGGTGATTGATGCCGATCGGGCGATCGTCAATTTAGTCACCCGCCAAGTGATAGCATCCGGTAAAGTCGCCTATACCCGCGGCCAGCAAGTAGTGCGCGGTGAGCGGATGGTGTTCAATCTCGGCTTGAATGCTGGGGAGATTGAACAAGCCCGGGGTGAAATTTTCCTGCCCGCCGCCAGTACCGATTTGACGCCGACACTACCGACAGATATTAGTGCTGGGACGATTCTTGACCAGCCGCTGAGTGACAGGATTACCAGCCAGCAGCCGGTACGGGGGGTAAAGTCCTCTGGTGCTGCTACAGTGACTATCGGTGCTGGTGGACAATTGGCGGCCCCTCAAATTACCGGCGCTGTTAACCGCGTCCGCTTTGAAGCAGAACGCCTCGAACTTCGACCCGATGGGGTGCGGGTAGCAACTAATATTCGGCTTACTAATGACCCGTTTTCCCCGCCAGAACTGGAATACAGGGCCCGGACGGCGACGATTACAAGGATTTCGCCTACGGCTGAGGAACTGGTGACAACTAAACCTCGTTTGGTGTTTGACAACCGGCTGAAAATACCTGTGTATCCCCGCAGGCAAGTGTTTGATAGCCAGCGTAATAACGGCCCGTGCTTGACTTTTGGGTTCGATGGGGGCGATCGGGGTGGTTTGTACGCTGAGTGTGCCTTTGAGGTACTGCAAAATGGGCCGTTACGCCTGAGCTTGACTCCTCAGTTTTACATTCAGCGGGCGATCGAAAAACACGGCGGCAATCCGTTGTTTATGGACAACTACGGGCTGAAAGCGAAGTTGGCTGCGACGCTGGGCCCAGGTACCAGACTGGACGGATCGGCGATCTTTCTGAATTTTGATAATTTCCCGAATTTGGCTGAAAACGACTTTCGGGGGAATTTGCGACTGCGACAGTCGATCGGCACTCATACTCTCGCCGGGGAATATAGCTACCGCGATCGGCTGTTTAACGGTTCTCTGGGCTATCAAACCGTCCAAAGTAGCCTCGGGGCTGTCCTCTCTTCCCCGGTAGTTCCCCTGGGAAGCTCAGGTATCAATCTCAGCTATCAAGTCGGTTATCAATTGATCAATGCTGATACCGATCGACCAGATTTACTCGAAGCCGTGCGGGAAAACAACCGCATCGACCTCGGCCGCTTGCAAGTCAGCGCCGCCTTAAGTCGTGGCTTTAACCTGTGGGAGGGTAAAGGACTACCGCGCACTCCGACGCAGGGTTTGAAATACACGCGGAACCCGGTGATTCCTTTCGTGAAATTGGCTTTGGGAGTTAGGGGCGTTGGCAGTTATTACAGCAGTGGCGATCAGCAAAATTCGATCGCCAGCAGTGTCGGCGTTGAAGGGCAATTCGGTCATTTTTCCCGCCCTTTCCTCGACTACACTGGGTTTAACGTGACTTACACCCAGGTAGGGCGGGACGGTATATCGCCGTATTTGTTCGATCGCTTGGTAGATTTGAGAGTCTTGTCTTTTGGACTTGTGCAGCAAGTTTACGGACCATTTCGAGTCGGATTTCAGAGTGCGATTAATTTAGAAAGCAGGGAAGCAATCAGCACAAATTACACTTTGGAATACAGCCGCCGCAGCTACGCAATTATTTTGCGTTTTAATCCAGAGCGTCAAGTGGGCAGCCTGACTTTTAGGATTAGTGACTTCAACTGGAATGGCACTCCCGAACCTTTTTCAGGAGACGTGCGAACTGTAGAAGGAGGGGTGCGCCGATCGGATTAATTCAATTTGGTAATTGGTCATCGGTAATGGGTCATCGGTAATGGGTTATTGGCACCAACAAATAACAAATAACCAATAACAAATAACCAATAACCAATAACAAATGACAAATAACCAATAACAAATAACAAATAACAAATGACAGAAGTGACAGCAATATCTGCACAAGCAGCGGCTCTGCTGCTTCACTACGGTTTTGACCTAGGTGGCTACAAATCCGAGAAATTGGTGATGGAATGGCTGACCAAATATCCCCGCCAATGGCTGCGTTTAGCAGTGGTTGAAGCGCTATATCAAGGTCGCTACAAAGCTGTTTCTGTGGAACAAATATTGAGTATGTGGCAGCGGCTGGGTCAACCTCTTTATCATTTCAATGGCGAGTTTGAACGTTTGGTTTGCAACAATTTTCCTCAAGATTTAACGGTTGAAAGTGATGCTAAACAGACGCAGGAAAAGATATTTTTGCCGACGGCTGAATCGGATTTCGGTGTCCCAGAACTAGATTTGTTGCCGCCGCCAGAGCCAAAGTGCGATCGGGTGCAACATCTAGAATTCCCAGAGATCAAGACTCAGGAAATAGAAGCATCCTCCGCAGTCCCCACGGGGGAAACTGCGGAAGTTGTGATTTATGAAGAAGATTTGGCAGTGACTGCGGTGGCAGACAAAGCCGAAGCCGATCGGGAATTTGCCGAAAAATCGGTGGCAAAAATAGCCCCAGTCAAACACACTGATTTTCACTCGAAATTAACAGCCATTGCCCGAGAAGGCAAAAGGAAGAAGGGAGAAAGAAGAAAGAAGTTGTGAATTTTGGGAATTGGGAATTGGGAATTGGGAATTGGGAATTGTTTTTAACTGTTAATTTTTCACAATTACTCCCATGCGAATTTCCGAACAAAAAGATGCCTGTTCCCTACCGTTTGTTTGCTTGACAACGCTGGTACGCAGTCGGAGGTTCGGCATGAGATACCACAGCCTTTCTTCAGCATGGATGGTTTCGGATTCTGTAATCAATGTCAGCACATCATCTGCGCCCATCACATAGCGGCTGGTGTTCTTATCTTGGAGGACTTGGCCTTCGCTGGGGTTGTCGGGATTGGGTACGATCGCTAATATTGTAGAACCGACTTGTTTGCTACTGGTGCGATCGGGAACATCATCCCAAGTCACCCGCAGGCTAGTTAGCCCAGTGGCAGCAGGATTAATCGAGTGCTGTTGGCAAAGTTTGACGACTGCTGGATCAGTCGCTGTCAGTATTTCTATTTTTAGGTCAGATTTGCCTACCTGCAATTCCCCTGAATGTAGATTGTGTACGGTGCGCTGGGAAAACCATTTACCTGCACTTAACTCGAAAAACTCGATCGCGTCCATGAATTTTGTCTCTGAACTTAATACTTATCTATTTTGTATATTTTAAAGGAAGGGGGCGCACCTGCAAAGCTTTCCGGGAGTTCTGAGTTAAGCAGATTGTCAGTTGGGTTGAGGTCCGAAATCCCGACCAGTTTAATTATAAATCAAAAAAGAGCATTTTTAATTTTTAATTTTTAATTTTTAATTGTTGTGTCTGATGTCACTTGATTAATTTTCCAAATACTTGCTGTCTCCATAGCAGCTCAGTGTTGCCACAAGGGCGATGGTAGCAAATAGTCCTTAAATATGTCATGCTAAGATCAGATAAAAGTTGATCGATCGGGTGGTCAGCAAGGTGCAGCTAGCGATCGCATACATTTGACAAATAAATCCACAAAATTATGAGCGAGTTTACACAAGATTTAGATCAGATGCTGCCAGGAGAACAGACACACTGTCTGGAAATCCTGCCAAGTCAGTTAGCAGCAACTTCAGACGCAGAAAAATTATACAGCTTGCTAACAGATTATAATTTTATCGAAGCTAAGCTGTCAGCATCGGGAGTACAGCCACTAATAGAAGATTACGATTTAGCAACAAATCCCGATATTTTAACCTCAGACGAAAAAGCAGACACCCTCAAATTAATCCAAGAAGCAATTAGGCTTTCCGCTCACATTCTAACCCAAGACAAAACCCAACTAGCCGCCCAACTAATTGCCCGCTTGATGAGCTTTAAAAATACCGAAATTCAGGCACTGCTAGAACAAGCAAAACGCCAGAAAAAACCCTGGCTGCGACCGCTAACACCCAGCTTTACCCGTCCTGGAGGGAGATTACTGCGTACTCTGACCGGACATACAGATTGGGTACAATGTGTAGCAATAACTCCCGATGGCAAGCGGGCAATTTCTGCTTCTTCCGACCACACTTTAAAAGTTTGGAACTTAGAAACAGGAGCAGAAATTTTCACCCTCCAAGGTCATCTTACCTATGTCAATGCTGTCGCAGTCACACCAGACGGCACTAAAGTAATTTCCGGTTCTTGGGACAATACTATTAAAATATGGGATCTAGAAACTGGAACAGAACTCTTTACCTTTGTCGGCGATACATTTGCCGTAGAATCTGTAGCAGTAACTCCCGACGGCCAGCGAGTAATTTCCGGTTCCTGGGACGGCAGTATTAAAGTTTGGGATTTGTCAACAGGGGCAGTAATTTTTAATCTCAAAGGTCATACCAGTTTTGTGCAGTCAGTAGCAGTAACTCCTGACAGCAAACGATTAATTTCCGGGTCGGGCGACAACAGCATCAAAGTCTGGAGTTTAGAAACTGGAACAGAACTTTTTACTCTGACCGGTCATGGAGATTGGGTAAAAGCTGTGGTAGTTACTCCCGACGGCGAAAAAATAATTTCCGGCAGTTACGACGGAACTGTTAAAGTCTGGAGTTTGTCAGAGAGAAAGCAACTTTTTACATTAGGAAATCACGACAGTTTCGTTCAAGCCGTGGCAGTTACTCCTGACGGGAAGCGGGTAATTTCTGCTTCCGGCGACAAAACACTGAAAGTTTGGAGTCTGGAAACAAAAGCAGAACTTTTCACTTTTACCAATCATATTGCCCCGGTGAATGCTGTGGCGGTGACTGCGGACGGGAAGCGGATAGTTTCTGGTTCCTCAGACAAAACGCTAAAAGTTTGGCACTTAGAAACAGGAAAAGAAAATTTATCATTTTCAGGCCATGATGACTGTGTAAATGCTCTGGCAGTGACTGCGGACGGTACTAAAATGGTTTCCGGTTCTGGCGACAACAGCATTAAAGTCTGGAATTTAGAAACACAAGCAGAAATTTTCACGATTACTGGTCATCAAGATTGGGTAAAAGCGATCGCAATAACAGCAGATAGCCAGCGAGTAATTTCGGGTGCAGGCGACAAAACTGTTAAAGTTTGGAATCTGGAAACTGGCAAGGAAATTTTTACTTTCACTGGTCATACAGACTGGGTTAATTCTGTTGCCGTTACTCCAGACGGAAGGATGGCGATTTCTGGTTCTGGAGACAAAACTATTAAAGTTTGGAGTTTGGAAACGGGAGAGGAACTTTTTACTTTTACAGGTCACACCGACGGGATAAAAGCTGTTGCGGTGACTCCTGACGGCAATCGGGTAATTTCTGCTTCCGGCGACCAAACTCTGAAAGTTTGGAGTTTGGGGCAAGAACAGAATCTTTGTGCTGATTTGTGGAATTTAGCAGTAAAAAATCAACTTTTCACTCTCAAAGGTCATGACAGTTTTGTGAATGCTGTAGCAGTTACGGAAGATGGAAAATTTGCAATTTCTGGCGGGGGAGAAACAAGTTTGAAAGTGTGGAATTTGCCAAGTAGAAAGGAAGCCTTTACTCTGGCTGGTCATGCCGATACGATAACAGCCGTGGCGACGATGGGAACCAGGGCAATTTCTGTTTCGGACGACAATACTCTCAAAGTGTGGGATTTGTTAAGTCGAGAAGTAATTGCTAGTTTCAGAGGAGATAGTGCGTTGAAATCTTGTGCTATTGCACCCGATGGGGTGACAATTGTGGCAGCGGAAGCTTCGGGACAGGTGCATTTTTTGAGGTTAGAAGTAGTCAGTAGT
>Ga0316608_1000619_pt1 | contig 15951 bp, 16 predicted proteins | sample MIS2016152B_MG_FD_207673 | JGI IMG/M metagenome (GOLD analysis project Ga0316608, IMG submission 207673) | Microbial mat bacterial communities from Middle Island sinkhole, Lake Huron, Michigan, United States - MIS.2016.152B | ecosystem: Environmental > Aquatic > Freshwater > Lake > Sediment...
GTGATAATTTGGCAGCAAAACAAATTTGTGAAGTGTTAAATGAAACTGAAACTATTTTTCCCGGTACAGATTTGAAATTATTTTATAAAATCGCAACATGATTACATACGATAATTCAGGAGTTCTGGAATTAACAAAAGATTCATAAATTTGTGAAAAAAAATAAGATGTACAATTACAATATATTATAAAAATCAATCAAACAAAACTGTACAATATATTTTAATCGATTATTGAAATAATTAAATAAAATGATTAGATTTGCACATAAAAAAATAATTGTAATACAATGAATAATAAAAAATTAATAAGATTTGGCAGGGCAAAAAGGTCGTGATGAATAAATATGGATATTACAAGAAATCTAAAATTTTATGATATTGCAATTGATGTTATTATAAAATCAATAAGATTAAAAAAAAACAAATCGACAAATTATATAACAATTTAAAATACAATCAACTTATTAGTGTACAATAATTATCTGCAACACTTTTTTTTATAATACTTTGATAAAAAATTAAACTAAAATTTTAACCAAAATCTTAAATGTTATGAAGAAGTATATTATCTCATTTATGGCAATAATACTTGTATTATCATGCAATACATCAAAAAATTATTTGAAAAAAGGACAATACGATTTGGCAGTAAAACACACTGTTAAAAAGTTACTTAAAAATCCTGATAAAGAAAAAGAAATACTTGTTTTAGAACAGGCTTACACACTTGCAAATAAAGAAAATACCGAAAGAATTGCTTACCTTAATTTGCAAGGTCAACCCGACAGATGGGCAGAAATATTCGAAATTTATACTCAGTTAAAAGATAGACAGACTATTGTCGAAAAAGTTACTCCGGCAACAGTTGAAGGGCGTACTGTTTCATTTGAGCATGTTGACTACGACCAACTTATTGTTGACGCAAAAAGTAAAGCTGCAGCATATTACTATGCACATGCAAAAAAATTAATGGAAGAAGATTACAAAGAAAGCTACAGACAGGCTTACGACGAACTAATTAACGTAAAAACATACACATCAAGCTATAGCGATGTTGATTCTTTATTATTAGTTTGTAAGGAAAAAGGAACAATTCACGCATTGCTTATAGGAGTAAATAACACAATTTACAAACTTCCGGAATCTTTTATGATAAATCTACTTGACCAGGAAACAGCCTTAATAAGTTCAGAATGGGTAAAATACCACTCTACCAAAGACGATGCAATGACTTATGATTTTAATGTATCAATAAAACTAAACCAAATAGTTATTTCACCTGATAATGTTGGTGAAAGAAGAAGAACAGAATCTAAAAAAGTTCAAGATGGATACGAATATTCACTAGACGAAAATGGTAATGTTCTGAAAGATACACTCGGAAACGATATTAAAGAACCTAAGTATGTTACAATATATTGTGATGTAATTGAAACAATTCAGCAAAAATCAGCAACTGGTAGAGGTGAAGTCGAATATTTTGATAATCAAACAAGTGAAATAGTTATAGTACGAGATTTTTCGGCAGACCACATTTTTGAACATTCTTATGCAGTTGCAAATGGTGATTTTGATGCACTTAACTCAGATACAAGGTCTAAACTTGGAATAAAACCAATGCCATATCCATCAGACCAAGATATGTTTAATGGACTAGGAGCAACTTTGAAAAATGTAATTAGTCAGCTACTTAGCGATAACAGCACTAATTTACTGATGAGTTACTAAATTTATAAATAAACAATTTTTAATAAAAAAAATGGACAAATTAATAGAGATAAAAAAAGAAGAAGAAATTGCTATACTGGTTGGAGTTATATGTGATAGACAAAATGAATTACAATTAATTGAATATCTCGACGAACTTGAATTTCTTGTAGAAACAGCAGGAGCTACAACAATAAAAAGATTTACTCAAAAACTCGAATATTATCATCCTAAGACATTTGTAGGAAAAGGAAAACTCGAAGAAATAAAAATATTTGTAATAGATAATAATGTTAATGTTGTTATTTTTGATGATGAATTATCACCATCTCAAATGAGAAATATTGAAAACGAACTTAAATGTAAAATTCTGGATAGAACAAATCTGATTTTAGATATTTTTGCAAAACGGGCACAAACAGCACATGCTAAAACACAAGTTGAACTTGCTCAATACAAATATATTCTACCACGTTTGTCAGGTATGTGGACTCACCTCGAGCGTCAAAAAGGTGGAATTGGAATGAGAGGTCCGGGCGAAAAAGAAATTGAAACCGATAGAAGAACCATACGCGATAAAATATCTAAACTCGAAGACGATTTAATTAAAATTGATAAACAAAAATCTACCCAAAGAAAAAATCGGGGAAAAATGGTTAGAATAGCTTTGGTTGGATATACAAATGTTGGAAAATCAACTATTATGAATCTTTTGAGTAAATCTGATGTATTTGCCGAAAATAAATTATTTGCAACTTTAGATACAACTGTAAGAAAAGTAGTTATTGAAAATTTACCATTTCTGATTTCAGACACCGTTGGTTTTATTCGCAAATTACCACATCATCTGGTTGAATCGTTTAAATCAACATTAGACGAAATAAGGGAAGCTGATATTTTAATTCACATAGTTGATATTTCGCACAAAAATTTTGAGGAACAGATTGAAGTAGTACAAAACACCCTGACAGAACTTGGAACTCAGGATAAACCTATATATTATATTTTCAACAAAATAGATGCCTTTTCATATTCAAAAAAAGATGACGATGACCTTACACCAATAGAAAAAGAAAATTATAGTCTCGAAGATTTGAAAAAAATGTGGATGGCAAAAAATAATTCGCCTTGTATTTTTATATCAGCAAAAGAAAAACAAAATATTGACGAACTAAAATCTATGATTTATAACAAAGTAAAAGAAATACACACATCAAAATATCCTTACGACGATTTTCTGTATCTGAAAGAAGAAGATTTATAAAAAAAACTAATTGTAAATATTGGAATGAAAACTAAAAACAATTAAATTTACTTCAAAATAATTTCTTTTTCCAAACAAATCGAAAATAAATTAAAATGACTGAAAATAAAATACTTGAAAGTTTAGAAATAAAAATAAAGAAACTCGAAGAAAAAATTGCAAAACTCGAAGAAGAAAAAAAATTATTAGAAGACGATAACGATATTGATACAAAATCTAAAAAATATAAATTTGTAACTGTACTTTATTCAGATGTTAAAGGATTGACTAAGCTTGCACAACAGCAAGATGCAGAAATGCTTATTGATGAACTAGACCGCTATTATTTTCAATTTGATACCGTAATTGAAAAGTACAATATCCAGAAAATTAAATCAATTGGCGATACATACTTGTGTGCTGGCGGAATTCCTGAAAAGAATAAAATAAATCCGGTTCAGGTTGTTATTGCAACTCTAGAAATGCAGCAATATCTGAAAAAAATCCAGTCCGAAGCCGAAGAAAAAAATACTAAAATATGGGATATAACATTTGGAATTCATACAGGACCTGTACTTGTAAACAAACAAGGTAAACGAAAAGTTGTTTACGAACTATCTGGAGATACAATTAACATTGCAAGCAGAATTGAATCTTCATGTAACATTGGTTCAATAAACATATCAGCAAAGACTTATGAAAATGTAAAAGATTTTTTTCAATGCGAATATAAAGGTAAACTACCCGTAAAATATAAAGGCGAATTAGCACTATATAATGTTAAAGGCTATCGCCCCGAACTTTCAGTTGATAATAAAGGTCTTGTTCCAAATCAAAAATTCTGGACAAAACTTCAAATGCTTTCTTTCGACGATTTAAATGATAATTTTATACATTATCTTGAAGAAAATCTTCCCGAAAAAATTAAATATCATGATATAAAACATACAATTGACGTTTCTATTGCAGTTGAAATTATTGGAGCCACCGAAGGATTATCCGAAGAAGAATTGTTACTATTAAAAACCGCAGCACTTTTTCACGACAGTGGATTTATTTATGGCGAAAAAAATCATGAAGAAAGAAGTGTTGAAATAGCCCTTCTACATTTAACCAGAGCGGGTTATAACAAAGAACAAATTAACAGGATAAGTCAATTGATTTTATCTACAAAAAATCCTTTATCTGCAACTGAAACGATGGAAAAAATACTCTGTGATGCCGATTTTGAGTATTTGGGAAGATATGATTTAATTGAGATAATAAAACTGAAATATCAAGATTTGCAATTAGAATCATCTGATTATAAATATTCAGACTATCTGCAACAGCATAAATATTTAATTGAGAATTACAATTTCTATACTCAATCTGCAAAAGATTTAAGAGCTGTCGACAAACAAACTCAAATTAAGAATCTAAATGACGAAATAAAAAAACAACTTAATGATTAAAATCATCTATAAAAATTAGTTATCCTTTTTTTGTTTTGTTAATTTTGTAATTAAAATAATTCTAATATTTATAAAAATTAATAATTATAAAATGGAACATTTAGAGCCAAAACCTATTAATATTGAGTGGGATAAATTACCATTCGGATATCTGAAAACAGATTATAACGTTAGATGCTATTACCGAAATAAAGAATGGGGTGAACTTGAAATAAGTTCATCAGAATATATTAATATGCACATGGCTGCTACCGCATTGCATTATGGTCAGGAAGCTTTTGAAGGCTTAAAAGCATATAGAGGTCAAGATGGCAAAATCAGACTCTTCAGATGGCAAGAAAATGTTAAAAGAATGCTAAGTTCAGCACAGGGAATATTAATGGCTGAAGTTCCTACCAACATTTTCAAAGAAGCAATAATTAAAGTTATAAAATTAAATGAAAAATTTGTACCTCCTTATGGTTCAGGTGCAGCACTTTATTTAAGACCACTATTATGCGGCTCAGGACCACAGGTTGGTATAAGACCTGCCGAAGAATATTTATTTGTAGTTTTTGCAACTCCGGTTGGACCTTATTTCAAACAAGGTTTTAAACCAGTGGATTTTCTAGTTACTAGAGAATTTGACAGAGCCGCTCCGCTTGGAACTGGGAATATTAAAGTTGGCGGAAATTATGCTTCAGGATTACGAGCCATGAAAAAAGCTCATGCACAAGGTTTTGCTAATGTATTATTTCTTGATGCAAAAGAAAAAAAATATCTCGACGAATGTGGACCTGCTAATTTCTTTGCTATTAAAGGCAATAAATATATTACTCCTGCATCGGTTTCTATTTTGCCTTCAATTACAAACAAAAGTCTCGAACAACTTGCAAAACATTTAGGTATGGAAGTTGAAAGACGTCCAATTGCTATTGACGAACTCGAAACATTTGACGAAGTTGGAGCATGTGGAACTGCTGCTGTTATTAGCCCTATAAAAAATATAGTTGACGATAGTACCGGTAAAATTTACGAATTCTGTAAAGATGGAAATCCCGGAACTATTTCTACAAAACTTTACAAAATGCTTACCGGAATTCAAACTGGTGACGTTGATGACATTTTTGGTTGGACAGAATTTGTTGAATAAAATTAGTTATATAAATTATTAAAAAGGTTATTTTAGATATTGAAAATAACCTTTTTTATTTTTGAAAAAATTACTGAAAAATATAATATATAATTTATTTTAAATAAAAATGCCATTAACAGTAGAATTAAAAAATTTCGATTACGGTGGAAAAACAGACAAAGGCTTGATTAGAACTAATAATGAAGATTTCTTTGGATATTTTGACACAATAAACGGACATGTTTTTGTTGTTTGTGATGGCATGGGTGGGCATAATGCAGGTGAAGTGGCAGCTTCAATGGCTGTTGCAAGCATAAAACATTTTTTTTTAACTTACCTTAATAAGGATATTAAAAAAGGATTAAAGGAAGCGATAGAATTTGCTAACAACAAAATAATCGAAAAAGCTGCCGAAAATAGTTCATTAAACAAAATGGGAACAACAATTTGTATAGTTATAATTGTAGGTTCAAAAATTTATTATGCACATTTAGGTGACAGTCGAATTTATATAATGAGAAGAGGAATACTCGAACAATTAACAAGCGACCATTCGTATATTCAAAATCTTATAAATAAGGGTGAATTATCAGAGGAACAAGCAAAAAATCACCCCAGAAGAAATGAAATTACAAAAGCACTGGGTTTATCAGCAAAAACAAATCCTACTATTTGCAGGAAACCAATAATTGCAAACCCAACCGACATATTATTAATTTGTTCTGATGGATTAAATGCTATGCTCGACAACGAACAAATAAAAGAAATTTTAAAAGAAGAAAACAATTCTTCTCAAAATATAGCAAATGAACTAATTGAAACAGCAAATAAAAATGGTGGCGTCGATAATGTTACTGTACAGATAATTAAATTTCATAGTTTTGCTTTAAAAAATGAATCTGCAAAAGATGACAAACTTGAAATAGTAACAAAATCAAAAAAACTAAATAATTATTTCAAAAATAGCATACTAACAATCTTTGTGATTTTGCTTGTAATTTTTGGTAATTATTATTTTAATAAAATTATTAAAGAAAAATACTCAAAAATTGCAAAAAATTTAAAACATGAATCAAATAGTGTATCTGTAATTATAAATATTGAAAATAAAAACTTAGTTTCAAAAGATTTTAATAATTTTGACAGCAATATCAAATTTATTCGTTTAGCTATCAAAGATAAACATAAAATTGAGATTTATGACGAATATGCTCTGCTCGAAAAAAAATATGGAGTAAGCATCAATAATATTAAAACGGCAAATAATATAAATTATAACTATTTTATTATTGGAAAAGAAATAATAATACCTTTAGAGAAAATTGATTGACAGAAGAATACATAATTACAGAGTAATCGAATTGATAAGCGAAGGTGGTATGGGAACAGTTTACAAAGCTGTACACATGCTACTTGGAAGAGTTGTAGCAATTAAAGTATTGAATCCGCTTTTGATTAACAAAAAAGACATTAAAGAAAGATTTAAAAGTGAAGCTGTTAATCTTTCAAAATTAGACCATTCAAATATTATAAAAATTTTTGATTATATTGAAAATCAAGATGGAGTATTTATAACTCTCGAATACATTGAAGGAAAAACATTTGATGAATATATAAAAGAAATATCCGGACCGATACCTGAAAACAGAGCAATTAAAATTTTTATCCAAATTCTTGATGCTGTAGGGTATATGCACAGTAAAAACATTATTCACAGAGATATTAAACCCGGAAATTTTATCCTTAATGAAAACGATTTTGTGAAAATTATTGACTTTGGGATAGCTAAAACTTTAGGAGACGAAAATTATAAAATTACAAAAGACGGAACAAAAGTTGGCACAACTATGTATATGAGTCCTCAACAAATTAGAGGGCAGATACTTGACCGTAGAACTGATATTTATTCTCTTGGTGCAACTTTTTTTGAAATTCTTACAGGATTACCACCTTATGACGCAAACAGTTCTGAATATGATATATCTTACAATATTATTAACGAGCCATTTCCAAATCCAAAAGATTATTATATTGGTATTTCTTCTAAAATGCAAGATGTTATTCTTAAAGCAACAGCAAAACGTCCGCTTGACAGATACCAATCTTGTGAAGAATTTAAAAATGCAATTCTGAATATTTATGAATCGTTACCTCAAACCAAAAAACTCAATACACAAATAATTGAAAAAGAAGAAATTGTTCAACCTACAATTTTAAATAAAACATTTTGGCAGAATCTGATTATTTTTCTGGTAATATCAGCAATTGTAATTTTTACCGGAGTTGTTTTATTTTCGTATCAAAAAGAAAATGTAAGACAAGTAATTGCAAATTCAACATTTCTATATTCAGGCGATAGCATTACTGCCGAGAAACTTGAAATTCTGGATTTTGGTGAAACTATAAAACTTTTATCCACCGATAATTCCGAATGGCTAAAAGTAGAAAGCTTACGAGGTAAAAAAGGTTGGGTACAGAATAATGATATTGCAAATACTAAGATTTTTGAACAGATAAATAATTTGTTTGGTGATAATTATGCTCAGGAAAATACTCCGGTCTTTTACAAAAAAAATTTGAGAATGTACTTTGTCGAAAATAAATTTTTCAGCAAAATAACCCCCGACTGGAAATTATATTTCGACCCAAAACCCGAACTGGAAATTAACTATATTTGCAAGGGCGATTTTAATGCTAATGAACTTGTTGACTTTGCTTGTGTTTTAAAAAACTCGGTTGATGAAAAAACTAAATTTCTAATATTTTTTGATGATGGTGAAGAAAATATTTTGATTGATTTTGACGAAGAAATTAAAATTAAACTTGTTAAAAAAGGTAGAGATGGTGGAAGTTGGTTTCTTGGAAACGAAGATTTAAATGATAAAGATATAACTAAAACATTTGAATATCTAACAACTGATGGCATATTACTATATAAAACCAAATCTGATGAAAATTTGATTTATATATACAGCTCAGAAGAAAAAATTCTAAACGTATATCAGCAAAATGATTGATTAAAGCATTTCAATAAAGCATTCTGCTTGTACAAGGTTTGCCAAGAATTCAATGGAACATAAAATTATGTAAAGGAAAACTTCCTTTAAATTAAAAAAAATGAAGACACAATTTTCGATATTTAATGGATATGAAAGTATAGATTTAAAAGAGCCATTCGACTATTGGTCAGATTTTTTGAATGAAATTCTTTCAAATTTTAAATTTCAAACAGAAGCACAAACAATTTATTTTCATTGTTGTGTAATTTTTGAGCAAGAGAATATTAAGCAAAATAATTTCGTTTCAGATTTCTTTCAGAAACTCCCTTTTTTTACTTTTGATAATAATAATAAAATTACTCATTTTTGGTGGCAAACACCTGAATTAAAGTCACTTTTGGTTGATGAAACAAAAAATTTAAATACTGATAAAATAGCACTTTCACTCTTAAATTCTACATTTGAAATACTTTCCATTCAGAATTCTGACGAAAACAATTTTTTAAAATTTGACAAATTGGAAGATTTTATCAAAATAGCAAAAAAAGAAATTATGGAAAACGGTATTTTCAATATTAGAGAACGATTTAAGATTAAACAACAAAAAGAGTTTAAAAACAAGTACTGGCTTTAATAAAAAAGAGCAATAACATGGAAAACAAACTAATATCTATTATCAATCTTTTTCGCAAACTTGGTTTTTTCTCTGATTATGAAGGCGATGCTTCCGAAATTGCCCAAAGATTAATTTCAGAATCTGAAACCTCGTATTATGGTAATGTCAAAAATTTAGAAAACGAACCGCTTTTTGAGCAAATTATCCTGAGTTTCGACAAAAGTATTTCGTGGTTTATTGAAGATACATGCGGTTACGATTTGTCGGAAGAATTTCGAGAAAATCTTTATTTTAACCCATTTACAAATCTTAGCAGAATTTCAAAAGGACTTTTTATTCCTCAAAATTTGGAAATAAAAAACTGCGGTTTTTGCGAAGGAAGAGATAAACGGATTTCAATAACTTTTCTGTTAGAAAATAACGAAATGAACTTAGTTTTTTGTGCTGATGGCTGGTCGTTAATTCTTAATTTTTTGGAAGAAATAAATCTTAGTATCGAAAAAACTAAGCATTCTTTTGAGTATATTATTGATGCTTACGGTGCTTGTTTTGTGTTTTTTCTAAATCAAGAGCAGAAAAAATTTCTAACCGAAGAATTAAAATGGAATTTTATTTCAAACACAAGTTATTGGTCAGATAAAGCCGTCTATTACAAAGAAATAAAAGAAACTGAAAAAGCAGAAGAATGTTTCAAAAGAGCAATTATCAAACAAGATAATATTAACTCTGTTGTTCAATATGCAATTTTTCTGAAAGAAAATTCGAGAATTTCGGAAGCAATAAGTATTTTTGAATTAGGAAAAAATATTTTAGATAAAAAAACAATTTCAATTGATAATCGTCAGTGGTGGTCAGATTTTATTGATTATCATGTTAATGAAATAGCCAAAAAATAAAAAATTGCATTTGATAAATGTCTGAAATTAAAACAATCAAAATAGGTAATCAAATTTGGATGTCTGAAAACCTTAATTTTCAGCATTTTCAAAATGGAGACGAAGTGCCGTTTTTTGAAAGTATAGTCGATTTTTTAAAGCAAGGACGACATCAAAAACCCGCTTGTTGTTTTTATCAAAATAATTCTGAAAAAGGAGTTTTGTATAATTCGTATGTAATAAGCGATTTACGTCAAATTGCACCCGACGGTTTCAGAGTGCCAACTGTAAAAAATTGGTTAGAATTAATTGATTTTGCGGGTGGCGAAAACATTGCATCACAAAATTTAAAATCAAATTCCGGTTGGACAAAACCCGACGAAAACTCGGTTAAACCCGAAATAATCGTTGAAGACGAAATTGGAAACGGAACTAATCTTTTCGGCTTCGATGCAAAACCAATGGGAGCATTACTGAAAACCGAGATGCTTGCCGATTTTTTCGGTTTCGGAAGCGATGCATATTTTTGGACTGCCGATACAACCATTTTTTATTCGGGTTATGCTCACAATGTTTTTATGTATTATTATTCAAGTAAAATTTTACTGCATACTTTACCAAGACGATTGGGTTTATCAATAAGATGTATTAAAAATTTATGAAAATGAAATTTACAGAAGGAAATCTTAATTTCGGCGAATTTGTTTTTCTTTTTTTTGACGAAAAACTCAACTTCATTGAAACTCAAAAACATATCGTAAAATCTTTTTTTGAATTTTCTGATGATTTTATAAAACCCTATGGCATTGAACTTTGTTTTGAATTGTTTTATGCAGAAAATCAACTGATTTCTACAAAAACAGATTATGAAGCATTTTTGTTAAAAAATCAAAATCAAGAAGTTGATTTTACACCGATTTGGAGCAAAAGCAAAGATCTTATTTTCGATAATATTGATTTTGAAACAATTATTAAATTTGTTCTCGAAAAAAATAACGAAAAAACTGAAAATAATTACTTGAAAGGACTTTCGCATTTATCGTTTCAGACAGGATTGTTTAAGTTGCCCGAAAAAAATCAATTAAAATATTTTTTACTCGAAAAAGAAAATCAAGTTAATAAAACTATTGATTATCAATGTTTTTCGGAGTATTGGTTTGAAGCACCACTTAAAAAATTATTTGTTTTTCCTCCAATCGAACTTAATTTCAGTCGCGAACCATACAGTAAAGCATGGTCTTTGCATATCAATTTGAATTGGGATATTTATTCCAAAAAAAATGAAATTGGATATAAAATATTATCGGGTAAAATTGAAAAATTAATTAATTTGGGTTGGGAAAAAACTTATTAAACCGATTTTCTAAAATATAAATAAACTTTGAATAAATGAAAAATCAAAAAATAGAAATAGAATGCAGCAAAGAAGGCATTATTATTAATGGTAATGAAATTGAATTTCCTATTCATTTAAACGATTTAATCAAACTCTTTGGAGAACCTTCAAGAAAAGAATTTGACTTGTTTTGGAGAGTGATTTGGGACGACCTTGGTATATATACAAGTTATCCAACTTGGGATTACATTGTGAATATCAATTTCCTATCGTCGCATAATCATAAATTAAAGCACACACCCGAAAAAATATTTGAAGGAACAATTTTTGTAATTGCAAAGGAAAAATTTATACAAAGTGTTTCATTTAAGAAAAATCAGGTTAAAAAACTTACTTTCAAAGGAGAAAACGAACCTTATGCAACTTCGATAGGAAAAAACTTTTCGGTTACCGAAAAAATTCCGAAAACCAAATACAAATTCAAACCTATAAAAGAAGAAAAAATTGAATTTGAAGATTTTGGTTTTAAAATATGTATAATTCAAGAACTTATGTTTAAAAAGAAACAGATAAAACCAAAATTTGATTTATACGAATTTGTAAAATGCTACGACAAACGAAAAATTGACTTAGAATTAGAAGGTTACGAACCAATTGAAGAAATTACTCAATATTTTAAAGATTTACAAATCTCTAAAAAACTTGCCAATGAAATAACTGAAATACAGCAACATGCCGACAATGAGATTTATCTGCAACTAATTTGTTTTCCAGAAGGTGATGAAGATTACTGGGATATAAAAACTGCAAACGATGCCCGACATTTTCCAAATCTGAAAAAAGTAGTTTTGTGCTATGCAAACAGCGATATTATCGAAGATTTAAAAAAACTTGGAATAGATGCAAAAAAAAATTAACATAAATTTTTGATAGCGTAAATTATTGTTGACTATTCATTAAAAAAACAAACAGTCATCCCAAAGGAAACTTTTTGATGTACGCTATGAAGTTATAAAAAGTAAATCTAAAAACAGAATGAAACTATTTTACAAAAAATTACTCAATTCGTTCGTAAAAAAGTCAATACTTTTGTATGGTATCAAATTTTTTACAAAATATAAATAACCACCTAAAATTAAAATTTAATCAACTTTTGTTTTAGATTTCTACAATAAAATGGATTATAAAAAGCAATATACTGAGATATTTGTAAAAAAATTAACAATTGCCGGTTGGACTTTAACCTATGGTAATTGGGAAGAAAATTATAATGCTGATATAGGGCAAGAAATGATTATCGAAGATGAATCTAATGTGTTAGTTGTTTCGTATCCTAATGTTTTTACGTCGAGCAATAATCCTGATAATCATATTTCAATACTGATTAACGATAAAATTAATAAAAAATATGCAGAATTTGGGTTTGATTTTAAAAACGAAACAGATTTAATAGAATCACTCGATATTTTAATTAAAAATCAAAACGAATTATCATTAAATAATTTTTGCAACCTAATTAAAAATTTACTTAACATTAAGCTACACTTAACATGGGAGCATCAGGGACAAATAATGGAAGAATTAAACCAGAATAACATTTATACTGAAAAATATATAATTCCACAATTTTAAAAATATGATAACATTCAAAGATTTAAATTTTAAAATTTGTGTAATCGGAGCACTTCACAATTTAGGATATTACAACGAAGAAGCAGAAAAAATTCAAAATGAAAATTCCGATTGGGACGAAGATTACAAACCTATTCCTGCAGTTTTGGAGTTTTATAAAAAATTAGACATTAATCCCGAATATCTGTTAAAAATAGAATCCTTATATCCTGATGGTGGTGATTTATGTTATGATTATTTGTTTAATGTTTGGGACGGAGAAGATAATCAATTTGATATTTCTTCAATAGAAGGTATTGAAAATCTAAAAAATCTTAAAATATATGCTCCCATAAGTATGATTTCTATTAAAGGTATTGACTATTCTCCATTATTGCATTGTGAAAAATTAGAAACTGTTTCTACCGACTTCATCAAAAAAAATCAAAAAAAAGAAAAAGTTCTTAAACAACTAGAAAATAGAGGAGTAAAAATTAAATAAAAATGAAAATATTTAATTTAATTCTTTTACAAAAATTATTTATTTTATCAAAAAAATTATGAAATTGCACGTAATTGTAAATCCAATAACAGGTGAAAATCTGCAAGTTGCAAAATTTGACTCTGAAAATGAATTAGATTGGTATCAAGCAAAAAAAAAAGTGTGAGGAATTTGGTGAAGGATGGAGACTTCCAACAATATCAGAATTAAAACTTATTTACAAAGAATTGCATCAAAAAGAAAATTTTCAACCGGCAGTTTATTTGAGTGGAACAGAATCCAGTTCAATGCGTGCTTGGATTTTTGATTTCGGCTATGGAACTGATGACCATAGCTATTACAAAGATAATAAAGCATACACGTTGCCAGTAAATATTAATACTTTTAAAAAATTGAAAACACAATTCTCTCTTTTTAAAGGATTTAGTGCTTCTGATTTAAAATCACCATTCGATTTTTGGAAAAATTTTATTGATGATGAGTTTGCGGATTTCAAAATTAATCAAAATACTGAAAATTTACATTTTCATTGTTGTATAATTCCTGAAAATGAAGATTTAAGCGAAAATGATTTTCTATTCCCCCGCTCTCGTCAGTATATCAGGAAGCTCATTCAAGTGTTCCGTAGGGACAAAGAAAAAAAAAAGATTGCATCTCGTCATCGTTTTGAAAAAACTTAACTACCGAATTTATTTGTCAGCAAAAAATATACATCTTTAAACTCTTTCATAAAATCCAAAAATTATAATAAATATTTACATTTGTGGTATGCTTTGTTCTTTCAAAATAATGACGAGACATAGTCACTTTAATTTGATTACCCACAAGTTATCCTACGGAAAACTTGCTGGAGTACAGGCATTATGTCAATTAAAAACGAAAATTATTTATTGAAAAATGTTTGGGAAATGGTAAAATATTATTTGCACATAGAATTTTAATTAATATTTTTACAGTCAATAAAATTGCAGTAAAGTTGTTTCTTGCAAATAATGCTGTAAGAAAAAATAAGATACAATGAAATATAAAAACATCCGCGAAGAAGAGCTTAAAAACAAGGTTGCTGTTGATTGGTTTAAACAGTTCGACACTACAGAAATAATCGGAAATATTGATTTTACTGTTTTCCCGAAACATGCAGGCATTTACGGCAAAACGCCATTACTTTGGGCAGAAGCCAAAACTGGTGATTATGATTTGATAGCAATGTTTGTTCAACTTATTTTAACAATAGGTAAAGCTCGAACTTTTGATAAAACTTTGCCTCCGGCTTTTTTGGGCGTGTTCGATTTCAAAAAAATTGCTTTTGTTCGTTATATCAGTGTTCAGGATATTTTCTATATGAACGATTTCAACTGGAATGTAACACCAAGCAATCACGATACTAAAGAATTTAAACTGATTAAAGACCGCATTGAAAAAACGCTTAACCAAAACTCTTATGTTTTCGACTACTTAAAAGACGAAAAAGAAATCCGACATTTCATTGCAAACAATATTGCCAATGCAACCGAACTAAGCAGAATAAAAATTGATAAAAATAATTTTGTATCTCTATATTTGCGTTGGCTCGATATAATAAAACCAATTATTGACGTAAACTGGGACGACATAAAAAAAGTAAACCTTCTGGACAGCGATTTCTATCTGGCAGATTTGTTTGTTGATGATAAAGATACATTTAGAATCGACGATGATACAAGTATTACGCACAACCTGTTTGTATTTTTTGAGAGAGAAGCTTATAGGATTCCACGTGAATTTTTAAATTCTATGTTTGATGCAAGAATTAATCTAAAAGACAAAGAAGTTTATAAAAATTTTTGGAAACGCTACAAACGCCCGCCATTATCAGAATTTCATGATTACATTATAGAACGTAGAGATTTGCTTGTTCCTCAAGATATAAGAGAACGAAAAGGAGCTTTTTTTACACCTCGACAATGGGTTGACCTTTCGCAGAAATATCTTGCCGATTGTTTGGGCGAAAACTGGCAAGACGAATATTACATTTGGGACTGTGCCGCAGGAACAGGCAATTTACTTGCAGGACTAACTAATAAATTTAATATTTTTGCAAGTACTCTCGACCAGGCAGATGTAAACGTAATGCACGAACGAATTGAACACGGAGCAATTCTGCTGAAAAATAATGTATTTCAGTTCGATTTTCTGAATGATGATTTTTCAAAACTTCCTATTCCTTTACATGATATTATCAACAATCCCGAAAAACGGAAAAAGTTGGTTGTTTATATTAATCCGCCGTATGCGGAAGCCGGTACAGGATTGGGAAAGCAGCACAAAGAAGGAGTTGCTTTAAATCATAAGACATCCGAAAAATACAAACAAGAATTAGGTAAAGCTACAAATGAAATATTTGCACAATTCTTAACTAATATTTCTGAGGAAAAACAAATACATTAAATCAAGTAGTTAAGTATCGTTTATCTTGTTTCTTTGTTTGATAATTTAATATATTTGTTTGAATT
>Ga0316608_1000621_pt1 | contig 15934 bp, 11 predicted proteins | sample MIS2016152B_MG_FD_207673 | JGI IMG/M metagenome (GOLD analysis project Ga0316608, IMG submission 207673) | Microbial mat bacterial communities from Middle Island sinkhole, Lake Huron, Michigan, United States - MIS.2016.152B | ecosystem: Environmental > Aquatic > Freshwater > Lake > Sediment...
AATATTTATTGCGGTCAGGGCAATTATATTAGTGCTTTACAAGCATATATGGATGGATTAGAAATTTCAGAACAAATACAAGATACGGTAAATATTGCTTCTTCGTATTACAATATTTCTACTATTCACAGTTTTCAAAAAAATTATTCCGAAGCCGAAAAATATGTAAATAAAGCACTTGAGGTTTATAAAAAAATTGAAAACATTAATGTTGGAGCTTGTTATTTATCATTGGGAAATATTTATTCCTATCAATTATTATTTGAAAAATCATTCATAGAATATAAAAAAGCAGTAGATTTTGCAAAGAAAATAAATGATAAAAAAGGATTAGGACTAGCTTTATTAAATATCGGTAAGACTTTTATACAAACAAACCAAATTGATAGTTCTTTTAATTATTTGAACGAAAGTTTGCCAATATTTACTGAATTAGATACTAAAAATGAATTGGCTCAGAATTATGTGGCACTTTCCCAATGCTGGAATATAAAAAATAACCTTTCAAATGCAGTTTCATTTGGAGTAAAAGGTTATGATTTAGCAAGAAAAACAAACGTCTTAGAAACAGTTAAAGATGCTTCTGAAATCCTAAGTCAAATATACTCAAAAACAGGAAACTACCAAAAAGCCTACGAATTTCAAATAATTTTCAAACAAATCTCCGACAGTTTGCAAAACAATGAAAACACAAAGAAAATGGTTTCACTTGAAATGCAATATGAATTTGATAAACAACAAAAAGAACAAGAACTTGAACAGGCAAAAAAAGATGCGGAACAACAAACTAAATTGCAGAAACAAAAAATGTTCACAGTTTTGTTTATCATTGGTTTTGGTTTGATGATTATTCTTGCTTTTGTAATTTTAAGAAGTTATAAACGTAAACAAAAAGATTATCTGATTATTTCTACACAAAAATCAGAAATTGAGGAAAAAAATACAGTTTTGGAACAACAGAAAGAAGAAATCACCGCACAAAACGAGCAATTGCACCAAAAACAGGAAGAAATACAAAGTCAAAACGAAGACCTAAAACAAAAAAATGAAGAAATTTCAACCCAAAAAGAAGAATTACAAAAACAAGCAAAAAATATTCATGACAGCATACATTATGCAAGTAATATTCAACGTGCTATATTACCTTCAACCGAAATTATCGAACAAAATTTCAATAATTATTTTGTTTTGTTTCGACCAAGTCATGTTGTAAGCGGAGACTTTTACTGGTTCAAACAAATCAAAAATTTCGTATTTATTGTTGCAGCCGATTGTACCGGACATGGTGTTCCGGGTGCATTTATGAGCATGCTTGGCGTTTCGCTTTTAAACGAAATTGTGAATAAACGAGATGTAAATCCGCCAAATCAGATTTTAAATGATTTGAGAAAAAGAATTAAAAAATCATTACATCAAACCGGACATCAAGGAGAACAACAAGACGGAATGGACATTGCATTTTGTATAATTGATATGGAAACCAAATTAATGCAATTTTCAGGAGCATACAATCCAATGTATTTAATTCACAATAATGAACTTATTGAATTTAAAGCTGATAGAATGCCAATTGGAGTTCACCCAAAAGATAAAAATGATTTTACTGCTAATGAAATTCAATTACAAAGTAACGATACATTTTACATTTTTTCAGATGGTTACGTTTCACAATTTGGCGGTGAAAAAGATGAAAAGTTCAAATCAAAAAGATTTCAGGAAATATTATTAAAAATAAATAATGAACCATTAAAAATTCAACACGACATACTGGAACAGACAATAGACAACTGGCGTGGAAAAACCTCACAAACAGATGATATTTTGGTTATTGGAGTTAATATTAACTAGAAATAAATGAAAAAATTTGCTTTAATTGAACAACATTTTTAAGATAAATATATTTTGATATGAAAATTTAAAACTTATTTTAACATATAAACAAAAGATTAATTGATTTTTATGTGGTAGTAAAGTTAAATTGAAATATTTTTCGAGATAAAAACATTTTTACAGACCTGAAACAATTATTTATCAAATCCAGTAATATTTTAAAATTGTTTTTTACATATCAAAATCAATACCTCATTACATTTTTTCACATGAATAGTTATCAATAAACTACATTTTTTTTTATACTACAAACTAAATTTCAAACACTTAAAAAATAACAAATTATTTCAAACCATTTTTAAATAAAAATTGATACAAAATGCTAAACAAAAAATATGCAACTAATTTAATAAAAACGTATCTTTGTATTGAAAAAAAAATTTAAACCATAAATAATTATGAAAAAAAAAATATTTTATGTCGTAGTCTTAATTCTTTGTTTTAATTTTACTTTTGGACAAAATGGTGTTGGTAATGATTTTCTTTTTCAGGAAACCAACGGTGGTCTAAAGGTTCCAAATCTTCCCGTAAAAAAAGGTGTAACACAAGGTAGTTATTATCTTGTAGATGAATGGAGAAATGGAAATATTACACTAACTACAGACCAGATAATTGAAAATTATCCTATTAAAGTAAATATTAAAGATAAAAATATTGAAATTAAAACAGATGACGATATTAAATTACTTGAATTAAGCAGCGTTTCGAGTGTTGAATGGAGCAATAACGGAAATACCGAAACTTTTATCAACGCAGCTACATCATTAAATAATACTGACTTAGGATTTGCTCAAATTTTTTATGACGGAAATGTAAAGTTGTTTTCAAAACCAACTTTAGTACTTTTACCTGCAAATTACAATGCCGCTCTTGCATCCGGAACTAACAACGATAAATATACAATTGAACAAAAATTGTTTATTTTTAAAAATGAAAATCTTATTAGTGTTAGAAATTCTAAAAGCTCAATAATTAAAGCGTTAAGTGATAAAGAAACAGAAATTAAATCATATATTAAAGAAAATAATATTAATTGTAAAGAAACAGTCGATTTAGTAAAAGTTATAAAATATTATAATGAATTAATTTGATATAATTAAAACTTTGATTTTAAAAGTGTTGCGTTTTTAATGTAACACTTTTTTTTTCATAAGTTTTCAGATTTAAAAAAAATTATTATATTGCGTAATATAATTTATTGCAAATGTTTCGTTGGTTAAAATAGAAATTATCGTAAAAAAACTGAAATAAATTTTTGAACTAAAAATTAAATATTATAGATGTGGAAATAAAAGAAATAACCATTAAACTTAACGAATTTACTCGAGAAGAATATAATTCTTCAGAATTCAATCAACTTATTGAAGAATCTATTAAAGGGCTGGATAATGCTTATGCTCCATATTCTCAGTTTAGTGTTTCGGCATCAGTACTTTTAGAAAATGGCGAAATTGTTACAGGAACAAATCAGGAAAATGCAGCATATCCATCAGGACTTTGTGCTGAGAGAGTTGCAATGTTTTTTGCAAATTCAAAATTCCCACAAATTCCTGTTAAAGCTATCGCTGTTTCGGCTCGGTACAAAAATCAACTTTTAAAAGAAGTTGTTCCACCTTGTGGTGCTTGTCGTCAGGTACTTATGGAAACAGAAGTGCGGTTTAAAAAACCAATTACTGTTATTTTAGTAGGTTCGGAAAAAATTTTAATTTCTCCAAACGTAAAACAGTTACTTCCTTTAAATTTTGATGATAACTTTTTAAAATAATTTTTTATGTATTTAATTGTTAATGCTATTATCATAAATGAAAACGAAATATTTTCTGGAGGATTAACAATAAAAGAAGGGAAAATTGACAGAATTTTCAGAGAAAATAAAATTCCTGAAAATTCTGAAAATTATAGGATTATTGATTTAAATGGAAAAATTTTAATTCCCGGAATTATAGACGACCAAGTTCATTTTCGTCAACCCGGATTTGAATATAAAGCTGATATTGAAACAGAATCAATTGCAGCAGTTGCAGGTGGAATAACTTCCTTCATGGAAATGCCAAATACTAAACCACAGACTACTAATAATTTACTTTTAGAACAAAAATTTGAAATTGCCGAAAAAACTTCGTTAGCAAATTATTCATTTTACATAGGTGCAACTAATGAAAATATTGAAGAATTATTAAATATTGATACATCTAAAGTATGTGGAATAAAGATATTTATGGGTTCGTCAACTGGAAATATGCTTGTTGATAACAAGGAAACTTTAGAGAATATTTTCAAAAATTCAAAAGCTTTAATCGCAACTCATTGCGAAGATGAAGAAACAATAAAAAAAAACATCGAATATTATAAAAATTTATACGGAAATAATATTCCTATTTGGCATCATAAGGATATCAGAAGTGATGAAGCATGTTACAAATCGTCTTCATTAGCTGTAGAATTAGCACACAAATACAATTCGAGACTTCACGTTTTGCATTTATCTTCAGCCAAAGAAATGAAACTTTTCAACAATAACATACCTTCTAAACTTAAAAAAATTACAGCAGAAGTCTGTGTACATCATCTTTTTTTTAATTCTGACGATTATCAAAAACTCGGAACAAAAATCAAATGGAATCCTTCAATCAAAACTCAAAACGACCAGCAAAAACTTCTCGAAGCCGTGCTTGAAAATAAAATTGATGTAATTGCAACCGACCATGCACCGCATTTACTCGAAGAAAAAGAAAACGATTATTTCAATTCTCCATCAGGTGGTCCACTTGTACAACATTCATTAAATGTGATGATTGAATTATATCATCAAAATAAAATCAGTCTTCAGAAAATTGTCGAAAAAATGTGCCACACACCTGCCGATATTTTTAAAATCGACAAGCGAGGTTATATCAAAGAAGGTTATTGGGCTGATTTAGCAGTTGTTGATATAAATACCGAATATTTAGTATCCAAAGAAAATATTTTATATAAATGTAAATGGTCGCCGTTCGAAAATATGAAATTCAAATCAAAAGTTACACACACCTTTGTAAACGGAAATCTGGTTTACGAAAATAATAAAGTTTTTTTAGAAAATAAAGGAAAAAGATTATTGTTTAACAATTAATATTTTGATTATGAAAATAAAACAAATTTTATTTGCAGTATTATTATTAGCGTTATTTGGTTGTAAAGCAAAAGAACCAGAAGCCGAACAACAAATAGTTCATCCAAATACGACCACGTTCTATAAAACCGAAGTTGGTACTGATGCAATTCAGGTTGCCGAAAGTATTATTTATGATGTTGTTATACAGAATTCTTCAGCCGAAGGAACAGAATGGAACGATGGTTCGTACTATACAAGCGTTACTAACGTTGATGTTGAAGCTATTGCAAATATTTTATTTCAAGCTGTTTACGAACAAAGATTAGTTCCTTACGGAATATTAACCGGTGAACCAATGACAATTGAAGAAGTTAAAAAAATGGACTTGGAATTTAAACGAAACAGAATTGCAAAAATGGAATTTACCGAAAAATGGCTAATGAATGAAAATACATTGGAAATGAGCAAATTAATTTCTGAAATTGCATTAGGTTACGAATCTGTAACCGATTCGGGTGAAGTAACAGGTTATAAACCATGCTTTAAAGTTTATTTAACTGATAAAGAAAAAAATAAAACAAAATAGAAATTATTTTTGTTGGTAAATGTTATATTTTTACATAAGTTTAATATTATACTAAATTGTGAATATAATTTGGATTTTATTTTTAAACACTAAGGCACTAAGACACTAAATTAAAATACTTTGTGTGACTTTGTGTTCAATTCTAAATTATTTAGACATATTAGTATAGATTTAACTTCAAAAATATTTCTTCACTTTACTAAGATGTTGTTTAAAATTTATATATGATGTTAATTATTAAATTTTTAACTCTAAATTGTCATTTTATGAACTTTTTCACTAATTTAGAAGTTAATCTCATTGATGTAATTTTGAAAGTTGAAGATTTAAAATAAGTATATCTGGAAAAAGAATATGATTTTAGATTTACTTTGTTTAAAATATGTGCGTTCGTCTAGGAGATTTACCTACGGTGAAAAAAGTTCTTGAAATGACATTTGGGTGGAATTTTTATAGAAAAAAAAACTTATATAACATTATAAAAAATAGAATATTTTTTTTTAATAAAAAATTTTAAACAACCTCTTATAACAAAATTTATAATAAAGTATATTTATATTCGTTAAAATACTAATTTAAGTTTCTATAATTCAAAACTCAAAATGTTCCAAAAAAATACAGGAAGGTCTGTTAAATTGTTATTTGTTTTTGCAATTTTATTTTCACAAATATCATGTTTATATAACCACGATATAACTAATAATCAGTTAAATACACCTCCATTTTCGACTTTATCAATTGATTTTAGCAATTTTAATTACGATTCTACTTCACTAAATTTAAATAATTTACCAAATTGGCAAAATGCTGTTTTAAGTGTAAATGATTGGAAATTATTTATAAATCAAACTATTACTATTCCTTCTGAAGTTTATGCTGAAGCTGAAAATCAGATTCCTTGTTTTGAAGCTGGTTCGTGGTTATGGTCTTATAATACAGTAGTTGACCAAATTAACTATTCTGTAAATTTGTATGGAACCGTAGAAAACTTAAATATTACATGGGATTTGTATATTTCAAAAGAAGGTTATTATTCTGATTTTTTATGGCTTACAGGTTATCAGAGTATTGATGGCACTGCAGGACAGTGGATTTTGAATAAAAGTTATGAAGAAAATTATAACTTTTTAAAAATCGATTGGACTTTTGAAAATAATGATAGTTCTAAAACCGTGAAATACACAAATATAATTTCTGATAATGAGAATTTTGGCTCAACAATTTTTTTTGATAGTGAAACGGGTTTAGAAATGGATAATTATCTCGAAATCTTCGAAGCTTCAACACAAGATATTACAAAAATTTACTGGAATAAAACATATAAATCAGGAAAAATATTGATACCACATAACAATATTTGGTTTTGCTGGGATGAAAACTATGAAGACTATGTATGTTTGTAATTAAAATATAATCAAAAACTTACAATTATTATTCAATTATAATTTTTCTATACAATTTACATTCTTCACAGTCAATTTTGCAAAAATAAATTCCACTTTTCAGCAATAAATTATCTGTAAAATTTATATCTGTAATACTATTTTGATAAACAGATATTCCGTTTATATTGAAAATTTCAATAATTCCTTTATCATAAAAATTTTCTAATGAGATATTTATAAGCCCATTTGATGGATTAGGATAAATATTAAAGTTATTTGATTTTTCGGATTGAATTTCATTTGTAATAATTATGTTTTTTGAAATATAATCACTTCCACAACTATTTGAAACATCTAAAGTTGCAGTATAAATTCTGGAGGAAGTATATTCGTGTACCGGATTTTTTTCTATACTTAAAGTTCCATCATCAAAATCCCACATATAATTTTCGCCGTTAAAAGAATTATTGGTAAAAGTTACGATTGAATTATCAGTTTCAAAATTAAATTCGGCATAAGGCACACCTGCGAATATAAAATTTGTTTTAAAGTTGCTATTAAATCCGTAGCTATTAGAAGAATAAAGACTTACCGAGTATCCGCCATTCTGTTTAAAAACAACTACCGGATTTTGAGAGTGTTTATTGGTACCGTTTATAAATTCAAAAGTATTAGGTTGTATATCCCATTTCCAATATGTTGGATAATAAGATGTTAAATCGTAAAGATTTACACTTTCATTTAAACAAGGTCTGAAATTATTTACAGTAAAATTGGTAATTGGTTCAAAATTTTCGTATTTGTACAATTTTGTTTTCCAGATACCTCTTCCATAAGTTGCTGCAATAATTTCATTTGTAGTGTAATCAATTTTCAAATCTGAAATTGGTGAATGAGGAAGATTTTGGTTAAAACACATCCATTCAGTTATTTCGTCGTCAATGTAAAATACTCCGGTGTCTGTACCTACATATATTCCATTATTTGTACCAACTTGATTTACAATACAATTAATTTTAAGATTGGGCAGGTTTTTTGAAATATTTTCCCAAGTTTCACCTCCATCTATACTTTTATAAACCTTCTGATTATTAATATAATCTGATACTGAAACCCAAATTAATTCTGGTTTTGAATAATTAACTGCAAAATGGAAATATTTAGATATTGAATTAAGTGAATTTGGTTGACGTATTAATTGCAGATTTTCAGTTATATTAAGCCAAGTTCGTCCTTCGTCATTACTTTTCCAAATTTCGTCAGCAGTAATTGCATAAATAATATTCTCTGAATTATAACAAGTTACAATTTCAGATATTTGATTAACCCAGGGAGGATTTTCGCAAACTGTATTCCATGTATAACCTTTATTTTCTGATTTGTAGAATTTTTCGTTTGCAGTATAAATTACATTAGAGTTACTTTTATGCAAAGCTATTGGGGCAACTCCCTGAAATTCAGAATTTGGAGTTATATTTTCATAGTTCAAACCTTGATTTTCACTTTTCAGTATTTCACCATTTAATGTTGAAGAATAAACAATATTACAGTTTGAGTAATCTATTAGATTAAAGGCTATTTCGCCAAGTGGAAGTACTAACTGTGATTCGTTTTTCAAAAGTAGTGTTTTATTCGTTTTGGTTGTTGTAAGTAGTATTTCTTCTCCTATTGTGGATATATCTAAATTACTTGATTGTAAGATATTTAAATCTTTTGACTTATTTTCCCATGTTACACCGAAATTATCAGACTGAAAAATTCCACCTGAATTACCTAAGTAAAGTTCATCTTTTGAATTTTGTTTTAAAACATGTTGTCCGGCAAAAATTATATCTTCATTTTGTAAATAACAATTCTTTAATAAATTGAAAGTATAACCTCCATCTGTCGATTTCCATAAATGTGTACCTCCAACTATAATATTATCAGCATCTTGATTAGAAACTACTATTGCAATTTCTTCATTTGCATTTCCTTCAATATTATCTCCTTGTGCTGAATTACTTAGTAAATTTTTTGTTTTTCCACTTATTATCTCTTCCCAAATATTTCCATTATCAATTGATTTATAAAGTGATAACATGTTTTTGCTTGTCTTGTCTGTACACAAAGCATAAATAACATTAGTATTTGCTTTTGTAAATGCAAGTTCAATTCGTGAAATATTTTCGGAAGGAAAATTTAATGGTTCGGATAATTCAAATGTGTTGGCACAATTTGTTGATTTGTAGATACGAGCACCTCCATCTGTGTTAAATGATGTTGCATAAACATCATTACTGTTACTGTAACTTATTTCCAGACATTTAATTTCAACATTTGGGAGTACAGTTTGCCATGAATCTCCTGCATTATTTGATTTTATAATTCCGTAATTTGTTCCTGCTATTAAAACGTCAGGGTTATTAGGATTAATTACCAGACAATTAATATTTTTAAATTCATTTAATTTGTAAATTAAGCCGGTTTCGTTCCAACTAATTCCTCCATCAGTTGATTTATAAATACCCGTGCTGTAAAGTTCGTTATAATTTTTATCTCCGGTCGCAATATAAATTGTTTGTGGATTTTGAGGGTTTACAACTATTTTACTGATTGAAATTGAAGGCAGAAAATCTGTTAAAGGTATCCATGATTGTGCATTGTTTATTGATTTCCAAACTCCTCCGCCATGTGTTCCAATATATGTGATATCTTCATTAATTAAATCAAATTCAATACATTCAACGCTTCCAATACCCTGTTTTATATTATTTATTATTCCTAAAGGTACATCAGTTGGTCCAATTATTTGCCAGTCAGGTAAATTAAAATATTTTTGAACAAATTTTTCCTGTGATTTAATTTGGAAAAATAGCAGTAGTAAGAATATTGTTGGAATCAATTTTTTTTTCATTCTATTGATTTGTCAGCAATTTTTAAAAACTCTAAAAACAAAGTTAAATAATTATTTTGGTTTTATCAATATTCAATGTAAGAAAATTCTGTTTAAATGTATTATTCTGCAAAATTATTTCAATCTTAATTTCCATTTGTAAAATCAATTTTTATTAAATCTGATGTGTGTGTTTTTAAACGATTTTTCTCATAATCAAGTATCAAAAAACCTAACTGCTCAAAAAATGGTAATGCAGTTTGTCTGTATTCATAAGTACCATCGTTAATAATTTCATTTTCGTTTGTGTAAATTACAGCAGACAGGAAAAACTCAATATTAGCTTCGTAATCAACAATATAGGCAACATCAGTCATAAATCCGAATGACATTCCTACCTTATCAAAAATACGAATATTTTCCGGAACTTTTTCTGTAGAGTTACCTAATAAAAAATATTTAACATAACTATCGTAATATTTTGAATATGGTACATAGTACGGATTTTTTGATTCACGAGGATACATTCCCATATATTTGCGTATTAGATTTAAATCTTCTGGTGTTAAATTAAATTTTTCGTTATCGGCAAATATTTCAGGAAAATAAATTGTTTCAACTATTTTGTGTAAATCCTGTAAAGATATATAATTCATTGTATTAAAGTCTTTTGGTTTATACACAATTTGCTTTGTTTCTTCGTCATAAACTCCTTTTCCAATTTCAGCCAATTTATGTTGACAAAGTATATTTGTATCGCATTTAATAGATGGCTGTGTATAAATCAGTTCATCTAAATTGTTATAAAAATTTATGACTGGCGTAATTTTATTTTCTGTTGCTGAACAAGCTGCAAATCTTTTAATTACTCTTGCACTTGAGTAGCCTAATTCCCATAGTCTTTTATTACAATATTCTTGCCCAAGAAAATCGTACATTCGGTTGAATGCATCATTATTGCTTAAAATCAATGCTTTTTTTATTAAATGAGCAAAAGTTATATTATCATTTTCTGAAGTTGTATCGGTATAAAATGCGTTTTGACAAGTTGTTTTTTCAAATGTAACTTTTGTATATTTGTCTATTTCTTCAATTTGATTTAACTTTTCTAGTGTCATAGCAATTACCGGAAGTTTAATCATACTTGCTGTATAGTAATATTCTAAATCATTTAATCGGTACGAATATTCGGTTAAATGTGGAAATCCGATAGAGTCTCTATCAATTTGAGTGTAAATAATCTGAACTCTGTATTTTTCTGAATTATCGATAATTTCCGAAAAATATTCAGGTCTGGTGAGCATTAAATTTTTAATAAAGTTTTCAGAATCAATATTTTGGGATTTTAAAATACTATATTGAAAAAGATTTATCAAAATTATCAAAAAAATAATTTTCATAATGAGATATTTAAAATTTTTATAATACTTTTTTATGACTATCTCTTATTTTATTGTCGAAATGAGTAAGAAAAACAGAGCTTTGACAATTAACTTTGTTGCGAAATATATAAATAAAAATTAATTAAAAAAAGTGTTTTCAAAGATGCTTAGGAAAGAAAATTAAATAACCTTGTAATTGAAAAAATAAATATTGAGACAATTTGAAAATTGGATAATTTGAAAATATTTAATTCATAATCAATAATTTACAAAATTTTAAAAATGCAAATATATTTATCATACAAATTAAGGTTTTAAAATTAATACTCTTAACCGTCATGCTAAAAGCATTTTGTGGATTTGAAAAGAGCAAGTTTTAATTTTAAATATGAAAAACAAAAAGCATATTTTTTTTCAGATTTACAGTTTTGAATTCTTCTCAAATTCCCATAAGTTCGTTTTATGATGATATCCTACTTTAGAATAAGTTTTCAAAAGTAAATTAAATTTCACAAAACACAATAAAATTTAAACAAATAATTTGGAATAAAGACAAGAAATTGTCCGTTAAATGTTAGAATTTAAAATTCAATGTCGTTTAGTTAAGGTTTTCCAAGCTGTCATCCCTTGGGAACTCTTTGATGTAAGCAGTTAAGTTATAAAAAAGTAAATCTAAAATGCAAAAGTATTGTACAATAAATTAACATTTTACAAAATCAGAATATGCATGAAAGAGATTTCAAGAAATGACAGTTTGTTTCTTTTTTCTTAACTAAACGACATTGATTTAAAATTAGTAAAATATATATTATGAAAACTATTAACTGTTTGATTTTATTTGTATTAATATTTTTTTTAAGCAATTGTAAAAATGAAGCTAAAAAAATTCAAATTTTAGCAGAAAAAATTGATACAATACGAACTGTAAGTTTTTATAATAAAGATGTTAAAGTTACCGAATTTAAAGCGAAAAAATTTGGAATAAATCTCGAAAAATCAGGCGAATATAATGATTTACTGAAACAAATAAAATCTGATAAAATATCTCTGAAAAATTTGTATCAGAATTCAGAAAACAAACAGAACATTATTGATAGCGTAAGTAATTATTTGTTAGAAACTTTATTGAATAAAATTCTACCTTTCTGGTATAATATGCCATGGAGTATGTCAGGTTATTCTGCAATTCCACAAGTTGGTGAAGTAGGTTGTAGTTATCTGGTTGCAAATACTTTACTGCAACTTGGATTTAATATCAACAGATTTGAAGTTGGACAAGCGGCTTCGTGGGATATTTGCAAAGCTTTTCAATTAGAAGATTCTGTTATAGTACTTAAAAATATAACACAAAAAGAAGTTGTAAGTTATGTGAAACAAAATCTGAAAGAAGGTTTCTATACTCTTGGACTTGATTGCCATGCAGGATATTTGCTATATTATCACAACGAAGTTTTTATGGTTCACTCAAGTTGGTATTATCCGGGAGTTGTGGTAATTGAGTTTGCCGATTTCGCTCCTGCAATGCAATCGGGCATAACAGTTATTGGCGAAATCACAACAAATGAAAAGCTGATAATTAAATGGTTAAATGATGAATTTGTTGAAGTTAGGAATTTCAGAACTCCTGAATTATAGTAGGTAATCATGTTGCGATTTTATAAAATAATTTCAAATCTGTACAGGGAAAAATAGTTTCAGTTTCATTTAACGGATCTTACCCTGAAATCCGCAAAAAGTTAATAACTATGTTTTATATTTGACATTTTATATCGAATGCATCAAAAAATATTTTTTGTGTTTTTGTAATCTCGCTTAAAAATGGTTTCTGGTTTTTAATAGTTGTTATTTTAATTTTTTTTAATTCAGCAAATATTTCTTTTACTGTAAATTTCTTAATTAACTTCTTATTCTGCATTGTTTTAACTATCAAACTATATAGTATAAGCGATAAAAAATTTATAAACAATCGAGCTTCTGTATTTGTCTGATTATGTGTTTTTAATCTATTTTCATCAAGCTCATTTTTAAGATTATCAAATATTTTTTCGACCATGTCCTTGTTTCGATAATAATCTAATATTTGGGTTTTATCTAATTCCTTATTAGTTAGCATTATAAAAAAGCCCATTTTTGCTAAATCTGTTTTTAATGTATTTTCATTTCTCTCCAATTTTTGTGTTTTTATGTTGTATTTAAAATATTTAGCATTACTTCCAAGTTTATCTTTTTTAAAATCATTATATTGCTTGCGTGAAGAAAATTGATTTTTAATATATTGATTTTCAATATCCAATATTTTATTCAAAAATATCTGATTTTGTTCAACTTTACGTTTTTCATTAAAATATATATTTGCATAATAGTTGTTCTTCTCTATTTCTATAATATCTGATTGATAATACAATACATCATTTTTATATTGAAATGCGTTTTTGGGTGATGTTATTTTGTTAAAATACTTCTTTACAATTCCTTTAGATTTTTTTAGAGTATAAGGTAATGGTATAATAAATTGAAATTCACTATTCTTTAATTCCGTAATATTTTTTCCGCTGTAAAAACCTTTATCGGTTACAAGTATAATATCCGTTAAATCAAATGATTTAAAATATTTGACAGTGTTTTTCAATGTGCTAACATCTACAATACTACCCTGATAGGTACGGTAAAAAATTGGCAAACTACTTCTTTTACAACTAACTACACCAAGATTAATTTGAGGTAACTGTTCTCCATCTCGATTATAGCTCCATTCAACAAAATCAATATTTTCAGAATAGCTTGATATTGAAGTTATATCATAATAGATTGTTTCAATTGGAGATAAATGTTTAGTCCACAATTCAAAAAACTGATATTGTTGATTTTGCATTTTTTCAATTTCGCTTGTAAATCTTGAAATAGATTGATATTCCATTCGTTTGCATTTATTTGAGTACTGTTCATCAAACCAATGTTCAAAAAGATAATAAGGTTCTGCTTCAATTATTTTGTAAAAAGCAAGGTACAATAATTCATTGTAGTGTTCTGGGAAAGCTATAGAAACAATTTCAGTAAGTCCTAATTTCTTTGCTATTTCTTCTAATAAAAAAATATTTCCAAAATTTTTAGTAGTTAATGATGAAATATCTTGAATTTTTACACTTTTTTCTGAAGGTTTTCTACCTAAATATTTTCTTCTTTGACGAGGTTGTTTTTTATCTTTATCATAGTAACTTTCAACTTCATAAAGATAAGTTTTACCTTTAATTTTTTGTTCTATTAAAAAAGCCATATAGTATCAATTTATTATAACTAAATATATGACAATATTAATTTTATTATGAATTTATTAAAATGATTTTAGTCATAGTTATTAACTTTTTTTATGGACTTAAGGCTGTATCTAAAATTATCTCTGTATCTGATTTATTTACAAATTCATTGTAAGTAGTTAAAAATTCACAATCTTTATAATAATCATAAAAAAATTCTTTTGTTTTTTCGAGAGCTTCTTCATAATTATACCCTAATTTTTTGAAATTACGAATTTTATAAAAAAACTCTGAACCGAATACTTTGTATTTTGATAAAATTAATTTTTCACGGTCAAGCAAATATTCATTAAAATAATATTTTAAAGCAAATTCCTTGTCTTCAGATTTTTGTAGTAAAACAGTTTATTTATCAATTACAGATTTGTAAATTTCATTAAATTTATTTTCAAAAACTATTTGTAATGGTGACATATGCTAAAAAAAATTATTGACTATATTAAATTGGAAGTTAAACAAAATATTTCCACAAAAGTATTGAATTTTTAATTTTTTTCAAAAAAAAATGGATGGGTGCAATTTCGGGTGCAATTTTTCCAATAAAAAAAACCTCACAATTTCTTGTAAGGCTTTCATTTTCAGTGTGGGAATTACTGGGGTCGAACCAGTGACCCCCTGCTTGTAAGGCGTACTCAATATATTTTCTTTTATTTTCATATAATTATAAATGTCTTTATTATCAGCGTTTTAAACAAATCACTTTTTCAAAAATATTTCAATTTTTACTTGTTTTTTCATATTTTGTATGTAAATTTGTATGCAAATTTCAAATTTGCATACAAATTTTTAAAATTCATAATATGATAAAAAACAGAGATATCACTTCGGCAATAATTCTTGATACAAGAAAAGCAAAATTAGACGGTACTTTTCCCATTAAACTTAGAATTACTTTTAAACGTACCCAAAAATATTACACTTTAAAAACTTCGCTATCTCCCGAAGATTTTGAGAAGTGTTTTGAAAAAAATCCAAAAAAAGAATTTAAAGATTACAGTACCATTTTTAAAAAAGTGGAAAACGAAGCTATTGACATTATTAACGACATTTCGGAGTTTACTTTTGAAAAGTTCGATGAAAGATTTCTGGATAAAACTGTTGATAAAAAAAGTGTATTTGAGGCATACGAAAATTATATGGCAAAACTTAAAATTAACGGTCAAATCGGTACTGCCTCAAATTACAATACAAGTTTAAATTCATTAAAAGAATTTCACAAAAAAAAGAATTTGTTCTTCGAAAATATTACCTCAGAATTTTTATCAAATTACGAAAAATATATGCTCAATCTTAATAAAAGTTATACAACTATATAGGTATCCTAAATCATTTATATGAATAAATCCCGATACATTTGTATCTTAGGAAAATTAAAAACTCTATTCTGAAGAAAAGAACTAAACGACTT